>Ga0209636_10000341_pt1 | contig 43831 bp, 34 predicted proteins | sample DeeMarSWOR152_54_FD_187464 | JGI IMG/M metagenome (GOLD analysis project Ga0209636, IMG submission 187464) | Marine sediment microbial communities from White Oak River estuary, North Carolina - WOR-1-52-54 (SPAdes) (version 2) | ecosystem: Environmental > Aquatic > Marine > Intertidal zone >...
CCAAAATTAAATGTATTCCAACCAGTTGAATAACTTTTTTCCTCTGTCATACTATTTGGAACAAGACTTAAATTACTGTAATACAGGGCACATTTTGCATTTTTTGCACCACCATTTACATATAAATAAGCACTAATACTATTTCCAGTACCGCCGATTGAACCCATTTGGAATAATCCACCTTTAACATAGTTTTCAATAGTTGTTGTGGAAGTAGATGTTGCAGTGTTACCAAAAGTTGGATCAAGAACAATGTAAGTTCCTTGTTTTATATCATTTTTTTGTGCACTAAAATAGAAAATATCACTACCGTTAATATTTTTGATTCCATGATTTATGATAATTTTTGGAATACTCGCAATATCATTAAAATCAAAAAATGTTAAATACTCTTCATCATCACCAACTGGATAAGTAAGTTCATAAATAAATTGATCACTTTTATTAACATATGATTTAAGAGGTTTATCAATAATAAAAGTCAGTCTATAATCACCTGTGATTGGAGCAGTAAATTCCAAAGCAATTTTTTCAGATAAATTATTTTCACTTCTATATTTATAAACTTCTAGAGAATCTGTTATATCTGTCCAAATACTTTTTTCAGAATCAAATACCTCTAAAAACCAATTACTGTTTTTATCAAAGTATTCCCAGAAATAAGTCATGTTAATAATTTTCAATGAGGAAGGTCCAAGAGTATTTTTAGATAGTTCAAACTTATCAAAAGCTTTGATGGAATTTTCAGGTTTGACAACAGCAGAAAATTCTTCTTTAATAGAAAGATCTGGTTCAGTAATATTATCACTTACATCATTAATAGTATTAGGGAATTTTTCATTACTAGAATCATTTAATCCAGAATCAATATCATAAATAGTCTCATTAATTTCATTTGAATGATCGCTATTTGAATTATTATTAACGTCACTTCCCTCAAAATTTAAAACTTTCCATTCAATAGAACATGAATAAGAAATATTTTCAATATCTTCTCCAAAAATTCTCGCTGTATAATATCCGGGACTCATATTTTGAACAACCCAGTTTCCAGTCCAGATATGATAATCACTACTGTTATCTAATAAATATAAATCAATAGTATTGTTTTCGCCCAAATCTGCAGTTAAATAGGATATTTTATAATAACTAGGAATACTTACATTGATTTGTATAGTATCGCCATTATAAACAGCTCTAGGCTCCAGAAAGACAATAATATTAGAACTATTATCTCCATATAGTGAAGTTATACTAGAAGACCATAGAGCAAAGAGTAACAAAATAAAAATAAAACCAGTAAGAACTCTTTTTGTTGTTTTTTTGTTTAAAAAATCTTTAATAATTTTTAGATTGTTAGGTTTTTTGGGAGAAAAAAATTGATCATTTTTAATTTTTTTAGTTAAAAGATCATCAACTAATATTTCAATATTGATTTCTTTTTTATCAGTTTTGAATTTTTTGTTTCCCTTTAAATATCTATTTGAATACAACTAAGCAATCCCCATCCGCATCCTTTAGTGATAGTATGTTTTATGGTATATATACTAAAATATATATAACTTATGCTTTTGTATAAAATAATTATTAAAACGATAAGTTAATCAACATAATTTCTTATTTTCCGCACGGGTTTTTAATGTTTGAAGCAAAAGTAACAATAGGCCTTAAAAAAGGAGTATCTGATCCTGAAGGTGCAAATACTTTAAAGGCTTTGCATTTGCTTGGTTTTAATAACGTAAAAGAAGCAAAAACAATTAGAACAGTTGATCTTTTAATAGATGGAAAAAATAAAGAAGAAGTAAAAAAGAAGGTTGAACAGATGTGCCAAAGATTACTTACTAATCCTGTTATCCATACTTATAAAATTGAGGTAATTGAAAAATAATAATTTTATGGGGAGTACAATTGAATTTAGATAAGTTATTTATAAAAAAAAGTAGGTTTTTTGATTTATACGAAGTGGATCTTTTTTCTGCATCTGATAAAGAATTACAGGTTATCAGCGATACCATGGGTCTAGCACTAAATCTTGATGAAATGAAACGTATTAAAGTATATTTTAAAGATAAAAATCGGCTACCAACTGATGTAGAATTACAAGCTCTTGGTCAGGCGTGGTCCGAGCATTGCTGCTATAAATCATCAAAGACTCCTCTAAAAAAATATGTTTTTGGTGTGGCTAAAAATAAAATAGCAGCGCGTGAAGATGCAGGGGTTATTGACTTTGATAAAAATTATTACTATTGTGTTAAGCTTGAATCTCATAATCATCCTTCCGCAATAGAGCCCTATGGTGGTGCTGCAACAGGGATAGGCGGTGTTGTTAGAGATGTTGTATGTATGGGATCGCAACCCGTTGCTTTTGTTGATCCTTTGTTTTTCGGTCCGCTTGATTATCCTATTGAAAAGTTGTCTAAAGGTGTGAAGCATCCGAGATATTTGTTTAAAGGTGTTGTTGATGGAATCCGAGATTATGGTAACAGAATTGGTATTCCTACTATCTGCGGACAAGTGTATTTCCATGAGGGATACACCTGGAATTGTTTAGTAAATGTTGGTTGTATAGGGATTCTTAAAAAAAATGAGCTGATTCACAGTGCAGCTAAAGCACCAGGTAATATCTATATTTATGCAGGTGGAAAAACAGGACGAGATGGAATTCATGGGGTGACATTTGCATCAGCTGAACTAAATGACAAAAGTGAGGAGAGTAGTAGGTCAGCTGTACAAGTAGGAGACCCGATAACCAAGGAACCGCTTATTCATGCAACATTGGAAGCAAATAGAAAAGGTCTTTTAGAAGGTCTTAAGGATTTTGGTGGTGGAGGACTTTCTTGTGTTTGTGGAGAACTTGCTTATGCATCAGGTTTTGGTGCTGAGATACATTTAGATGATGTACCATTAAAAGAAGAAGGTCTTGCACCATGGGAAATATGGGTTTCTGAAAGTCAAGAACGTATGATGTTTCTTGTAAACCCAAAAAATGTTGAAAAGGTTCTTCATATCTGTAAACAATGGGACATAAACGCTGTCGTAATTGGTAAAGTAATTAAAGAAAAAGTTGCGCGCGTTTTTTACAAAGATGAAAAAATCCTTGAAATGGATTTAGAGTTTTTAACAGGAGGCCCTGTTTATGATAGTTGCATAAGACCTTTTTCATTACCTAAGGCCGATAAAAAAGAAAAAGATTTTAAAATGCCTGATTTAAATAATGTTTTTAGTAAGCTTCTTGCTTCTCATAATATTGCATCTAAAGCATGGGTAATACGACAGTATGACCATGAGGTGCGAGGCAACACGATTATTAAACCATTACAGGGTAAATTAAATATTGAGTCACATGGTGATGCAACTGTAATTAAACCACTTGAAAACTCCTACAGGGGTCTTGCTGTTACTGCGGATATTAATCCAAGATTTATGGAAAGAAATCCTTATTGGGGTGCATGTTCTGTTATGGATGAGGTTTGCCGTAATTTAGTTTCAGTTGGGGCAAAACCTGATTCAGTTCTTGACTGTCTAAACTTTGGCAATCCTGAAAAACCGGAACGTATGGGAGAATTCTATGAGTCTTGCAGAGGACTAGGAGATATGGCAAAAAAATTGAATCTACCTTTTTTATCCGGCAATGTCAGTTTCTATAATGAATCAGTAAAGTCAGCTGTTCCACCAACACCTGAAATTATGGGTATTGGTATAATTGAAGATATCAGAAAATGTGTGACAGTTGATTTCAAAAAAGAGGGAAATCCTGTATATTTAATCGGCAGAGAAACTGAAAAAGAACTAGGTGGGTCTGAATACTATAAAATTATTGGGATTGACGGTGGTAAAGTTCCAAGAACAGATGCAAATATTCTTAAAAAAAGTATAAATGGTATTTTATCTAGTATTTCTAAAGGATACATTGCATCTTGTCATGATGTAAGTGAAGGCGGTCTTGCTGTTTGTTTAACAGAAATGGCAATTGGCGGAGATTTAGGTGCCATTATTGATATCTTGAAAGTTGGTAAAAATTTACGAACTGATTACAAATTATTTTCTGAATCAAATACACGATGGATTGTTGAGGTGAAAAAAGATAAACAAAAAGATTTTGAAAAATTACTTAAAAACAAAAAAATATTTTTCATTTGCATAGGTCAAGTAAAAGGGAAAAACATAGTTATTAAAAATGGTAAAAAAATTGTGATGGAGTCTGATATAAAAACTCTTCGTGATTATTGGAAAAATCCAATCTGGGATTTAATGGGCTGATTTTGTTTTATATTTATGAAAACTTACCTTTTTTGTTTTGAATTAATTATAAGAAATATTACAATCAAAACCAAGATTAACTCAAAACCAGGTGTTTTTTCATTTCTCTCTGGCTCTTTAGAATTAGCTATATTATATGAAACTATTCTTAATGATACAATATTTAATCCATCGTATTCAACATCTAATCTTACAGGTTCAGAACCTGTTTCTTCTGAAAGATAATAACTGGTATCATACCTCTGGTCTTGAATATACTCTGTCTTTTTTATAACATAACAATCAAATGTTTTATTCATTTCAAATTCAGAGGTTGTTTTTTCGCATTCGTATGACTCATTTGTTTGTGTTTCAGAGATATTTCCTGAATCAAAATCGATTGTTTTTAACAGATAATTGTTTTCCCATTTTTCTCCTAAAATAATTGGATATTGCATCATATCCAAAGCAGGAAAATATAAGTAATCATATGTAACAGTCTGATTTAATTCATCACTAGAATAATTGAAATAATCGTTTATTTTTACCAATGCACCATCTGAAACACGAAAATAAGCAGTTTCAATCCTGTGTATTGAAGCATTATGAGGACCTTTTCCATCAACTGTACCAACTGATACAAAAACATCATATATTTCATTTTCAATAGTAATATTAATCCGCTCAGTAACTATAACCTGGCAGGTTGCTGTTGTTCCCATATAATTTCCAATGTAGTTCCAATAGTCACCAATAGTGGTTTGTGGTTTTGATAATTCTGCAATTGAAGTTGGGATAATTAATAGGTATATGATAAACAAAGATAATAAAAACAGAGTAAGAATTATTTTTCTACTCAACATCATTTTTCCACCTTTTTTAAAATATCATCTTTAAACTGGTATATTATATGTATCTAATTAATTTAAGATTTTATAATTGAATTTATTCAAATTATTACTAAAATTTTTATCTTGTACAATATAATGATAACAAATAAAATGTTTTTATTTTGTACAAATAATTAATAACAAATATTATGTTATAAAAAAGAATTATATGGGGGTAGGTGAAATATATGAAAAAAACATTTCTAATTTTATTAATTGTAGTCTTATTTATTGGTAACCAATTAGTATTTGCAGAAAATAATATAACAATACAAAATGAAAATTCAAATAGAAGTTTAGACTGGGTGATTATGTGTTATTTGAATGGAGACAATGCTTTATCCGCAGCACAAGGAGTAATACTTCAGGAAATAAGACAAGTAGGATCTACTTCTCAAGTTCAATTAACTATTTTAATAGATCAAAACCAGGTTGGAGATACAAAACTATACTATATAGTAGGAACCGACCTTGTTGAACAAACCTGGCCCTCTGAATCAAATATGGATGATGCAAATACAATAAAAGATTTCGTGTTAAAAGTAAAAAATGATTTTCCTGCAAATAATTATGAATTGATTATTTCAAGCAACAAAGGTAGTGGATGGCAAGGTATATGCTGGGATGATCATGGTGACGGAATAATGATAACAATGCCTGAGTTACTTAACGCCTTAAATGATATAACAAACAATGGTTCAGATAAACTTGACATACTAGGTATTGAAACATGCATGACAGGTAATTCAGAGGTAGCATATCAAATAAGAAATTGCGTAGATATATTCATTGCATACCCAGAATGTGCAATAATAGGCGACTGGCCTTATTCTGAAGCATTCAATGATTTAATTGCTACTCCCACAATGACACCTTCTGAATTTGCAATAACAACTGTTAATTACTTTATCCCACAAAATTACCCACAATATGATATAATAACTACAATGGCTGCAACTGAGCTTAGCTATTTAAGTAACCTTGGTTCAGAAATCAACGATTTAGCAGTTGAATTCATAAATAATTTGGACGAATATAGAGATGAAATTACATCATGCCTTTTATGTGCCCGTATATATGCATTAACATGGGACATTGATTATTACATAGATTTTTACAACTTTTTAGAACTTCTTTCAATTAATGATACATCTGTTGTAAACATTAAAAATAATATTATGAATATAATGGACACAGCTGTAATTGCAAACAAGCATTTACCAACTGATCCTGCCCATGGACTCAGCATTTACTTCCCACGAAGAACAATTGATTATAACGATAGCCTTAGATATGATTTAATACCTTCACCATATGAAGAAACATTATTTGCAATAGACACACAATGGGATGAATTTCTTAAAATCTATTTGGGAATAACTAACAATCAACCACCAACAATACCCAAGTTGGACGGTCCGGATAAAGGAAGCCCTGGAGTTATTTATAGTTACACTGTTAAGTCAACAGATTCTGAGTATCAGGACTTATTTTACTTTATTGATTGGGGAGACGGAACAAACACTAGTTGGATAGGTCCATATACTCCGGGTGAGGAAGTAATTGTAAATCATACCTTTGCTAACAAAGGAACATTCACAATAAAAGCAAAGGCAAAAGATGTATTAAATGCTGAGAGTGACTGGGCAACATTAGAAGTTAAAATACCAAGAATAAAACCTTTTACATCGTCAAGAATTATACTTATTGGAAAAATATCATATCTTGATAAAACCGAAGAAGGAAATTTTAGATTTTTACCAATAAAAGTATTAGAAATTACAAAATTAGAAGGACAACAAAAGACAATAAAAATACTAAATGAAACCTATGGAGAATATCCCTGTTGTGGATATATACAAAAAGAGTATAACAGAGGAATAATAAGAGAAAATTTCATAGCAGTATTATGGACATTCTAACTAATTAGTATAACTAAAAAATCTAACTATTTTTTATATAAAAAAATAGAAAAAGATTTTTTGTGAAAAGCAATTATATTAAAAAAATTTCTTTTTATCTAAAATCTTTTTCGCCTATGTTTTTGAAAACATTCCCTACAATAAACAGGTCTTGACCCGTCTGGTTTAAAAGGAACTTCTGTTTCTTTTCCACAATCTGCACAAGTAACCTTATGCATTTCTCTTGGAGGTCCGCCAAATCGGCCACCTCTATCATCTCTATACATTTAATTATCTCCTTTTTTGTATTAATAGGCTATAAACACTTTACTTATAAGTGTTTGTTTTTAATAATTATCCATCAAAAGTCTATTTTTATAATCAAATAATGGAAAAATATTGAATTTTAATCATTTTTTTAAAATAAGTCCATAACAATTGATAAAAAGGTCAAATTATATATATTTATCATCATATATAGATTAATTTAGGGAGAAAAATATGAAAAAAGCTCTAATAATATTATGCTTAATAATATTAATCATACCTATAACTCCAATAAGTTCTGAAAAAGTAGAAAATCCACCAGTAAAATCTGATTTACCCTCTTTTTTCAGTTGGCGTAATATCAATGGAACCGATTATACAACACCTATTAAAGATCAATCACCGGCTCCAACCTGTGAAGCTTATGCATTCTGTGCTTCTCTTGAAACAATAATGCAATACCAAATGCAGGAAATATATAATCCAGATCTTTCAGAAACACATCTTTTTTTCTATGCAAATGGATCAATTGAAAAAGGATATGTAAGCATAATAGATGCAGCAAACTATCTTATTGAATACGGTATTCCTGATGAAGGATGCAATCCTGATCCACATAGAGCATTTGATTACCAATTTGAAAGCTTGCCAGGATGGGAAAACAGAACAATAAAAATAACCAATTGGGGATGGGTTGATCATGACATAGAATCAATAAAAACAGCATTAATAGAACATGGTCCATTAATTATTTGTATCATTCTATGGAAAGATTTCAATTACTATCTAGGAGGTGTATATAAACATAGATGGGGCGTTCGAAGAGGAGGACATGTAGTTGCTATGGTGGGATATGATGATTCTAAAGAATGCTGGATTGTTAAAAACAGTTGGGGAAGCTCTTGGGGAGCAGATGGTTGGTTTAGAATGTCCTATTATGCAGATATGTTTGCAGGATGGTATGGTCCTGGAACAGGTATAATGTATATAGATGGGATATATGGAAATCTAAAACCTGATGTTCCAAAAGTGGATATTCAAAAACCCAGATTTTCTCATAGTTATTTATTTGGTATAGAATTTCCAACAATATACAAAAAATTGGATATTCAAAGAGCTGCTGCAAGAATATTTGGGAATATGACTGTGAAAGTTAATGCTGAAAATACAAATAGTGTAGAATTTTTCATAGATAATGAATCCAAATATACTGATTATGAAGCACCATTTACATGGAATTTACAAGCAACAAAGGGGCTTCACACATTAGAAGTTAGGGCATACAATGACTACAATATTTCGATAGACATCACAGATATCTATGTATTTTTTTAAAAAATAATTTTTACTTAACCTACAATTGAGATGAACTTTGATATCTCAAACCTAAAATGATATACAATAGAACCTTGTTATCACACTTATGGAAGTCTTTATTAAAGCCCGTGATTTATCAAAAACAATTGCAGGTAAACTTTTATTTGAAAACGTTGCCTTTGATATATGTAACGATGATTGTATCGGGCTTCTTGGCCCAAATGGTTGTGGAAAAACTACTTTGTTTAAAATATTGTTAGGATGGGAACGTGCAAGCAGTGGAGATCTTTGGCGTGAAGATAATCTACAGATTAGATATTTAGAGCAAACAGCTATAAGCCCTAATGATAAAACAGTCTATGATTTTTTTATTCGTACAACACGACCTGAACTAATTAAGCAGCAAATAAACGCATATGAGAAGCAATTAGAAGATCCTGAAATATATAATTCTTCGAGATACCAAAAAATCCTTGAAAATATTAAGAAACTTACAGTTTCTGCAAGTAAATTTGCTATTAATAAACGATGGGAAGAAACACTTAATATTTTTAAAGAGATAGATTTACCTGAACTTTTACAAAATACCTTAACTAAGTCTTTATCTGGTGGTGAGCGGCAAAAAGTTGCTCTTGCGAGTGTATTTGCACAACCTAAGAATTGTGATCTTTTGTTGCTGGATGAACCCACGAATCATCTTGATATTGAAACAATTGAATGGTTGGAAAGACTGATTGCTGATTTTCCTAACGCAGTTATGATTGTTTCTCATGACCGGTATTTGTTAGATGATCTTGTTGATAGAGTTTTTGAAATACAGGATAATAATCTTGAAATATATGAGTCAACTTTTGAAGAATATGAAGAACAAAAAAGTCTAAGAGAACATATAAAAATCAAAGAATACAAAAAATCAAAAACTGAAATACAAAGACAAAAAAAAGTTATTGAAAAAATGTCGCGTCGTAATAGATATGACCGTCAAATAGCTAGTAAAATTAAAAGACTTGAAAAATTACAGTATATTGAAAATCCTGTTCTAAAATCATATCTATTAAAGTTTAAATTTAAAAATGTTTTTAAATCAGGTAAGAACGTTGCAGAAGGTTATGATTTAGGTAAGTGCTTTGGTGAAAAAATCGTTCTTAATCACTTGAATTTTGAGGTATTTTCTGGGCAAAAAATCGGTCTTATAGGGTCAAACGGATGTGGTAAAACCACATTTTTAAAAATACTAACTGGGGATGAAAAAATTGATGAAGGAAAACTTCACATTAGTTTTGGAGTAAAACTGGGTTATTTTGATCAAGGACATCTTTCACTTGATCCAGAAAAAACCCTAATTGATGAACTTCGCAGGGATCAAAAGGAAGTTTCTGAAAACGATGCTAAAGCATTACTAGGACAGTTCAATTTTAAAGGAAATTTGGTTTTAAATAAGGTAAATCAGCTTTCCGGAGGAGAGCGTGCGAGGCTTGCTATACTTCGTTTGATTTTACAACCTTATAATTTTCTTCTTTTAGATGAACCCACAAACCATATGGACATGGATTCAAAAGCTGCGGTTGAAAGTGCTTTGAATTCTTATTCAGGCACCGTAATTACGGTTTCTCATGATCGTAGATTTCTTGATGTTGTTGCTGATACGATTTTTTTCCTGGATAAAGGTTCATTAAATATTTATTCTGGTAATTATACGAATTTCAGATTACAGAGACTAAAAGAACTAACAGATTTATCTGATGCAAAACTTGCTTATCTTTCTTCAACTGGGCTTAAAAAATATGTGGTTCATAAAGCATTTACAATCTGGTCAGAAAAAAGAAAATATAAAGTTGGCGAAGAGGTTTTTATTGGTGATCATAATGAAAAAATCTATGAATGGGCGATAAAAAACCGGTTTTTACGACAAGCAGAGTATAAACAGAAGAGAAAATAATACTAAATTAGTATTCAGATTTAAAATCTATTTATTTTATAGATTATATTCTACCTGATAAATATTTAAGGAAATTTGTTCTAGATAAAAGGTTGGAAATCTAAGAAGGATTGATAAGTGGAAACCGATCATTGTTTGATATGAATCGCAAAATAGGCAAAGAAGTATTAAATATTGTAAAAAGGGCTGCATAATTGGTGTTTAAAATTTTATATGGAAAATTCCAACTCCATGGACATAGAATACGAGGTCGAGCATTAGGATATCGATCTTTATAATCATCCCAATAATTACCCCTTAGTTTTAAGGGATTATACCATAAATTAATATTATAAAAACCAAAGGTATGATTTGTGTTATTGATAAAATCATTATCATAAAAGATATTTCCTGCAGTGTAAATCATAGCAATTCCAGATAATTTATTGTCTACGAAGCGATTGTTGTAAATTTTATTAGCCTTACATCTAAGCATGGAAATACCAATAGAACAATTAGTCAAGGTAAATCCTTCAAATGTAACAAATTTTGCCAAAGTCATACTTAATGCACCTTGGCTAAAACCGTCGATGATAGTGCTTGCTTTGTTTTCACCATGTATACTTATTGATTCTTTTCCAATACTAAGCAGTTCTTTATAAATCCCTGATGCAACACTCACGTCATCACGTGAACCACATGATTCTATTGCATATTGAATAGAAATAAAAGGATCTTCTTGGGTTCCATACCAGGGACCATCCGTATTATCATCATCGACATAAAAAGTGTTTGGTTGATTATCAACGATTATGATTGTATAATCCTTATAAAGAAAACCACTTGCATTTAATAAAAGCCGTATTGTATACATACCCTCCCTAAGTGATCCTGTTTCAAGTACTGCCAATTTTCCATCAGCAGGAGTGCTAGAATGAACCAGAGGTATCCATTGATCATCAGAAGGGTAAATGCCAAATGCATAGTCAATATCAAAGCCATTAAAATCTGCACCTTTTGCAATGCCTCTTATTTCAACATCTCCTTTTATTATTTTATCATCTATAGAGGAATCAAATTCAGCAACAACGGGTGCGGTTTTTACTAAAGCTGTATATGCATTAATACGTCCTGTACCAATTGGCAAGAAGGAGTCTACTGGATCGGTACTTGATCTTATTATGGTTCGAACCTCTGATGCTGTAAGATTTGAATTTTTCGAAAGAATAAGACCAACTATACCAGCGACATGTGGACCGGCCATACTAGTGCCACTTGCCAGATATGCTGTTGCATTCGGATCATACGGTGGAACAAAATGAGATCCTGGAGGGGCAGTAGTATCCAATAGATACAAATCAGTTCCATGAGCACGTAATGACACAATATCAACCCCTGGAGCAGCTACATCAACCCAGGAACCAAAATTTGTAAAATATGCTTTTGAATCATTCTGATCAGTTGCTGCAACAGCGATAACATCAGGGTGGCCCGCTGGATAAGATTGCATTTTTACATTAATATTGCTATTTCCTGCAGAAGCAACAATAACAACCCCTTTATTACTTGCATAGTTAAGAGCAAGATTCATTATTCTACTTTTTGGACCACCAAGGCTCATACTAATAATGTCAGCATCATGTAAAACTGCATATACTATGCCCTTTGAAACAACAACTAGAGACACTGCACCTATTGCAGAAGAACCACCGACTTTAATTGGCATAATTTTACAATCATGTGCAATACCTGCAATTCCCTGGGTATTGTTTGTCTCTGCTGCTACAATTCCAATACAATGTGTCCCATGGCCTTGATCATCCATTGGATCAGGGTTTTTAAAATACAAATCGTATCCATCAACAAATAATGATGACATCTCACTTAAAGGCCGCCAGATAAGTTTTTTTATTTTATCAATTGCAAATCCCCAATAATCTTCACCAAATGCTTGAAAGATGATATTATTGGAACTACCATATTCACTGTATTTTGTCCAGATATCAGAACCTGTTCCATTGTACAACATACTATTAATAAGCTTTTTTGCAATTAACTTATTTGGAAGAGGATTTTTAATAATTAATCCTAAAACAGATGGGACATTAAATTGTGAGATATGAAATGAGACTGCATCATATTCAGGAAAACTATCAGATGTTTTATATCCCGTAATGTTTAGAGGATGAGGAGACTCAAGAATAAATGGTTCCTCTGTAATTCCTTCTGTATAATTCCCGGAATCAGGGTTTGTATAATCAACTCCTGTGTCGATTACTGCAATGACAATCTCTGGATCACCAGTTTCAATATCCCAAGCTTCAGGTGCATCAATATCAGCATCATAAGCCCCACCAGTTTGTCCTGTGTTATGCAATGCCCATTGTTGGTCAAAGAAAGTATCATCGGGCATCATACAGTGATAATACAAATAATTTGGTTCTGCAAATTCAACCCATGGAATCTTTTCATATTGGGTTACTGCATTAAAAATATCGGTTTTATTACTCAAATGAAACAAATAACAATTTGCCAAAGAAGGGATAGAATCATCATCTAATACTTTTTCTATAGATACAACATGAAATTTTTTATTCAACACATTAATTCCTGGAAAACCAGTAACTACATATTCTTGCGAAGTCGAGTCTTGCTTGATTTCAACATCTGTATGAAAATTAACAAGTAACTCTCCTGGTACAAACAATTGTTGTTGCCCAAAATTTATTGATTGTTTGTACCATGGTATATAAGATTCTATATCATATTGATTTTCATATTGAATTTCCATAATATTTGTAGTAAATACTTCTTCTGGTGTAATCAGATGTTGTTTGGCAAGAAGTGAAGTAGATGCTGTACAAAAAAAACTGATAATAAAAATAGTGATAATTTTTTTCATTTTTTCCCCCTCTTAAAATAATAAGATGTAACAGATGATACCATCCTATTATATTATTGTAATTTATAAAAATATTCTACTATTTATAACTTATGGTAACATTAACTTTAACGCCTTTTACATTAATAAATTAAGAATAAATCGTTAAATTATTTTCATTTTTCTTAAATGTTTATTGTTAGTTACATTCTACTTTTTTTCCTAATTAAAAAGTATCCTAAGCATGGGAAATAACCAACTGAATATCAGTCTTATATTAGTTCTTGGTATTTTAATTGGTAACGGTTCAGACCAATCGCTTTCCAATCCATGTTCATCCTGTACCTTCACCCTTACATTATAAGTGCCTTTTTTACTCCAAGTATGATTCATTGACACCATTACATCTGAAGGAGTTAAATCTGTCCAATCTAAAATACCATCGTCCCAATCAAAACAATATTTTAAAGTATCGTTATCAGGATCAACTGCAACTGCTGAATAAGTATATGTTTGTCCTACTTGTCCTTTTGCAGGCCCTATTGGTTTGTCAGGTTTAATAATGACATAGTTAGGTCCTGTAAAACAATAAACATTGTATTCAATCCTACATTCCCCAAATGCTATTCTAAACCATCCTTCCTCACCCCAAGAATCCCCCCAGCTATTTTTACAAATCCAATAACCTTCTTCTCCAGTAGTATCATAGCCGATGATTGTAACAACATGTCCAAAAACAAAAGTACCATTAGTATAATGGTATACTCCACCTGTAAAATTTGGATAGAAATCAGAATACACATCCATTGTTGCAGGAAGTGGTCCATATTGAATAAGCGCACTTTCTATTACAGTTATATTTCTTGCAATCTTCATATAACCATCAACCCCGATTAGCATATTCCGCCAATCAGCACATTTTGATTCACAAGGTATTGTATCATCAGCTTCATATGGTAAACATGTTTCAGGAATTGACCCATTTGTTTTAATCCATTTTATAGTCCTGTCAATATACCAACCGTTACAACTTCCTGGAGAACATGAGAGCATATACTGCTCAGATAAATCAACATCAAGCATTGGATCGTCCTTCCAAATCTTGATATTAGATTCTAAACCTGCTAATGCACCAAAAGCCCAACAACTTCCACATTTGTCCTGTTGTTGATCCTTAATAGATGTTGTCCAGTCACTACCATTTACATTTCTCCAATCCCAAGAAGGAGGTAAATTGACAAGACTTTTCTCATAAACTTCACATGGATCAATTGGATCAAAATTTGTAAAAGTACTGCTTAGACAAGGACAAGTTGTTTCTTGAGAAGCCGTATTTTTTTCAAATGAAGAACTCGACGTGGATAAAACAGCACTTGAAATTAAAAACATACATATAAAAAATCCAATTGTTTTTTTCCACATTTTTATTTCCCCCTTAAAACAATTAATGAAAAGATTGTACTTGCTATATAAAGGTTACCAAGAAATTTAAAAGATTTAAAAGATTTTTCTTCATAAAAGTAAATGATATTTTAATTTCAACAATTTACAATATCTTTATTTTATTTCTTTAAATGTCTCTTTTTTTGAAGAAAATATACGCTAAAACCAAAGGTACTATTAACCATATTATATGAACTATGAGTAAATTACTCAAACTTAGAAATTCTGGTATTTTAAATGAGTAACCTGCAGCATCAATTACATTTACCCCAAATGCCCTCTGAACAGCTGTCTGATGTAAGTCACCTGGACTAAAAACTACTGAATTATAAAACCATTCAGGTAAATTACCTGTCGTAAGATCATCAAAAGTACCACCTGTAGCAAAAAATATTGCCGTAATTATGGTCCCATAAATAATACCCCAACAAAATACTAAAATTCCTCCACCAATTGATGTTATACGTCTTTTACAAAAAGCAGAAATACAAATTGCTAAACTCAAATAAATAAATCCTAGAAATATAGTAAGAAATATAAATGTAATGTAACCTGCCCATGACTCTGGTCCAACTGTTAATGCTATGACCACCCCGCCAACTCCAAATCCAATAAAAACTGAGACAATAATTACAGAACCTAGTCCAAGAAGTTTACCAAGTAGTACTTCAATTCGCTTAGCAGGATAAGATAAAACAACATTAAGTGCACCACTTTCAGCCTCACCAGAAATAGTTGAAAAACCTAGTATAATAGCAATTATAGGAATTAAAAAAGAAGTTATAGTAAGCAATCCTAAAACCGTATTTTGCATGTTTCCAAATGTTTCTCCACTCCCTACAGTATATGAAAAAATAACTATAATTAGTGCAAAAAGAAATGTTAATACAATTACCCATTTATTTCTAATATGATCCAAAAACTCCTTCTTCGCTACTACATACATAGTCCTTGGATTAAACATCTTCATTAAGTATCACCTTCTATCAACTTAACAAAAGCATCCTCAAGAGATGGCTCAATAGTTTTGATATTAACAACCTTAAAACCTGATTTCCCAAGAGCAGCTATAACACGACTTCGAACTTGTGAATCACAGGTTACAAATAAAGTATTACCTTTAGCATCAGCAGAGTATACACCATCAATTTTCTCTATCAACTTCGGAACTTTTCCATCGAGCTTATCTATAGAAATCTCAATGCGTGGTTTAATATGAAGATATTTATTCAAGTTAGCAACTGTATCCTCAGCAATGAGTTTACCGTTATTGATAATTGCAACTCTATTACAAAGAGTCTCAACCTCACTTAAAATATGGGATGAAAAAACAACTGTAGCACCCTGCTCATTTAACATCTTGATCTTTTGACGAATAAATCTAACCCATCTAGCGTCTAAACCAACTGTTGGTTCATCAAGAATATAAATCGAAGGATTTCCAATCATAGCTTGTGCAATACCTAATAATTGAACCATACCCTTGGAAAACGTTCCAACCTTCCTATTCATTGCATCCTCTAAACCAACCTCTTTTATTAAAGAAGGAATAACCGATTTATCAACACCCTTTAACTCGCAAAAGAAACTAAGAGTTTGAAATGGAGTAAGATTATCATAAAAAGAAACCTTTTCAGGAATAAAACCTATTTTTTCTTTAACCTCAATACTATCTTTTTTCATATCAAAACCATTAATTTTAATAGTACCGGTATTTACATGAATTAAACCAAGCATTGATTTAATTGTTGTAGTTTTACCAGCTCCATTTGGACCAAGAAAACCAAATATCTCACCATTATAAACATTAAAAGATACATTATCCACCGCTTTTATGTCCTTATATATTTTTGTAAGATTATTAATTTCAATACTAATAGAATCAGATATGGGTTTAGGACTTGGAATAATAAAATAGCCTTTCTTTTTACAATTCGGACAAGTAACTAATATTTTTTCTCCAGGATTACCTTGTACTGTCATTTGGGTTTTGCAACTTGGACAAATTATTGTTTTAGAAACCATTTGTAAATCCCCCACTAATTAGGATTAAAAAGGGGTATATACAGGATACCTAAATATCTTTGGTTTTATTAAAAAAATCTTTAATATTTAGAAAATCAACTTATTAAAAAACAAAACACTTAAATTTAAGTATGATAATAGCTAAAAACACGTGATGAGCGAACCCTTTCTGAGCAAAAATAGCTATGATGAAGATCTTGAGTACTGAAATATTTAGTGGATATGCTTGCATAGCATATCTGCTAAATTTTCTAAAAAAACTTTATCCCTTTTACTAAAAGCATTTTTTTTATCAGAATCAATATCTATCTCACCAAAAACCTTTTTTCCTTTTTTAATCGGAACAACAATCTCAGATTTAGTTGAAACAAAACAAGATAAATACTTATTATCAATATTTACATCAGCAACTATTTCTGTTTTACCATTTTTGGCTGCTGAACCACAAATTCCTTTACCAATTGGAATTTTTGTATGCTCTGTTGCTTGTTCACCTTTCCAAGGTCCTAAAACTAGATTATTACATTTTACAAGATAAATCCCAACCCAATTATAATGATTAAAATTTTTATATAAAAAATTAACAACATTTGATAAAACATTTGAATTCTCTTGAATAATTTTTTTAATCTTTTTTTTCGCTATTTTATAATCCAGAAAATCACCTAGTATTCCAATAAAGTAGTTTGTTTATCTTTAGGTCCTAAATAAAAATATTGCGCTTCTGTATCTTTATTGGGCAATTCGATAATACCATACTGACCGCCACCACCAGGTTTAATAATTACTTTTTTTTCTCGAAATGCTTGGATAGCTTCAGTAATTGCAGGTGCTGTAACCTTAGCAATCTCATCGATATTTACATCAATTAAAACATTAATTTCATTACCAAAAACAGTAATAAGTTCATTCCATCTTTTATTAACAGTTTGTGTAAATGGGTTTTGCTGACCAACTGCTTTTGTAATTATTTCAGCAAGTGGTATAAGATGAATATAAGGTGGTCTATGCTCTGGATGAATAGGCTCCTTAAAATCAGCCATTTCATTAATTCTATCCTTTACACCTTTTTTTATACGTTTACCACAGCTACATTTCCAACGTCTACGCTGAGCTTCCTCAAGGGTGTAATGAGTAAAGCAGGAAATACATGCAGATTCATGATACTTACCTTCTTGAGGAGGCAAACCAACATTTAAAACAGGCTTATTACCACCAACCCTCAAGATAGCTTTTTTTACTTCATTAAAAGTAGTATCATTAACCATTAATCTATTAAATTCTCTAGCAAGTCTAACTGGATGTGGACTATGCGAGTCGGAGTTAGTTAAAAAAGTAAGTCTATGCAATTCCTTTATTTTATCGGCAAAATCAGTATCAGCAGATAAACCTAGTTCTATAAAAGAAATATAGTCAGTTAAATCACCATAGCAATCCTCTAAATTTTTATGATATGCATACATAGCAGTCCAAGGGGTAAATGCATGAGCCGGGCCTATTAATATGTCAAGATCTTTAGCAATACTGGCAAGTTCCTCACCACCAATATTTATATTTGGTCTACCATCGGTTTCAAGGTTTTTAGATTTAGATTTTATCTTTTCTTTAAACTCTTCAACAGATGAAAAACTAGGAAAATATAACAAATGATGCACTCTGCGTTGATCCTCAATTTCTGTACTTAAAATAAAACGTGTACCGTTAAGTTCAAAAGTTCCATCATCAATGACTTTACACTGTTTAATTTCCTTCATCCAGCCACTATGCAAGCAATCTCCAGTTGCAACAACATTAATACCTTTTCGTGGGGCTTCTAAAGATATGGTTTCAATATTCATTTTGTTACTTGTTGCACCAGAAAAACGTGAATGAATATGTAAATCTGCATTAATAATCATAAAAGCCCAAATATGAAATGATTTACATGATTTTAGTTTTTGCTAAAATATTCTTTTTAACTACAGAAGTTTTATTTTTGTTTTTTCCACATTTAGTACAAAACATAGCATTTTCTTTAAGTGAGGCACCACACTCAGAACAAAAATTTCTTGAAGAAGCAGATTGTGTTATAGGAGTTTGATTTTGCATCTGGGCTTCACCTTTTTTTTCCTGTGTTTTTGTAATAAAAAATTGTGTGTTTGAAACCATTTCTAAAATTCCTGCAAAAATAAATATAATAGCTGATACTAGTAGTAATTGAGCACCTAAACCAAGACCCCAACGCATTGGAATAGAAACAGTATAACCATTTTGAATAACATAAAAAGTTTTTTGATTTCCAAATGGAGAGCTAGATATAGACTTTAAAATATCACTCATAGTATTGCTAGCTGCATTATTAGACTCTTCCAGAGATATAAAACTACCAATAGCCATAATAGCTAGTAGTATCAAAATAACTGGAACAATTAGTCTTATTCCACGCCAGATATATTTCCATCCAAGTTTTTTACTATGGGAAATACCTATGGTTGCAATAACTAGAAATAATAAACCTATTCCAATAAAAATAGCAAATGGTATGGAAATTGTTGCAATTGGTTCAAAACCATTTTCTCCAGGAGCAGACATCTGGATACCGTCAATTCCATGGATTTTTATTAAATCCTGCATACCTGTTGATTGCAACCCAGAATATTCATTTAATTCTGAAATATCCATAGAAACAAAGTACCATGTATTAAACAAGCTTATTACAGCAATTATGATTCCAATTATGCAAAGAATATTACCTATACTCTTGAGATTCAAACCATCTATGTAAAACATGGAAACAATCCTTGGTCCTAAACCATATTTTTTATGTCTTCTATAAATTAGAAAAACAGTTAAACCAAGTATTGCTAAAGTAATTAAAACTATAATTAGAACAAAATTATAGATGAACCACTCAAATATAAAAATAAGATCATTTGACTCTGGTAAATTTCTACCCCAATAAAATGGATTATCCCATATTGCACCTTCTTCTCTATATTTTGGACCCTCTGGACCATTACTACCTAAAACATCAGCGCTAGAAAACTCAGCAGAATCAGCCCCACACTCACCCCATCTACCTCTATAATTTAACCAAGTCTGACTATCTAAATCAGTAAGATTGTAATCATCTAATTGTAAAACTTTTCCATTTGCACCAACATTATCACTTGAAATACCTAATTTCCCAGAAAAAGACCTAAGATAATTAGCATGGCTCCCCCGTGCAACGTATACTTTTATATGATTACCTTCTTTTTCAACTTGATTCCAAGAAGCCTGCTGACCACTATGGTGTTGGCTATAAGCAACCCAGGATGGTTCTTCTCCATTAAAAACAATTTGAACCATCTCCCAGTCGCCTTCATGTTTATTTAACTCACCATTGTTAAATGCATAATACATCCAATATTGTATAACAGTATTTCCACTAGCAGAATCATAATAATTTCGGTAATAAACTATATTTCCATTATTTCCCTCCCAGTTTTTTGAATCACTAATTATTTTATCATAATTTTTTGGTGAACCTTGCTGGTTATCAAGATAATAGTATTGATAATCATCTGAGGAGTAAGAAGATAAATCAATTGAAGATGGGTCGGTGGAAACAGGTAAGTTGTTGTCAACATCATAAAGATATGAATAAGTTAGTTGAAATTCAGCATCAATTGGAAAGCATGTTTCTTCAGATTCGAAATATAAAATAGGAGCATATTCAGCATAATTTTGTGCACTACAGGATGCACTGAATAAAACAAGTACCAATAATATAAAACTGGCAATTGTAAACATCTTCATTTTCATAAATTTCTCCTCGAAATCCTTAACAATATAAATGTTTATAAAATCGTCGAAATAAATTTATTAAATCATAAGATTTAAATATATTATAACTAGCTTAATATAATAAAATACTTTATTATTAAGGTTTGTAATTACATGCTAGATAAAATAACTATTGAAACACATTCTTTAACAAAAATATATAAAACTGGAAAGGTCGAATTCAGAGCATTAAACAACGTATCATTAAAAATTAAAAAGGGAGATTTTATAGCATTAATGGGTCCATCTGGTTCAGGAAAAACCACATTAATGAATATTTTAGGTTGTCTAGATCGCCCTACATCAGGAGATGTATATTTAGAAGGGCAAAATATTTCTATATTACCTGATAGCCAATTAGCTGAAATCAGAAGTAAAAAAATAGGTTTTGTTTTCCAAACATTTAACCTAATTCCTAATATTTCTGCATTAAAAAATATTACTTTGTCAATGATTTTCGCACAAGTTCCAAGGACTTTAAGAGAAGCAAACGCATTGGAATTACTTAAAAACTTAGGTTTAGAAAAATTCACAAAAAATCTACCGTCAGAATTATCTGGCGGTCAGCAACAAAGAGTGGCACTTGCTAGAGCTTTAGCAAATAACCCTTCAATCATACTTGCAGATGAACCAACTGGTAATTTAGATTCATCTACAGGTATACAAATAATGAATCTTTTATCATCTTTTAATAAAGAAGGAAAAACCATTATTCTTGTGACACATGATGCCGCACTTAAAAAATATGCAAACAGAATCATTACAATGAAAGATGGGGAGATTAGTGAACACAGATGATTAGAGATATTTTTTTAATGAGTCTTGATGCATTAAGATCTCATAAAGTCAGAACTCTTCTTACATTATTAGGTATAATAATTGGAATAAGTTCTGTTATAATTGTAACAACAGCTGGGAATTCTGTGTCATATTTTGTTCAAGAACAATGGAATATTTTTGATCCCACTGGTATATTAATTGGGGTTGGCACTGCAAGTGACCCACCAAGAATAACCTTTACTCAATCAGTTTTTACAGATAATGATGTAAAAAAAATCCAAGCATTACCTAATATAAAAAATGTTGCACCTGTTGGTATAATTCCAATCAGAAAAGTTTCAATTAGAGAAGGTCTTTTAAAATGGAAATCCGCCCCAGGTGGTACAATGTATGCCAGTACCCCTGCTATGCTGGATATTCTGAAATTAGAAATTAAGGAGGGAAAGATATTTCAAGAGGGAAAAAATGAGATAGTTATTACTGAAACTACTGCAGAAATGTTTGGTAAAGACAATCCATTAAAAATTGGAGATTTTGTTTACATCCAGAGAATAGACAGTAAAACCTTAAAAGCAAAAATTGTAGGAATAATAAAGGAATCCAGTGAAGGAAACATTCTTACACAACTTACTACACCTTCTATTCTTGGTCCTACTGATCCATACTATTCCACTTTTATTGGATCTAATGTTGGAAGTATTTTGCATCGGATTACTGCCTACATAGTTTTATATGCAACTGCGACTGACAAAGCTAATGTAGACAAAGCTAAGTTGGAAATATTAAATTATTTAAACAGTGGTGGGTCGGATGCTAGTAAATACAAAAAGGAAAAATATGATTTTGTAATAGTCACTCAACAGTATATAATTGAAAGAATTGACAGTGTTATGGGTGTTATAAATATGTTAGTAACAACAATAGCATTGATATCTTTAGCAGTAGGTGCTATTGGCATTGCAAACATTATGTTTGCAACAGTTACAGAACGAACCAGAGAGATTGGTACAATGATGGCAATTGGTGCGAAAAGAAGATTTATTTTACAGATGTTTCTATATCAATCAACCATCATAGGATTAATAGGGGCAATATTAGGCTGTATTTTAGGAGCTAGTGGAAGCGCTTTTGTTGTTCAAGTATTAAATACATATTTAAGGGATATCGGTGGAACAGCATTTACTGGGACGATTAATCTGAGTTTGTCTATAGAATGGTTTGGTATTGCTGTGTTCTTTGGTGTTTTAGCAGGTATTGCAGCAGGTGTTCTTCCTGCTAGAAAAGCATCTAAAATGGATCCAGTTGTTGCACTAAGATATTCATAAATAGATTATTAAAAATTAATAATATTTAATAAAAACGCTATTTTCGTATGCCATACTTTTTCCTTTTTTATAGTATTATAATGAAGAATTAAATTGTTTTCTTGATTTATTTTATTTAGTTTAATTATCATAAAAAAAGTTATAATTTTAAGAACTATTTTTTTCCTTGTTCTTATTTATATACTTTTTGGTTATTTTCTCTGGAGAGATAGTAATCTTTATTAGTCAATATCTCATATGAGTAACCAATAAAGCTAGCCCAGGAGATGGGGATAAAAAACACTCTAAAAATTTAGTTGAGGTTAGCGTACTTTCTGGTAACGGGGAAAAATGTATGAAAAGCAAAAAAAAGAAGAAAAAGTCGTCATCTGTAACTAAGAAAAAAATCAATAAAAAATTACCTAAGACCAAGAAAAAAAAGATAAAAATATTACATAAAATTAAAAAAACAAAACCAAAAATTCCTAAAACAAAAATCAAAAAAACTAAAACAAAACCTTTTAAAAAAGCAAAGAAAATAAAAAAAATATCTAAAATAAAGAAAAGAAAGGAAAAGCCATCATATAAAATTAAAAAAACTAAAATGAAAAAACCAATACGTACATCTAAAAAATCAAAAGCAAAAACCAAACTTAAAAAAGAAAAAACTTTAATTGAAACACAAGAAACAGAGGTGTTAATACCCTCATCTTATGATGCTAGTAAAATTCAAGTTTTGGAAGGTCTTGAATCTGTACGTAAAAACCCCGGAATGTATATAGGTAGCACTGATGAAAGAGGGTTACATCACCTTGTTTATGAGGTAGTTGATAATTCAATTGATGAGGCTTTAGCAGGATACTGCACACAGGCATCAGTTACATTGAATAAAAATGGATCTGTTACTGTGATAGATAATGGAAGAGGAATTCCTATTGATATTCATAAAAAATACAAGAAACCAGCTGTAGAAGTTGTTATGACCACCTTATATTCAGGAGGAAAATTTGACAGAAAAACCTATAAAGTATCAGGAGGACTACATGGTGTAGGTGTCTCAGCAGTAAATGCTCTATCTTCCTGGCTTGAAGTTAAAGTTAGAAGAGATGGAAAAGAATATTATCAAAAATATGAAAAAGGAAAAGCTATAAGTCCCCTGAAGGTCATAGGTAAATCAAGAGAAAATGGTACAACAGTTACTTTTTTACCTGATTCCGATATTTTTGAAACAAATGAGTTTGATTATGAAACAATAGCAGCTAGATTAAAGGAAATTGCATTTTTAAATGCAGGATTGAGAATTGAAATATTTGAACAAAAAAGTGGTAAATGTGAAAGTTACCAGTTTAATGGTGGTGTCAGTGAATTTGTAACATATATAGATAGAAATAAGACTACTTTACATCCAAACCCGATTTATTTCCAAGGTGAAAAAGAAGGAGTTCAAGTAGAAATAGCTCTTCAATACACAGATGGCTATACAGAAAATATTTTCTCCTTTGTAAATAATATCAATACAATTGAAGGTGGTACACATGTCTTTGGTTTTAAAACAGCTTTAACACGTGTTCTTAATGATTATGGGAAAAAAAATAAAATATTTGATAATGGTAGTTATGGTTTGAGTGGAGAAGATACCAGAGAGGGAATAACTTCTGTTATTTCATGTAAAATCTTTCAACCACAATTTGAGGGTCAAACCAAGGCAAAACTTGGAAACTCTGAAGTCAGAGGTATTGTTGAAAGTATTACATATGAAAAACTTTCTGAATTTTTAGAAGAAACACCAGTAGTTGCACGAACGATAATAGATAAAGCAGTAATATCAAGTAAAGCTCGAGAAGCAGCAAGAAAAGCTCGAGAATTAACCCGTAGAAAAGGATTACTTGAATCATCTGCATTGCCGGGAAAACTTGCAGATTGCTCTAGTCGTGATCCTAGCATTTCAGAACTTTACCTTGTGGAAGGTGATTCAGCTGGAGGCTCGGCCAAAATGGCTCGTGAAAAAGAGTTTCAAGCTATTCTACCTTTGCGAGGTAAAATTCTTAATGTTGAGAAAGCAAGAATGGATAAAATCTTACAAAACAATGAGATTCTTGCAATGATTACAGCTATTGGTACTGGTGTTGCCGAGGAATTTAACTTAGAAAATGCACGTTATCATAAAATAGTACTAATGACTGATGCTGATGTGGATGGGGAACACATAAGAACTCTTCTTTTAACCTTCTTCTTCAGATATATGAGACCTCTTATTGATGCTGGATACTTGTACATTGCACAGCCACCTTTGTACAAGATAAGTAAAGGAAAGACTATATTTTATTCATATTCAGAGCGAGAAAGATTACAGAAAGAAAAAGAACTAGGTGGAACAGGTGTAAGTATTCAAAGATACAAAGGACTAGGTGAGATGAACCCTGAACAACTATGGGAGACAACAATGAATCCAGAAAATAGGATTATGCATCAAGTGACAATAGAAAATGCAGTTGACGCTGACAAATTATTTAGTATTCTCATGGGAGAAGCTGTGGAACCACGTAGAGAGTTCATTGAATTACATGCAAAAGAGGTAATCAACCTCGATATTTAAGGAGAACGCTTATGATTGATGATTCTATTAAAAAAGAAATCCCCCGTGACATTGAAAAAGAGATGAAAAGGGCATTTATTGATTATTCAATGAGTGTTATAATGAGCCGAGCCTTACCTGATGTAAGAGATGGTCTTAAACCAGTTCATAGAAGAATTCTGCATGCAATGAACGAAATGGGTTTGGTACATGAAAAACCTTATAAAAAATCTGCTAGGATAGTAGGTGATACTTTAGGTAGATATCATCCTCATGGAGACCAGGCAGTATATGATTCCCTAGTTCGAATGGCTCAAGATTTTTCAATGAGATATCCACTTATTGATGGACAAGGTAATTTTGGTTCGGTTGATGGTGATTCACCAGCAGCTATGAGATACACAGAAGCACGCATGTCAAAAATTGCAAAGCTTATGTTGCAAGATATTGATAAAGAAATAGTTGAATGGATGGATAATTTCGATGGATCATTAAAAGAACCCACTGTACTACCTGCCGTACTACCTAATTTACTTTTAAACGGTTCCTCAGGTATAGCAGTTGGTATGGCTACCAATATGGCTCCTCATAACCTATGTGAGGTTGTTGATGGTATAATTCGTGTTATTGATGATCCGCAGATTTCAACTACTAGTTTAATGGAAATAGTAAAAGGTCCAGATTTTCCTACAGGTGGTACAATTTACGGCCGAGAAGGAATTCTAAGTGCGTATTCTTTAGGAAAGGGACTAATAAGAATAAGAGCAAAAACCTTGATTGAAGAAAAAAAAGACAGAAAACAAATTATTGTAACCGAACTTCCATATTTAGTAAATAAAGCAAACCTACTGAAAAACATTGCTGATTTAGTAAAAAATAAAAAAATTGAAGGAATTTCTGATTTACGTGACGAAAGTGACCGTAAGGGTATGCGTATAGTAATTGAATTGAAACGCGATGCAATAGAAGATGTTGTTTTAAATCAATTATTTGAACACACTGAGATGCAGTCAACATTTGGCGTTCTGAATCTAGCTATTGTAAACGGGGAGCCGAAAATCCTAACCTTAAAGGAGATAATTCAATACTTTATTGAATTTAGAATTGAGATAATTACTCTAAAGGCAAAATATGATTTGAAAAAAGCACAAGAAAAAATCCATATTTTAGAAGGATTAATCATTGCTCTTAAGAATATTGATGAAGTAATTAAAATAATACGAAGTAGTAAAGAAGTAGATGAAGCAAAAAACCGTTTAATGAAAAGATTTGGACTATCAGAGTTACAAACAAAAGCTATTCTTGATATGAGACTCCAGAAATTAACAGGTATGGAGATAGAATCAGTACAAAATGATTACAATGAAACAAAAAAACTTATAGAAGAATTACAACAACTTTTGAGTGATAAAAACAATATATTAAATGAAATAAGAAAAGAGCTACTGCAAATTAAACAACAATTTGGTGACGAGCGCCGAACCGATATTGTTGAAGCCGAAGCTGATATTGAAATTGAAGATTTAATACCTGTACAGGAGGTTGTTGTTACAATTACTGATAGTGGTTATATAAAACGTATTCCTTGTGAAACCTACAAAACTCAGCATCGTGGTGGAAAAGGACTAATTGGAATGGATACAAAAGAGGAGGATATAGTAGTTGACTCATTTATTACTTCAACTCATGATTATATCATGTTTTTCACAAATTATGGGAAAGCTTTTTGGTTAAAGGGTTACAAAATTCCTGAGGGAGGCAGACATGCTAAAGGTAAAGCAATAATAAATCTACTACCGCGACTAGAAGAAGGAGAATATGTTGAAACCGCTATTCCAATTCATGAATTTGATGACAAGCATTATCTAGTTTTTGTAACCAAGAATGGTAAAATTAAAAAAACTGTTCTTTCTGCATATAGTAACATAAGAGTTAACGGAATCAGAGCAATAAAACTAGATGAAGGAGATGAACTAGTTAGTACAAAAATATCAGATGGTAACAAAACAATTATGATAGCTACAGCAAATGGTCAAGCATGTAGATTTGATGAAATAGAAGTACGTCCTATGGGGCGTGTTGCAGCAGGTGTTAGAGGTATTAGACTTAAGAAAAATGATAAGGTTGTTTCAATGGAAACAGTTGGAGAAGAGGGAAATCTTCTTACTATAACTGAAAATGGATTTGGAAAACGATCCCCCATTAAAAATTACAGAAAAACACATAGAGGTAGCAAAGGTGTAAGAACCATTATCACAAATGAAAGAAACGGAAAAGTAATTTTTGTAAGAGATGTTGTTGATGAAGACGAGATAATGCTTACCAGCAAAGATGGGATGATGGTAAGAGTACCAGTTGAAGATATCAGGATACAAGGCAGAAACACAATGGGTGTAACTATCATGAAACTAAATGAAGGAGATAAAGTTGTATCTGTTGCAAAAATATTTGAAAAAAAAGAAGAGCTAAGCTGCGTGACAGTTTAGTAATTTATTGTTAAAAAGAAAAAGAAGAAAAAAATTTTATTTCCCGTTCATTTTATTTTTTCTTTCTTGTAAGTACTACAGCAATAATAGCTAGTATCACAATTACTATTATTGCAATGATTAACAATTGGTATTGTTGCCAAAATGTCATTGGTTCTTTTTGGTTTGGATAGGAGGTTGCACCAAATGGCATATGACCGCTAACTGAGACTTCTGTGTCATATCTTAAAGGTAATGTATCTTCTTGTTTCCAGTTGTTTGCATCACTATATTCTGTACCTGGAACAAACATCCTCAATTCCGGATCGCCAAAGTAAACAACATTTTCTGATACATCCCACCACCATTGTGGAGGATCAGAGATATATAAAATACCTACATGACTTATACCTTTTGTATATGCCTCGCCAACTGTGTCACCAAGAATAATATCACGAGGAATAGACTGTCCCCAAACTGTGCCATACCAAGAAGTTGGCCATGGATCTTGTATCTGGAATACTGAGCCATGTCTTATGAGACTTAGATGGAAATAGGTATTAGATGTTTGGCAGATGCTTGTTATAAAACCAACTGAATGCAGGTTATCTAAAAGTGCTTCTATTTCAATTGATGTTTTCCAATCATTCTGGAATTGGCTAAAAGTCAGACTTGCTATTACACCATCATATCGATTATCTGTCTTAAAGGGGTCAATAAATGGAATAAGCTTGTTTAGCAGTTCTCTAACCGGTTTACGAGCCAATGCCCAATCATAACCAGTTGTAGGCATAATAAGAGAGTTATAATTTGTAAATGGTATAATTCCTTTGATATCCATTGACATTGTATCAGGTTCTTTTGTAGAACCAAAATACCATTCATATCCCCTCCAAGGGTTATCCTCATCTATGGTTCCAAAGAACCTATTTATTAATCTTATTATAACAGATTTTGTTTTAAATTCGGGTACTGGATCCCAGAATTCTGTCTGTCCACCGTTGCCATCGTTTCCATGTGAGTCATGTTTCCAAAGTATTACACCTTTGTTAAGATTATTTACTACTGCTTCAAGTTTTGTTGAATAAGAAATTTCGTACCCACCTCTTTGAAGATATATAGGTAAGACATCTGTTAAACTCATATCTGGGAAATAACTTCCTTCTTTACCAGTATATTTTTCAATCGTACCTTGATCTATAGCCTCCATACTAACCGTTTCACCAGGTACCAGCCCATCGGCGGTTTGGTATTTTGCTCCATAGTACTCGCTTGCTCTTTCATTAAAGCGATGTTCATAACCAATAAAAGAGCATAAAACAGGATACTCAAATTGTTCTTCTTTAGATGGTTTGTTAATAACAAGTGTATTTAAAAATGGCTTTTGTATTAGTCCCCTAACTCCTTCTCTAGAGCTTGAACTTCCATTTATTAAAGTTACATCACCTTGAAGTGCAGGATTTACAAATATTAAGGCAGGATAAAAGACATTTCGAGAAATCCAGTAAGCAGTATCCACAGGAGAACCACAGAATCTTCCAGGATTAGCAGCACCTGGAAATATTCGATCCCAAGGTACTCCTATATCATATTGATCAGCAATAGTTATGATAGTCTCCAACCCTGCTTTATCAAAACCATATTTGCCTAAGAAACTGTAAACTCTTCTGCCTGTTAAGACCATTTCAGCAACAGATGGTTCATATTTTATTCTTTCACCAGAATGCCTCATCCAAAACTCATTGTGCCATACGACTGCTGATGAAAGCTCGGGATGATTATCAATTATAAGTACTGGTACTCCATGATGAGCAGCAATATATGCTGCAGGTCCTATGAAAAGTCCTGCTTTGGTTTCTCCAGCTGGTTTACTTTCTTTTGCAGGCTTATTTGCTATGTACCAGTATGTCCACGGGTCAATTGTTGAAAAAACCACATCGTTACTATTTGTCATCCCACAGATGGCATTATAAATCTCATCAAATTCCTTATAATATTCTTTTATGTTAGCAATATCATCTATCGTTTCTTTAGCATCTTTCGATAGGTTATAACCCAGATCTACAACGTATATATTTTCTACCCCAAGTTTATAAAGCACATCAGTAGTTTCTTGTGATAATCCAGAAGCAGATGAGTACAAAAGTGGAGCATTTAAAGTACTTGCAAGAACAGCACCTTCAGTAGCCGAGGTTAGAGCATTGCTCTCGGCTTTTGACATATTTTGTTTCCAACTATACTCTATTTCAAAATCAACATTACCAGAAACATCGTCTAAGGAAAAGACAGAAATACAATAATTTTCACCTTCAAGACATTCACCTAGTTGATTTATATGTATCTCTTGTGAATCGGTTCTACTTTCATTAATCTCAGTGTAAATAACTTCTCCACTGGGGCCTATTACTGAGAAACCAAGGCTTATACCTGGATTATTCCATGTTAGTGTAAAATCAACATCCCTACAGCCAAATGGTGGGCTTGTAATTTTTATATCCACACCTGGATACATTGTAACATCTGCATAATATGTGACCCCAGGTAATAATGCTTTTAATGCTGAGCCTTGAATTTGTAAAAGTCCTAGTGGGCCGGTTCGTCTTTGAACATCTCCTTTTGTTGGTATATCGGTTACACTTATTCTCCAAGGTCCTGTATTATATACTCTAGTATGTGTATATTCACGTCCTTGATAGCCGGGAAGTATGTTCCATTTTGACCTTGAAACGGATTGCATCCAACCATCACCTTGTTTGCAATACAACTGCACATCTGGATCACCAGTAGGAATCATAGCAGTTGATAATAGGATAAGATCCCACCAAACCTCAGCTGATATGTGCTTATAACCTTCGGGAACATTAAACTCATTATATACAGGATTTAATGTATTTGTTTGTTTTAATGAAAATGTAGGTACTTTACGTACTTTAGAAGAAGGTAAAACTCCTTTTACTGCATTAGTAGTTTTAATTTCTGATTTTTCAAATTGTTCCTGAATAACAGCAATAACTGCGTCATTTGAGTATGACCAGTCTGTTAAAGCTAATTGATCTGCAATTTCATACGGATTGTCTGCATTTATTATTGTGGATTGTTTTGCATGCCAGCTTTGATCCAACTTATTTTTTGGTACATTTATTAGTGTCATCTGGTCTAACTCTCCATAACAGTAGCTCATCCAGTCTTCCATAAAATAATCAATTCCTTGACGAGCATTCAAAGTTAGTTCTTTTTCTTCATTTGCATGATATTCATCTTGGTAGAACAGCAATGGGTGAGAAAATAATATATTTTCACTATTGAAAACTGCTGTTGGAACAGCTGCTAGATATGCATAGTCGTCAAGGTAAGTGTTTTCATCAAAATTAACAAATGTTACTCTTTTCAATGGAATAACTGATTCATAAGAAGGCCCTTTATCAAAACCTTTAATATTTATAAATTGGTCTGCTGAAACAGCTGGTAAGATAGTGCCTCCTATCATAATAAATATTATTATTAATGTAATAAAAAAACTTGAACTATATGATTTTTTTATCATTTATATTTCCCCCAAGTTATATTTGTTTGTTTTATTATATATTTTTATTTTATATTAGATCTCTATATATTATGAATATACAATTAATTATATAAGTTATTTGTATATATGTTTAATACAACTTCCAACTTTATAAATTTTATTAAAAATAAAGCAAAAAGAATAAATTTGTCAATTATATGAATATTTTATTAATTGGGTATATAAAGTTTTAAGGCTGGATCACCAAATAACATATATTCCTGATACGACGTATACTTGTTTTTCATCATAAATGGATCTTCTAATGCTTCACTTTTCATACTTTCAGATTGTTGGTTATATATTTTTATTTCTTCCTGCGGATCTCCAGTTATTATAAGAGGTGGAGACCACCAAAGTTCCCAAGGGGCATCTTTTTTTAGATACATATTTTTCGCATCTCTAAAGGCTCTACCAATTGTATCCCCGTCATTTTTCATTTCAAAACATAAGTCTGTATAAATCAAGAAACCAAAATGTGGATCTGGATAAATTCCTTTTCTTGCATTGAGTTTTGCTTTTATATAAGATTTAAAAATGGATAACGGAGTATCCCATTTATGATTCTTTGGCTCAAGATATCCACCAGCAATGTTAGATCCTGTTGGTGATGCAATAAGAGCAGCCAGACCTGCATGCAAGAATGCCTGTCCAAGACTATTTTTTGGGTACATACCATCTATTTTACCACATATACAGCTTTCAAGCCACATGAAAGAGGGACCCAAATCCATTAATGGAACTTCTCTAGTAGTGTATTGACCATGTGAAGCTAAGGATGAACCAGGTCCAGTGTACGGGCTTACCACTTCAAGAATCTTTTTTAGTATAAATTGAGCAGCTCGACCTCCAAAACCTGCGCTTGTTAAATCTATTCCATCCATTGCAAGAATATCCATATTTCCATGTCCATTTGCTAAAATAAAGCTACTTTCTTCCATTATTTTTCCACCTTTAACATAGTCATCTCCAACTATTTTTTCCATTAATGGAACACGGAAGAACAATTTATTTAGGATATTTGTTTCAGATTTTATTCTCTTTAAATCTTCATTACTAAAACCTTGTCTTTGAGCCGCTTCAGCAGTAGCTATATAGATATTATCAAAACCTAAAGGTTTTATTACTTCTTTTATTGTACCTTCTGTGGTTATTTCTCCGTAACCAGTCCACATTTTCATTGGCTCACCTGCATGGGCTGTACCAAAAATTTTTGCAATCGGATATCTAATTAATGGCTCTCGAAAATCTTGACCTGCACCTACTAAAATAGCAAAACTATTTTTCCACTCCTGTAATTTTTCAATAATCTCATTATAAAATATACTCCTTAAAATTAATGCACAAGCATCCTGTGCATCCCAACCAGTTATTCTACCAACAATGTTTTCCTGATATGGATATTCTGTGAAAATATCATTTGCAATATTATCCCAATCATATGGTAATGGATCAATATCTCCATAAATTACATCACTTGGAGTCCCGCCACCCCAGGAATATACACCATTCCAGTAATCAACTGGTTCTACATAATTCTGATAAATATAATTAGGAACAACTGTTGCATCCCCTACAATAGCAATATAAACTGGGGAATTGTCATAATAATCACGTAACTCTTTTAAATCTCTATCATCTCTTAATTCGATTTGGGCAAGCTTTGCTAATAATTCATTTAATGGTTTATGAATCACATCAAAAATATGATAATTGGATTTGTATGTAATCCTATGATTTCTCCTGGGCATATAAAAACCTGGTGCCGTTTCCCCTTGTTCAGTTAAGACATCATCATCAACAGTAAAAGCAAATTCGGTTTTACCAAAAATAATTCCTTTATGATATGCTGTTAAATAAGGTGCTACAGATGAAAGATTTTTCATCATAGCATATACTGGATTATCAAGTTTTTCAACTACGACATTTGCTGCAACTTTTCCTTGTTTTTTAAGCAACCATTGTCCTGAACATCTAACTGTATATTCCACACCTCCACGGTCATATAAAACTGTTTCACCATACACAACATCGCGGATTAAGCGACCATTTGAATCCCTTTCACCAACCCCACCTGTGCCTGTAGCGCCAGAAAATCCTTCAAGTTTTGTAAGTGACTCTGGAATATCATCAAGATCTGCTCCAACTCTAAATGATGCATAATCTCCAAAATTATCTACATTTTCACAATCAAGATTAACTCCTTCAAATTTAATAAGTGCATACTTATAATCATTTGGTATTTTAAATGTACCTAATAAATTAGTCTTTTTACTTTTCATTAATGCCTGAAAAAGAAATGTACTAGATCCAGACGGTATTACCTTTGGCCCAAAAGAAAACGATGTACTATTTAAAACAGTAGGAGACCAAGCATCTACTGGATTTGCAATTGTTATATAATTTATTTCTTGTTTAAATTTCTCCTCAATCAAGTCAATAGAAGTATTGATTATATCATCAACAGATTCAAATTTTAAAAAATCACCAAAACCGTCTAAATCTTCACCTAAGACAATAGTCTTTTCCACATTAAGATCATTTAAAATGTTTGTTACATCAGTATCAATAGTTTCAGTTACAATAACTGGAATCCTAAGATAAGAGGCTAATGGAGTTGCTACAACACCCAAATTATATCCAGCTTGATTATACTCAATTATAAGTGCTGCATCACTATTATCCCAGTATGTTTTAGCTATTCTTAAAGAAGCATTTTTAGCAGACTCTCCATCTTTTAATATTTCGTTTCTTTTACCACCACCTATTTCATCTTGTATTTTTAAAATTGATTCGGATGGATTTTCAGTATTCATCACATAAAGAGGTATAATCGTTTGTTCTCCATTTTCATCATAATTTACCGCTAAAGGTGTTGCAATTAGTGAATAAAAAGGGCAAGTCTCAGAAACAATAATTGATTCAGGTATATCTTTTATATTTCCTGTAACATTAAAGAATTCATTTACCCCTACAGCTTTAACTCCTACTTCTTCAGGAACCCAATAGAATATTCCAATAGAGGCTAAAATAAGTATAATAACTCCTAAAATAACAATTATTTTATCATTTTTTTTCATTATTTATCCCCCATTTAGGATAATAATCTTCTGCTTTTGATATTTACATCTTTCTATTTAATATTTTCTATTATATTTTAACTTTCAATATAATATTATATTTAAAGAGTAAATAAAAATATTGGTAACAAAACAAAAGAATAAAAGTAATAATTATAATAACGAATTATAATAACAAAAATTCCAATTTAGACTAAAAAATTTAGTAATAGAATATTTATTTAATACAATACCTTTAAATGGAAAACAACCTATTACAAAAAAAATTGGAGAATATTATTATGGCAGAAGAAGAAATGTCTAAACAACTTCAGGATCAAATAAATAGATTACAACAAATGAGAATGCAACTACAAATGATAACACAACAACGTCAACAAATAGACCTAAGATTAAAAGAAATACAAGAAGCATTAGGGGAACTAGATAAAACAGATGAAAAAACACCAGTATATAAAAGTGTGGGAGCAATATTAATAAAAACTAAAGGTAAAAATGAGGTTATAAGTGAATTAAAAACAAATAAAGATAGTTTAGAATTAAGAAAAAGCACACTTGAGAAACAAGAAGGTAGAACAAAGGAAAAGCTAAATGAACTACAAAGTAAAGTTCAAAATGCACTTAACATCTCCGATAGCACATCGTCAAATTGATAAATTATTTTTTGGATATATATGATAAAAAAAAGATATTTTTCAACAAACAAGGATTTTAAAACTGGTTTTTTTTGTAAACTTTTTTTACTAATCGGAATTATTCTTCTTTTAATTTTTATTTTTATAAATGTTACTGTTTTATTCGTGGATAAAGATAGTTCGGGTTTTGCACGACAGATATATGATTTTTCACAGACAAATTATCCAAATTCTATACTTGCCTTTTCAATAATAATTCTAGCAATATCTGTAATTTTGTATTTTTTTTATTGTCAATTTGTAAAATTAGCAAAAATTGCAGATGAAATTGAAAAGGAAGAATCAGATCATTTAAATGAGGAATAATCTATTTTCTGTCTCTATTAATTTTCTAACGGTATTATACTTGTAATCAATGAATATCCTGAAAGAAAACCAGCTGATAATCCACCAGTTGGTTGAACCATACCAATAAATCCCTCTATACTAACATTAATATCTTCTTTATATGTTGTTTTTCTAAAAATCTCATATACAGTAAGTCTTACCCCACCACCTTTTAGATGTATATAAAAACTACCTATACCAAAATGTCTTATATCAGATCCTATAACAATAGGAATACCAAAAAAAGGCCCATCCAAGTTTCTATGTTCAACGTTCCCGCTTTTAATATAGCAAAACATATGAATATTAACATTTTCATCATTCGATTCATAAGATTCTGAACTAAGATTATACGAATCACTATCAGAAGATGTTTTGCTGATGTTGACGTTTATACTTGACGAATTAGTTGCACTAATAAATAAAATAAATATAGTAATTGTTAAGAATTTCTTATATGAACTCATTTTATCACACAAATTGGTATTTATTTAACTGATATAAACATATTGTTTATTTTCTTATCAAAAACACGATTAAAAGTGAAATTTAAATAATAAATCCGACATAATGTCGATTATGGTTTATTAATTAAAATACTTGGAAAATTAATTATTGACAAACTAAGACTTATAAAAAATTGGTAGAACGCTCACTTTTACATGTTTTGAAACAGTTAAAGAAGAAGTCAAAATTTAATATTTAAAATAATTAGGAATTTTTAAGTAGACAAACATTTTATATTGCATTATTAGTACTTTTATTTAAAACCAGTAAATTATACTATATTCATTTTCCAAATCTTCTTTTTCTCTGCTGACATGTCTTTAGAGCTTTTAAAAAATCTCTCTTTTGAAAAGCGGGCCAATATACATCCGAAAAATATAACTCAGAATAAGCAAGTTGCCATAAGAGAAAATTTGAAATTCTTTCTTCACCTGAAGTTCTAAGTATTAAATCTGGATCTGGTAGTCCGTTTGTGTATAGATATTTTGAGACAATTGACTCTTTAATATCCTCAATTTTTAACTTATCTTCTTTTACATCGGATGCTATTTTTTGTATAGCTTGAATTATCTCTTCTCTTCCCCCATATGCAATCGCGATATTTAATGAATAATTATTGTAATTTTTTGTCTTGTCCATTACAATTTGAGCTGAATTTGATATATCCTCAGGTAATAAATCTAGACGACCTATCACTCTTACTTTAACCTTATTTTTATGTATACGTGAATCTCTAGAAGCTTTTTCTAGCTCATTTCTACATAAAGTCATAAGAGTTTTTACTTCCCTGTTATCTCTATCAAAATTCTCTGTAGAAAAAGCATAAACAGTTAAATTTTTAATTTCAAGATCAAAACACCATTCTAAAACTTCTTCTAATTTATCTCTTCCAAACAAATGGCCGGCATCTGGAGGTAAACCAAGTTCTGCTGCAAAACGTCTATTTCCATCCATAATAATTGCTACATGCTTTGGAACCTCATTATTCTTTATTTGTTCAAGTAACTTTAAATCTCGAAATTCATTTATTTTTTTTGAAATATACTTATAGGATGAAGAATTATAAACCATTGCACCGATTTTTCTGATAGTAGTGCTTTGTAATGCGTACTGCCCAAGTTTATCTAGTTTATTCCCTGCAAGTAATTTTAGTGATATTTTTTTTGATGGAATTTTCTTCCCCTCATTTTTAAACCATGTAAATACTATTATTTATAATTGTTGAATATAGAATAAATTAAGATAAAGGGGTTTTTGTAACCAAAGTATATATATACCAAATAATATTCCGACTTCTTTAATATAAAAGGTGATAATCTGGGAAATATCAGACAGACTTTCATAAAAAAGATTGCATTAGAACTAATTGAGATATATCCAGAACAATTTATATATGGAGATTTTCAACATAATAAGGAAAAGGTTGCTGAATTAAGCGATGTAGACAGTAATCTGCTAAGAAACCGTATAGCTGGATATATTACTAGATACTTATCATCTAAAAATAAGGTTAGGATTAGTCAACCCATTTCTGAGTAATAACCCAAAATTTATTTTAATGAAGACAAATCTACGATTGGGTGAATTTATAAAAAATATTAAAAAAGCTTTATCAGACCTTCAAAAAGGAAAATTTATTCTAATTTTCGATGATGACAGCAGAGAATCTGAAACAGATCTAGTAATAGCTTCTCAATATGTAAAACCACAGTCAATAAAAACAATGAGAAAAGACGGTGGAGGACTCATCTTTCTGATGATTTCAAAAGAAATTGCTAATAAACTAAAACTTCCATTTCTATCTGATCTTTATTCAGAAATAAATAATAAATACCCAGTATTAAAGGCTCTTGTACCCAATGATATACCTTATGACACAAAATCATCATTTTCTCTTTATATTAATCATAGGGAAACCTTTACTGGAATTACAGATATTGACCGTAGTTTAACTATGAGAAAATTCACTGAACTTGTAAAAAAAACTGAAAATCTTAATGATGGTACAGCCGTTAATCTTTTTGGAAAAGAATTTCGATCACCCGGACATGTTCCAATATGCATAGCATCTGAAAAACTTCTTGATCAAAGAAGGGGACATACAGAGTTAGTCGTATCTATATTAAAAATGGCTAATCTTATTCCAGTTGGAAGTGGCTGTGAAATTATGGGTGACAAAGGAAAGGCTTTACAAAAAAATAAAGCAAAGCAATATGCAGCAAAGCATAATCTTGTTTTTCTAGAAGGTAGAGAAATAATTGAGGCTTGGAAAGAATGGTCAAAGTAATGGCAACTGGAACTTTTGATATATTACATATGGGACATATTTATTACTTAAAAGAAGCAAAGAAATTAGGAGATACTTTGGCTGTTGTTGTCGCAACTGATTCAACTGTTAGAAAATTAAAACACGAACCTATAAATCCACAAGAAATCCGGTTAAGTATAATAAAAGAATTAAAGATAGTCGATGAAGCCCATATTGGATATGAATATGATATATATGATATTGTAAAGGAGATACGTCCAGATATTATCGCACTTGGTTTTGACCAAATACACAACGAAGATGAAATAAAAATTCAATTAAAAAAACGAAAAATTAATGCTAAAATTGTTAGATTAAATGAATTTAAAGGTGGAAGTGATCTTGAAGGCACAAGAAGGATAATTGGTAAAATTATTGCTGCTTATGAATTTCAAAAAAATATGGAGAAAATAGAAAAGAGATGAAAAAAATAGGTATTGCTGATACAACATTTGCAAGATATGATATGGGAAAAGCTGTAATTGATGAGTTGAAATCAAATCGATCTGGTTTTAAGATAATACGTTACACTGTGCCAGGGATTAAAGATTTACCTGTTGGATGCAAAAAACTATTTGATGAACAAAAATGTGACATTGTTATTGCTCTTGGAATGCCTGGCTCAAAACCGATAGATAAACAATGTGCACATGAGGCAAGTACCGGTCTTATAAAAACTCAAATTATGTGCAACAAACACATAATCGAAGTCTTTGTTTATGAAGACGAAGCAAAAGATGAAAAAGAACTTGTTTGGCTGGCTGACAGACGTGCAAGAGAGCATGCATTAAATGTTTTAAATTTGTTGTTTAAACCTGAAAAACTTGTAAAACAAGCAGGTATGGGTTTACGTGAAGGATTCAAAGATGCAGGACCCTTGAAAAGTTAAGGAGTGAAAGAAAATGATTAAGGAAGAAAAAATAAGAATAGGTGCTGTAGTTTCTGAATTTAATTATGATATAACAATGATGATGCTTGAAAGAGCAAAAGAACATGCACAATTTCTTGGTGCAGAAATAATACACATAATTAAAGTACCAGGTGTTTTCGATATACCGCTGCCGGTGAAAGTGCTAATGGAAAGAAAGGATGTTGATGGAGTAATAGTAATAGGGGCAGTAATTGAAGGTGAAACAGAGCATGATGAACTTGTTATACAGCATGCATCAAGAAAAATAACTGATTTATCTGTGGAATATAAAAAGCCAATAGGACTAGGAATAACAGGACCAGGCATGTCACGTTTGCAAGCACAAGATCGTATAGATAATGCAAAATCAGCAGTTGAAGCTGTGGTAAAATTACATAGAAGATTAAAACTTTAAAAAAATTCACTTACAATTATTCCTTTTTCTCTTTATTTATCATCTTAAAAAGGGAAGGCAAATGAATAGTATATGAACCATCTTTTTGAATAATTATTGGTTCTTCTTCTAAAAGACCTTTAATGTCAATTCTGTATTTACCAGGTTCTTCAATATTTATTGTTTCAGGTTTGTTGGATTTAGTAATTTCAGTTTCAATTTTTTCAATTTTTTCTTTCCTATATTTATCTTCTGTTATAATTTCAATATTTTCTTTATTATCGGCAGTAATATTTTTATTTTTAGCTATACATTTTTCTATTTCTTCATTAATGTCTTTGGACTTAATATTAATCCAATTAGAATCCTTTACTAAATCTTTTGCCTGATCAGTTAATATTTTTGCTAATTTTGAATTGAGATCTTTATCCAATTTTTTATTTAAGGATTTTCTGTTTTCCTCGTTTAATGGTTCTTTTGTGTAAAAAAAATGATTCCCCTCACATACTGGACATCCTTTTAAAAGCTGGCTTGAACCTTCTTCGAATATTTTACCACATTTAAGACACTGATGAGGCATTTTTTATTTAGCACCTCTACCTGGTATTATTTTAATTTGAATCATATTGTTATCTTTATGCACAGTTTTTAATAAATCTGCAGGGCCAATCATAGTGATTCTTGGTTTTTTATGAATTTTGAATATTTTTTGAAAAAACGTTCGATTTTCCTGTTCATATCCTTCCATTTCTACTCCAATGAATGTGTCCTGTTCAATTTCTCTCATTGTGTTTTCTATAAGACTAGTTTGTTCAATTGGGGTCAAACCATGCTCCAGTACAAGGATTTTTCCTTTCTTGACCTCATTTAATATAAATTTTAATTTTTCATTTGAGGACAGATTATCAAGTTTATTTCGAGATATGAGATTAAATGAAATTCCTTCATCTTTTTTTACCAAACCATTTACCTCCATCTTTTTTTGTGTTTTTTACTGAAATGTTTTACCATCATTGAATAAAGGTTATCTGAGTTGTAACCAGTTAAAGCACTTATCGGAATAACAGGATGTTGTGGAAAAGCAGATTTTAAAGTTGCTGGGCTTGATTCTTCTAAATCTATTTTATTTGCAGCAATTAAAACAGGTAAATTTCTTGCTTCAAGGTTACCTAAAATAGTTACATTTACTTGAGTAAATGGATCCTGAGTAGAATCCATTACAAGTAAAACGCCATCAATACCTTCTAACCATTTAATAGATTCAATAACTCCTTCTGTTGCTTCTTTTGCTCGAGTTTTTGCTTCCTCTTTAGTAAGACCGTAAACATTCATAAATTCTTTAAAGTCAACTTTTGTTGCTATTCCAGGAGTGTCGACAATGTCCATAGTAAGCTTGGAATTCCCATTTTCGACTTTCACATCCTTTTTCCATTTTGCTCTTCGGGTCTCATGAGGAACTTCTGAAACAGCACCCATGATGTCTCCAGTCCAATCACGAAGAATACGGTTTGCGAGAGTTGTTTTACCAACATTTGGTGGACCATAAATGCCTATTTTAGCATGTTTTTTACCAAAAATTCTTTGAAGTATAGATGCAAGGCTAACTTTTCCAAACAATCCCATCCAATTTCTCCTCCTAGCATGAGGTTATTAAACGAACATGTATATTTATTATAGTTTATTAGCTTAATGGTGAATTAATTCCATTATAAAAAATAATAAAATAATAATTTTTATGGAGAAAAAAACGATGTTATTCGGCTAATTTTATGAAAATCCTTAAATAGCATCAATCTCATTCCTTTTGAATTATATTAATCAGGGAGGCAAAATAATTATGGTTGTAGAAAATAAAGGGACGGAGGATATAGACTCACTCAAAGAAAAATTGCTAGCTGTGTCTAATGAGATAGATACAATAAAAAATTCTTTCTCTAAAAATACAGAAGATCTATCTAGAATACAAAAGATGTTATCTGTAGGTGATCTTGAAGATATCGGTGGAATGATAGAAAAATTCGAAAATAAAATTGCTGAAGCGGAAAAACAAAAAAGAGAGGTTGCCGAAGGAGCAAAAAAATATAGTGAGGAACTTGAAAAGGAAAAAGAACGTTTAGTAAAACTTTGGGACGCATATAAAAACCAAGAAGAGGAACTATCTGCTGTTGAAAAGAAAATATCTGAGTATGAAGATCGTGTAAAAACAGCTGAGGCATCTAAAAAACAACTAGAGGAAGATCTAACTTCTAGGATTAACACCCTTACCCAAAAACTAAATGAATATGAGGAAAAAGTGGAAAAATTCGATGAATACAAGCAAAGATACGAAGAATTTGATAATATTAAAAATCAATTAGAAAGAGAAGTAAGTGACTTAAAGACAGAAAACTCAAGTAAAGAACATATAATAAACGATCTAAACAATCAAATTGTAAAATTAAAAGAAAAAGAAAATTATGCGGAATACAAAGACAAGTTCGAAGCAATTAAAACTGAATATGATAAAGAAAAAGAACGATTAACAAAGTTGTACCAATTATATGAAGAGACGAATTCTGAATGTACAAGATTAAGAGAGGAAAATCAAAATTGGCAGAACTGGTATACCTCAAACAAAGACATCTTTTCAAGATTATTCTCAACAACACCACCAATGGGACCATCAAGCGACACGACTGAACAGTCAACACCACCAGAAAATCCGATTGACGAGCCAACAATTAACAAAAAAAGATTTAGATTCAGGAAATAAAAAAAATTTTTCTTCTTTTTTTTATTCAATTTTTACAGAACTTGTTCCATCCTCGTTTTCATTAACAAAAATAATGTTTTCCATATCGTTTTTTAAATCATCAATATGAGTTATTAAAAAAATTTGTCTGAACTTAGATGATAAGCTGTTTAGTGCTTTCATAATATTTTGGCGTCTAAAAATATCTTGTGACCCAAATATCTCATCAAGAATAATAAAATTAAAAACACCTCCAGCACGTTCTGTTATTACCTCTGAGATTGCCAAACGTAAACAGAGATTTGCTAAATCTTCTTCTCCACCTGAAAAGCGTTCGATTCCATAAGAATTCCCATTATCATAAACTAAAAGATTATAATTTTCATCAAGTTCAAGTTCTCTATATTTACCATCAGTTAGTCGCCCGAAAAAATCAGATGAATATGAAGATAATATTGGTCTAATTCTTGAGATTAAATTTGTTCTAAAATTTGACATTACTTCTGAAAGCATTCCGAGAGTACTGGATAATTTTTTCTCCTGATTTAATCTAATTGAAAATTCCTTTAATTCTGAGATTTTTTCTTTTAAATTTTCAATTTTTTGAGAAATTAGCTTCCTATCGCTTTCTTTTCTTTCAAATTCTAAATTTATAGAATTCAATTCATCTTTTTTATTATCTTTTTTATCCAAAGTCTCTTGATATTTTTTATAATACTCCTCAACCTGTAAAATGACTTTTTTATAATCATTTCCATCAAATTTTATTAATTCTAGTTGCTTAAACCTTTGTTGTTTAATTTTTAAATCAATTTTTTCTTCTTCTAATATTTTTAAGATGTTCTGAATTGTCATTTGAATTTTTTCTTTTTCTCTAAATTGAACTTCTAAATAGTTTCTCTTTTTTTCAAAAGCTTGTTTTTCGCGGGAAAATTTATCTTTTTCTTCTTCTATTGTTTTGATTTCATTCAAATAAGAGGTTGTCTCATTTTCATTTTTTGTCTGTTCTTCATTAAATTTTTTTAAAAGAATTTCATACTGATCACCTAGAACTCTTTCACAAGTTGGACATTTTGCTTTTGAACCAATTTCCTGAATTTTGCTTTTTTTAGAATCAATTTCATTTATGTCTTGTTTAATTCTTTTGATAAGTGTTTTTTTCTGTTCAATTTTTTTAACAAGTTCTTCAATTTTCAAATCTAATTCATTTAATCTTTTTTTAGTTAATTCAATGTTTTTCTCTGTATCTTTAAAAATATCATGTTTCTTTTTTTGTTGTTCTATATTTTTTTGTCTTTCTTCTATTTTAGAAGATATGCTATCGATTTCTTTGATAATTTTTTCTTTTTCTTCAAAAAGGGTTTTTTTCTCAGAGAGTTCATCTTTTTTGTCTTTTATTTTTTCGTATTCTATCTTATTTTTTTTAAAATCCTCTTCAAATTTTTCTAATTCTTCTTTTAATATTCGAATTTTTTCTATTATTTTTTTATTAATATTTTATT
>Ga0209636_10000342_pt1 | contig 43813 bp, 58 predicted proteins | sample DeeMarSWOR152_54_FD_187464 | JGI IMG/M metagenome (GOLD analysis project Ga0209636, IMG submission 187464) | Marine sediment microbial communities from White Oak River estuary, North Carolina - WOR-1-52-54 (SPAdes) (version 2) | ecosystem: Environmental > Aquatic > Marine > Intertidal zone >...
CCCATTGACATAATCTCTGAGCTTCGGGCTCGTCACGAGAAGGGTGAAGTCTGGGCTGGAGTCGACGTCCACGAAGGAAAAGTCAAAGACATGGAAAAACTGGAAGTTTACGAACCCTTCGCCGTCAAAAAACAAGGCATCAAATCGGCTACTGAAGCTGCCACCATGATACTGAAAATAGACGACATCATCGCTTCCGGAAAGACGAAAATGCCACCTATGCCTCCTGGTGGTCCAGGCGGGATGCCACCTGGAGGATACGGAGGAATGCCTCCAGAGTATTAGGACTCGAAAACTGCCCCTCCTTTTTTCTTTTGAAGAATAACTCAAATCGAAAATAGCGCAAGCAACGATAGTCCTAATATGCACGCGCGCGGTGGTTGGTAGTCATTTGTTAAACAAAAAAGGGGAGTTGGAAATTTCCAAGTCGGCTTGGTGATTGTTATGCTTTCTTCGCGTAGATGCAATCTGTCTTGTGACCTATTCTTCTCCATCCATCGTATAAATACGCATATATGGTGTAGAACCCCGTTTCCTTGGGAGTGAACTCAGCGGTGTAACGGGCTTCCTCTCCAACAGGAAGGTCCTTTATTTCCATTGTGGCCTGCTCTTCAAACTTTCCTGAGGGCATTTCCACCCAGAATTCCAGTTTCAGTTCCGTACTTTTTTGCAAGCCCTTAATGGTTGCTTCGACCGAGAGGGTCTCTCTGAAATTCAAGAAATTAGGGTTAAGCGATAAAGACAAGTGGGATGACATTCAAAACAAGATGATTGACGCTATGATAAGGCTAGAAAAAGCATTTGGAAAGCATATAAGAAAATTGGATTGACTAGAAATCAACATAGCATTACTTTCCTAGCTGCATTGCATGCATGCGTTGAATCGCGAAAAAGGGGAAAATGTTTGAGGAAACCGTACCTATTCAGTTCTAGATTGGTGGGGCTGGCCGGATTTGAACCGGTGATCTCTACCCGAAACCATGTCACCACATGGTTCCTACGGGTTTCTCTAGCTTTCACCGCTCCAGAAACTCGTCATCCCACATGAGCGGTCCGCAAACCCGTTTAAATCTTCTGGAGCCCGTCGTCATACCTGGCTAGACTACAGCCCCGTTACAACCAAAAAGCAACAACAGAAAATATATGCCTTACGTAACAACACTAAATATCGCAAGGGTTAGCAAGCTTCCGCTTCCTTTCATGGGTCAACGATTTAATTGCTCTCTCCCTACACACAGCTTCTTTACGTGTATGAACCTCTTCAACATGGACAATCTTTTCAGGTTTGTGCATTCGGGTGTACCTAGCACCAGCCCCTTTTTTATGTTGCCTAAAACGAGACTTTACATTTTTAGTATATCCTGTATAATAGCTTCCGTCGTCACAGAGAAGAACATAGACATAGTAAACCATCAGACATCAATTGTTCATATGCATAAAAGTGCTAAAAACATTTTTTATTTGTATTCTCATAGAAGGAAGCTTCATGGGTATAGAGTACTACGAAGCTCCAGATGTAGAGCATCTAGTCAATATGATAATAGTAGAACTAGGGCTCACTTACATAAATCCCAAATACGTTTATTGTTTTAGGAGTAGGGGTTCTAAATCAAAACGTATTGTAGCTCGAATTCATAGCTTAGAAAAATTGTGGCAAAAAGCTCTACAAGCACATCCGCGGTATCTAATTGAAGTAATTGCAGAGAGATACGACAAACTAGACCAAGCAGGCCAAGAAAAAGTGCTGATCCACGAGCTACTACATATACCTATGGGTTTCTCTGGAGGCTTCAGACCTCACAAAGGCTACATAAACCGAAAAATAATAGACAAGCTCCATGAAACTTTCCGACGTCACAAAGTAATTTGCGCGCGCGACGAACTTCCAAATCTTTAAACTGGAAACTGAACAACCGCAGCAATAGTTCTCTGCAAAGTCCTCGCCAAAAAGGAAGGTAATTTCCGAACAGTTTAAGTGTGGCAATCATTCCAAGTCGAATTAAAATGTTTCGGAATCGTCTCCTTCATAAATGATTCTAAAAGTTCCCAAACATCCGACCAATTAACTGTATAGTAGAAAAAGAATATTTGGGAATTCCCTTAGAAATTAAATGGTTCCTGATAATGGCTGCCGCAGGTGTAACCAAGCAATACCTTCACAGTTTGGAGTCAAATGTCTAGAAGATAGAGCAGTTTTAGCGGCGCGGGCTGAAATAGAAAAACTAATTGTGGGTTCTTAAACTCAACAAAACGCCCAAATTCAACAAAACAATGATGTAAATATAACAACAGCGCTGTATTTTTTTGTGCGACAAGCCCCCTTGAACACGTACACATTTGTGGCACAAAAGACTTCATTGAATGCACGCCTAAAAGACAAACTAGAACTAGTTTACGAAGGCGACAGCATAGGCATACCAGAAACAGAAAAGGAAAAATCTTCAAAAAAGGCTACGGAAAAGGCGCAGGCTACAGATTATACCTAATAAAAAAACATGCGAAGTATACAACTGGAACATCCAAGAAACAGGCAAATAAAACAAAGAAGCACAGTTCACAATAACCATCCTCCAGCGCTAAAAACATACAGCGAAAAGTTAAAGAACCCCATAAACGCGCTCTATATAGGTTGCCGGCCAAAGGGCGCGGGACCCACCCGATCCCATTCCGAACTCGGAAGTTAAACCGCGCTCCGTTTCAGGTGTTAGTGTGGTCTTCGGCCATGTGAAGCCAGAAAAGCTGGCAGCCCTCTTTCAACTTTCTCGAAAATCCCTAAAACTTATAACTCAGTGAATATAGTTCTCTGGAGTTGTGGCAAAATTGATGCAACTGGAGACGCTACCATCACAACTATTACCAGGAATGGACTGGATATTTCAAGTAATCTTCACCCTCCTTTTCATAGTTTTCGTCTTCTACGGACAGAGAATACAAATGTATATCATGGTGAGAGAAATCGAAGGCTCACTCCTCCGTCTTAAATTTATACGAGATGAAGGCCGCAAAATTGCAATAAAAACCATAAAAGAAATAGGAAAACCTGAAGTTGACCCTGTAGAACGAGTTGACCAGTTCTTAGAATACATAACAATTCCCCCAGAAAGCATGGATCCATCAGGTATCGTGTGGAAACTTGAACACATACTTGACGTGCGAGAAGACCGCTTCAAAGACGAAGTTAAATTGATGGCACCAGCGGCAGATGAAACCAACACAAACAATTTGGAAAACACCTTAGAAGCCGCTGCAGCGCTTAACATGATCTATAAGGTTATACGCCACTTCTACATCCTAGGAAAGAAAACACTTAGCCTCTACATTATCATGCAAATCCAAATGATTCTTCCGTTGATAATGCGGGAAGCAGAAGCCTATGCAAGCGCCCTTAAAGCGTTCTCAATAGGTCAACCTATAGGAGATGGCGCCGGGGCTCTTGTCGCAGCCAAACTAATGCACGGACACAGGAAAAAGAAAATTGAAAAAGACTGCGTTGTAGCTAAAGTTCCCTTAGAAGGACGAACGGCATATATTATAAAAGCAGAAGGTCCCGGTGGAAACGTGGGAAAGCCCGGAGAGGCAATAAAGAGGGTCGTTGAAAAGAACGATGGGAAGATTTCGATGATAGTTATGATAGACGCGGCCCTGAAGCTTGAAGGCGAAAAGCCTGGAGAAGTAGCAGAAGGAGTGGGGGCAGCCATAGGCGGACCTGGAACAGAACAGTATAAGATTGAAGAAAGCATTCTAAAACATAAAATTCCAATAAATGCAGTGATTATCAAAGAAGATATCGGTGACGCAGTGTCGCCGATGAGAAAAGAAATTTTTGATGCAACCGAAGTTGCAGTTGAAAGAGTTAAACATGTGATTAAAGAAAGAACGAAAGAAGGAGACACTGTCATAATTGCTGGAATAGGAAACAGCATTGGAGTGGGACAGTAAGATGAGTGAAGAGACAGAACAGCCTACAAGAAGGTTTTCTTCAATTGTACTCGTTGTTATAATTGTTGTGCTTGCCTTGTCCCTAACTGCACTATATCAAGCATATGGATTGTTTCTAAAAGAAGATCTAACTATGGGATATTATTTGTTAATCGGTTTTATAGGGTTGGCATTATCTACTTATATGCTGTTTCAAACCAGAAGACGAATGCAGAGATTTACTTTGAAAACACAACCAATTACTACAACGACAGTTTGTTCCAAATGTGGATTGAAAAACGTCAGAAACTTCGAACGAGGCGACTATATCCTCAAAGAACTTGGACCATGCACAAAATGCGAAGGAACTATGATGATTTCCGCTATATACCGTGAAGTTACACAAAAAGGGAAAGAAGAAAAGGTCTTTACTTAAGTCAAAACCATACACCCATCTTTCACAACTAAAAGCGTATGCTCTGCTTGGGCTACAGGTTTACCACTAGCTTCGATAAAAACAGGATACGCCATTAAACATTTGGAGCGGAAGAGTTCCTGAAAAGCAGTGAAGTGCTGTTCTTTGGGCACAACTCCTTTCAACCAGCGTTCCGAAAATGGTAAAGTCTTGAAATTTGTCTCGATGTAGCTAAGAAGGTTTTTTGCGTGTAGGTTTTTTAACGATTTGCGTTTCACAAGCCTAAAAATTGTTTTTTCATCTCCATCCTTGACTCTACCAGCTGCGTTAGCTATCGTTACGAAGGGCTCGATTGCTACTACTTCGCCTTCTCTTATCTTAGAACCTATGAGATGTGAAACGTTTGGTATAGATTTCCCAGTGTGAATCAAATATCGTGCAATTTGATGCCCTGTCAGGTTTGAGACAGGTTTGCATCCACCATATGTTTGGATGGTTTTTTGGATTGTTGAACCTAGTTTCACTGTTGATATTCCCGCGTGAATTGTTTTTACTGCAACTTTTAGAGCGTCTTCAGATGCTCGTACCAGATTTTCATGTTCTGGATTGAAACATATTGTAACCGCTGTGTCTGCAATATAACCATCTATATGTGCCCCAATGTCTACTTTTACAAGAGATTTCGGCGGAATATTGTGGTTGTCGTTGGGCGGTGACGTGTAGTGGGCTGCAACTTCGTTGATAGAGACGTTGCATGGAAAAGCTGGTTCTCCGCCCTTATCGTGAATTAGTTCCTCTACCTTTTCACAAATCTCGATTATGGGCATTCCCTCACGCACAAAGCTCCTCATTTTCTTTCGTACTTCTCTTGCAATCTTTCCAGCATCTTGATACTTTTCCAAGATATCTTCCGGAAGATTCATAGTTTATCAGCACACGCTGTTTTACTTAAATTTGAAGAGAGTTAAAAGAGTTTAGAAAAACGGAGACGTTTAAGATGGTAAAGATTAGATGGTTGGGACATGCAACCTTCGAAATAACATTAGCTGAAAGAACTACTTTTGTGGACCCATGGCTCGATGGTAATCCCCAGGCACCCATAAAAACTTCAGACGTTAAAAAAGCAGACTTTATCTGCATAACTCACGACCACACGTACCACATTGGAAGCGCCTTCGAAATTTGCAGACAAACTGGGGCAACGTTTGTTGGCACACCCGAGTTGTGCAATTATGCAAAGGCAAATGAAGTAAAAGAAGTTGTTGAATTCAACATAGGTGGCACCGCCAACATAAGGGAATAGATATAACGATGACGCAGGCTTTTCACACAGCCAAACGAGGGGTCCCTACTGGCTTTGTTTTAAGGAAGAAAGAATAGGCATTTATCATGATGGAGACACGTGGCTTTTTGGAGACATGAAGTTTATAGGTGAACTCTACAAGCCTGACGTAGCTTTGCTTCCGATAGGTGGCTACAATACAATGGATTCTGAAGAAGCAGCAGAGACAATTAGATTGATTAAACCAAAAGCGCGCGCATTGTGATCCCTATGCATTATCAAACATTTCCCGTCTTAGCTAAGAAGGCCGACGAATTTGTTAAAAAGGTTAATGAAAAAAGTCCTGAAGTAAAAGTTATTGTGCTAGCGCTAGGCGAGACATATTCGCTCTAAGACTAGAGAGACGGCTCAATTATTTCAGGTGAAAGAGTGGCAAATTTGTTTCCACCAAGATGAAAGATCAGTTTTGCTTTGTCTATTTTAAATTCTTCTTTGAAGCTATCTTCATTTGCATATGCTTCTATTACTTCGCCGACAAAAATGCTATGATCGCCTGTTGCAAACGTTCGCTTTAGCTTGCATTCCAAATGAGCAACACATTCTTTGATTATAGGTGCCCTAACAGTTTTAGCTGGCAAAGGTGTAAGTTTTGTCTCTTTGAATTTATAATAGTTTTTTCCGCTTCGTCTGCCGCAAAACAGTGTTTCTTTCACAATTTCCATAGTTGGAACGTTTACAACAAATTCTCGGTTTTCTTGGATAAGTTTGTACGAGTGGCGGGTTGGTCTGATGCTTATGGCAACGAGAGGTGGATCTATTGATGTTGGCATTGCCCAGGATAATGTGATGATGTTTGCTTTTCCGGCTTTGTCGGCGCATGTCACTAGTATTGTGTGCATTGGGTGTAAAAGTCTGCTGGCATTAGTAGGACTGGTCTTGATTTTCTTTGTTTCCAACTTGGCAACCTCATCTTAGAGTATTGTGAAGATTTCTTCGATTACGGGTTTAACTTTTTCTTTTTTTCTAACCCCAGCTTTTTTGGATTATAGCTTCACAGTTTGAAAGTTTTACAATCTCCTTCTTTGTGAACGTGAAATACCAGTCCCACCATTCAATCATTTATGTAGAACAATGTTCTATGATAATTCCTACATATTGCAAACTTTTTGCAGGTGAAACAAACCAGAGCTTAAATATAAGAACTATCACTTTTTAACTTGGTTGGGAAAATTCAGGAGTTCTCCTTTCTCCTTCGCAAGTGGGTTTTTAACCACCTTCCCCCTCTCCCAACCAAAGTAAGCGACACTTCTCCCATGGTTATTAGATTCTTCTATTTGGAAATCGGTGCCTATGGACCTACGCTATGCAGACTTGGAGGAACTGAAACTGTCAATGCCGAAGTTGATTAAAATGTTCAACTACCGCCGTAACGAAAATTTGTTCAAGATGTCCCTAGCTTTTTCTCTTTTCTTTTGATGCCCCAAAAGGAACTTTGTTATTCGTTCCGTTAGTACTGCTTTGCAGTCGCCGCATGTGGTTTCTCCAGATTTGCATTCTCTTAACAATTCAGCAAGCTTTTCGTCGCTTTCTTCGAACAGATAGAGGAAATATTGATATATGGTGCAGATGTCTGGGTCGCCACCAAGCTTTCTCTGTTCCTTAACTGTGGGTTTGCCTCCTGTAAAGGCGTTCCAAATTTTCTTTTTAATAATTTCTGGAGTGTCGATTGTGAATATGCATGTTTCTGGCTCTGAAGCACTCATTTTTCCGCCTTTTCCGAGGCCTGGCACGAAGCGGCAGTGTATCTGAGCGGGTTTATAGTAGCCCAGTTTTGGTGCTATGTCTCGAGTAACACGCCAGTATGGGTCTTGGTCGATGGCGGCTGGGATTAAGCTGGGTACATTTTCGCCTGTTAGTTTTGCGTGGATGAAGCATGGAACTGCTTGGATTGCTGGCCAGAAGATCCAGCCAATGTTTGTGCTGTCTTGAAAACCAAAAACGGCTTTTGCTGTCGAAAAGGTAGTGTGTTTGGCAACTTTTAAAGCAATGTCGTAGAGAAGTGCTATATCTTTGACGTCGAAAATTATGTACGTGTTTTCTGGCTTAAAACCCAATGCAATAAGATCTAGAGCATTATCGTAGGCAATTTTTGTTGTCTCGTCAAGTTTAAGGTGCTGTTCGATGACAAATTTTTCGTCGTCGGTCATTTGAAAGTAGAGTCTTGTTTTGAATTTGTCTTGAAGATATTTCGTGAAAATCCATGGTACAAGATGGCCTACGTGAACCGGTCCCGAGGGTCCTCTGCCAGTGTATAGGACAAATTTTTTGCCTTTCTCGTAAAGGTCAAGGATAGCGTCCAAGTCTCGGTGGGAGAAGAACAGTTTTCTTCTCAGTTGAGGGTGGAGTTCTCCTACATGTTTCTGAAGTCTTTTTAGTAGTTTGTCGGTTAGGGGTTGGGTGCCGAATTGGCGAATTAGTTTGTTATAATCAACTTTGCCTCTTACTTCCCAAGGAGTGACGATCATTTCTTCTTCGTTGGGCATGATAACCATCGCTTGTTCCGGTCTTTCTTAGAGAATCTGGAGAAAGTGTATTAAACTTTGTTGTGTGCATGACGCTCTAGAGTTCTATAGGTTTTATTTGGTTCCAAATGGACTGCCATTAGGCTCCAAATATGAAAACACCTGAAGCGTCTATGATAGCTCCTACTCTGGATATTATTGGATTGTCAATCTATTCTTCTGTATATTATGATTGCCAGCAATGTTGTTACAATGAATAGTGGCAGCATTATAAGTGTCGGGATTTCTGGTGCTGCTTCATTTCCTACTATCTCGATTTTGTGTTGGCTGTGGGTATAGGTCAAGTAAATGAAGGTATGAGTTGTGTTTGTGATTATTTCGGGTGTTGTTGGGTCTGCGTCTATGAAGACAAGCCATTGGTAAGGTGGTTGTTCTATATCTACGTCTAACAGCGCTTTTGGGATAGTAACATTTACATAACCAATATTGCCAGTGTCACCTGACACATTAAAGAAAATTGTTTCTCCATATTGACTAAAATTGAAGGCAGTTACACTTGAGTTCGATTCTGTTGTTACGTTGTATGTTACGTCTTCCCATATAACTAGATGCACAAGAACGTCTTTAATGGTAACCACCCCGTCCCTAGTTTCGTGAGGTAATAAGACTACATAGGGGTTTACGAGTTGAGTGCTATAGAAACGTAATTTACAGCTACCAGCTTTCTTGACCTTGAAAGTAACATTGAAAAGTTCACCTGTTCCATCTACTGGGGGGTCAGGGAAAAGCATCGATTCCCACACTTGAGCGTATCCTTCATCATTATACCATTTTGAATGCCAGAACGTCCCGTACATACCTCTGCTCAGAAAATCTCCCCTTGTTATATTAACTATTTCCAAGATTTCCTTTGAAAAATTCAAGAAAATTTGATACAAGTATAATGATTCGACATTTGAGCAAATGATACTCACGTTAAATGTTTCTCCAGTCTCTACGTAAACAGCTTGAGGATTGAATGTTAGTAGAGTCTTCATCGAGGTGAAAGAACCGTCAGTAGTTTTATGGGCGATTTCATTCAGATCCACGTTAAACAATAAGGTATCGTACAGGTGTAGTATGCACTCTCCTGTTCCAAGTACTTTAAATGTTATTTTCACTAGCGTACCGTTTCCATTAGCAAGCGCTTCTTCTGACAATGTTTCACCTAATACGACGTATCCAAAATCACTATGGTTAGCAAATTGTAGAGGAAATGTTGTGCCAGCTCTGCTTAGAAATCCGCCGGATTGCACTGCACTAACAACCAAAAGAGAAGGGTTAAATCTAATTCTTATTTCCCACGCAAAGACTCCGTTCGCATTAGAAATATTGACGTTTACATTAATTGTTTCACCAACAGAAGCATCAGATTCTGTTGGAGTAACGAAGATGTTGGGAGTTGGAGTGCTACATGATCCTCCAATTTCATCCTCATAGCTGTATGAGGGATATATTCCATGCGCCACAACGCGACCCTGAACAATTCCTGTGGCTGTTATTGAAATACTATGGAAGCCGGTTTCACTTGCATTAACTAACCATGATGTCAGAACAGAGCCCCCAGCAGTGATATTTCCTAAAAAGTGTTGCACTGTCTCTCCTAAAGCTAATTTCAAACCTTTCGATAGTTCAATGGTTGCTTTGCAAAAAAAGGCTGGAAAGTAAATTACGTCAAGTGGTCTAGAAGAAGAATATGTGATATTTGCTACTACTTCAAAAATGTCTCCTACATCGACGCTGCTAGGCATTTGTAGTTCTACCTTCCAAGGACGTACCCAAAACCCCCAATAACCTGAGTATACCCACAAATCCGAAAATGTTGAATAACTCATTGAGGTGTTGGCTCCTCCATAGGTTCCTCCCCAGCTCTCTTTATTCCAGGGGTCATGCATTAGTATGTGGGTGTCGTTGTATCCTACTACTACTCTATAGTGGCTATAGACCTCCGCCGAACTGTAATGCATTAAGACAATTATGGGTTCTTCCTTGTTTATCAAATCCTTCAAGTAATCGATGGTTAATCCCATGCGTTCAAAGGCAGCATAGCCGACCTTACGAGCTGAATATCCCGTAATATTATCGAACATTTCATCACCTTGTGAGGTGCTTAGATTGCTAAAATGGGCTGCTCTTATCAACTCGTCACTATAGGTTGCACCTAAAGAGGTTCTTGCTACGTCTGCAATTTCTATCTGGTTAATATCATTTCCGTAATAGTCAAAGACCATTTCTAGAGCTGCTGGTCCACAGTAGTAGTCTTTAAGTTGATAGTGAAATGGCACAGCGACGTATGCAGCAGAGCTGCTGATTCTGAATTTGGTGATAGATTCGTCACATAAAACAAATTGAGAATAAACGGTAGAAATAGGCAATATAGTCAGCGAAAGTGAGACGAGAATTAACAAAGCAACTTTTCTATTCATTTTATCCCATTCACTACGATTTATACCACAATTTACGCGTGTACGAGAGGAACTCCTTTCCCAAACATGATGAATAGGCAACTTTGCATACTTAAGTTCTGGTTTTTCTCTACATACTTGAGTTTCACGTTGAGTGAAAGCACTACGACCAGCATAAAAACACATATAAGGTGAAAGAAAGGTTATTTGGCTATACTCATACGACAAAAGTTCTTCAGATGAGAATAAAATGTGGTGACACAAACGTGATTCAAAGAAAAGAAATGCAAGAAGTTGTAAAGGGCTATAAACAACCAATCCCTCTGATTTTAGGCTCTCATTCTGCGTTGGATGCGGCTGCTGGAGCGCGGAATTATCATTTGAGGCGTGTTATTTACACGACGCCTGAAAGAGCCAACATATATATTCAAAATCCAATCGTTGGACGCGATAAACCAATTAAAGATTTGCCTTCTTGTGTAAGAGATGATGTCATAATAAGAAATGACCCAAAGGACATCAAGAAGACGGCTTCATGGAATCAGTGCATATTGGTTTTAGACCATTACAAGGACATCTTGAAATATACTGGCGAGATACGTAATCTGGAATGTATACAGATTCCCAATAGAGCTTTTGCTGTTTATGTCGGTGGCGAGGCTTGCAAAGAAATTGAAGAAAATTTTGACGTCCCAATAATCGGAACCCGTAGCCTATTAAAAATCGAAAACAGAGAGGAAGTAGAAAAGAACTATTACTGGTATTTGGAGCAAGCAGGAATTCCTCACCCTGAGGAGTTTCTGTTCGAGGTCAAAAGCGACAAGACTGGAATCAGGTTCAAGACAACAGTTGAAAGACCCTTAGTCCTGAAAGTTCCCCATAAATCTCGGCGACTAGAGAGAGGCTTCATCTTTGCCGCCAACAGCGCCGATATGGAAGAAAAAGTCGAGAATTACATAAAAACCGGAATCATTGATCCTAAAGACTTGATTGTTGGCAGAGCTGAAGAGTACGTTCCAGGTGTTACTGCGAATTTCAACTTCTTTTACTCTCCTATATATGCAAGGCAGGATTGGGGCGAATCAGAAAGATATATGATGAATGCTAAGGGAATAAGTCGGGAAAGGGCAAGGATGTGGTTGGCAAACGAGTTCATGTCAATAGATGAAAGAAGAGAGGCTACTCATGATGGCGTTATAAGGATGGGTGCAGAGTTGCAGCTAAAGGTGAACTGGGCGAAAACGCCTTACCCGAGAACTTTTGAAGTTACAGCGCATCTTCCGATAAGTTTGAGAGAATCGTTAATCCGAAAAATTCATCCAATTGCAGATATGTTCCTCGAAAAAACGATGGAAGTCGATCCGCCTGGAATGATTGGTGCCTATTGTATACAGACATTGATAACTTTCAAAGAGTTACGCGATGACGACCCAGATTTTAAGTGGGTTAAAAAGGTGGGTCACGGACTGTATGATGTTCCAGAAGGTGGAACGTTGTTTGATCACATTCCGAAAGTGCAGGATGTTGCAACAAGGCATGGTGGAGGGACAAATACTCACATGGGTTTTGGGGCACAATACTCAAACGCCAAATATTTGCGCAACATGAGCATGGGAGACAGAATAGCCCTAGAGATAGTTAACGCGACAGAAAGAAAAATGCTCCATGAAATTGTGACTTAGTGAACGTGGAGGTTCTAGGTTCTTGGATTTGTTGCGCGCGCGCATTGTTTCTTTTTAAGAAGTGCGAACCAGTTAGCTATAATTGTTTTAGCCTGAGCTTTCCTTTTTTTTAGATACCATTCGTCAGCTGACATGAGTGTAAATGCTTCATTGCGAAGGTGAGCAGTGCTTATTCCATATCCTTGAATTTCTCGATTTTCTGAGTCCAGTTTCTTTTCTGATACAAGATAAACAACCGCTTCGCCTTTCGGTAACCCTGCTTCAAAAAACGGAAAGGTTATTTTGCGTTTAACACCCTCTGTATCATAAAAGAGAATCGCGTGATCTCTCAATTTAAGACGCTGCACATACCTAGTCGGTTCACGAGAGAGATCTCTTCCACCCCTTGCAATTATGAAGCGAACATCCCAAAGCAACTCAGCTGCCAACTGCCCTCTATCCGTTAAGCGATATCTTTCCAATACAGGGTCACGTTCAACTAATCCATGCAGCGTTCTTATATGAAACCCAAGTTTTCCATGATTACTTATGGTGATTTGTTTTGCCAACTCGTTGAATGATGCGCGCGCATCTCTCTAGCATTCTTTTTTTTGGTTGCTAATTCACTGATTTATAGATTTTTGCAAAGAAAAAAAGGTGATATGTCGACATGTTAAGCTAGCTCATTCTACAGTTTCTGTTTGCAGCTCAACTTCTACGGGTATTGGTTCTTTGAAAATCGCTACTACTGGGCAGTTTGCCTCGGTTCTTCGCCAGATTGCTTCAATTAATTGTTTTCTTGCCTTGGCGGAAACATACACCTTAAGCTTCACGTTACTTAGCTTTGGTGAGTCTGCAGGTTTCTCTGTTTCAGCTATCACTTCAAGTTTTTTAACTTCAATTTCGCTTTTCTTCGCAACGTCTGCAAAAATTGTAGCAGCGCAGTCTGCTAATGCCATGACTGCTAGTTCTAATGCTGTTGGTCCGGTGTCATCTCCTCCCTTGGCAGGTGGTAGATCGCAAACGATGGTGTGAGTTCTGGAGTTGTCGACTATTGTGCGAACATTTTCTATAAGTTTAGTTGTTGCTTTATTTTTTGGCATTCTTCTTCCCTCTGAAACGGTTTCTTTTTACCGTTGAGACTACATGTGGTGTTATATACGTCTTGTGCCATATATTCTATATACTAAATTTATAATATAAGCACAATATTTATCAGGCTTTCTAATCTATATACACTTTAGGTGTATAAAAATGAGACAAAAATTGATTATTATGAGGAAAGTACCCATAAGAATCGATTTCGAAGACACTGAAGCTGAAAAATTCAATACCGTAAAAACTTACATAGGACTAAAGCAAAATACAGAAGTCATCCGAGCTTTGATATCTGAAAAGTATAACGAAATTCAACTTTTAGAACAAAGACGATATGCCCAGCAAATTAAAGAAGCTAAAGCTATGGAATGGTTGGAAAAAGGAGAATACAAGTCTCCTATGTAAATAACTCGCTAACCAAAACTCCCACCTTTGTATACACAGGCATCCACAACATATATCGTGCATAGAACTTTGGCGCCAAGACGGTGTTCAAACTTTACTCACGATGGAGATACCCTCGGATTCCCGCAAAAATCCCTTTTTCTAGCAAGCAGTATCAAACTTTAGAGCGGAAAGCTTAAGACTTTTGGTATTCTTTAGTTCTGATTCAAAAAGGTAAATGCTACTGTGAGAAGATGGACTCAAACCTACTCGGACAAACAGCTGCTCTAATTACTTCTTGTCTTTGGACATTTAATTCCATATTCTTTACTGAGGCTGGCAGAAGAATCGGATCAATAAGTGTAAATGCGTATCGCATAATCATGGCTGTAGGCTTTTTGTGTGTAGCCCATACCGCTTTATTAGGAAATCTGTTACCAGCTGCAAGTAGCGAACAATGGTTATGGATAGGCGTAAGCGGCATTATCGGCTTAGGCATCGGTGACTTCGGTTTGTTTGCGGCTTTTGTCATAATTGGTCCAAGACGTTCCGTTCTTATGATGGCGCTGTCTCCCATTTTTGCTTCCATAGCGGCATTTTTGATGTTAGGAGAAACCATCTCATTACTAGGCATAGTTGGAATATCAATCACACTAACTGGCGTTGTTTGGGTCATACTTGAGAAAGAACAGCACACAATTGAAAATCCTATTTCCAAAAAACTAGAGACATGGGGCGTTTTTCTTGCTTTAATCGGAGCAATAGGTCAAGGAACAGGTCTGGCATTTGCTAAGAGAGGAATTTATCATGAAATTGGCACGATTCTAAATCCCATATCTGCGGCGTTAATAAGGATGTTGTTTGGGGCTCTTTTTGTGTGGATTTCAATTCTTATTGCAGGAAGAATAGGCGAGCTATGTAGAGCCTTAGGCAACAAAGAAGGAATTAAGTATACTGCTGCTGGTGCGTTCATTGGACCTTTTATGGGTGTAACATTTTCGATGGTTGCTGTAGCCTATACTCAGGCAGGTATTGCTCAAACATTGATGTCTTTGATGCCTGTATTCATTATCCCATTAGTCTGGGTTCTTTATAGGCAAAGAACTAGCTTGCGTGGTATGCTTGGCGCCGTAATTGCAGTAATTGGCGTTGCCATATTGTTCCTAATCTGAAATCTACGTGCTTCGGGAAAAATTGCAAAAGGGCTGGGAGAGATTCCCCTCGCTGTGAGATGTCTCAGCAGCCCCTGTTTTTGTATTTTTAGCGTCATGCCGTTAACTGTATATTAAAGATTTTATATCGTGAAGTACATCAGACTCCAAGTCACGAAATAGGTGGACTTATAACGAAAGAGAATTTTCAACGTAAGTTGCTAATCTTATGTACTTCTCATACTTTGCTTCATGTCTACACGAACCTTCCCCTTGCTCTTTTACCCATTCTAATTGGTGAATATGGATTGTCTATTATTTTTGCAAGTATCATTGTGTCTATTCCTCGAGCTGTCTCACTAGTCTTCTCAGTTCCGAGCGGGTTACTTACTGATCGTTTAGGTTACACGAAGCTGATTTCATTCAGCTTATTTTTGAACGTATTGGCTGCTTCATCGATCTTCTTATTTCGGAATATAGAAATCGCTATCATAAGCTTTTCCTTAATTGCCCTAGCATCAACATTTTATCATCCACCAGCTTTGAGTGCAACAAGCAATATTTCCCCCTCAGATTTTTTGAGTAGGGCATTGGGTTTTCACGGGGCAAGCGGCACACTTGGAATCTCTCTCGGACCTATCACATTGGGTTTTGTTTTGAATTGGCTTGAATGGAGATACGTCTATCTCATTTGGATTGTACCCATATTTCTCATTGCAGTCACTGCTTTTTTCGTGAACATAGACGAACATCTAGATGAAGGCTATGATAAAAGGAGAAACAAGAATTTTACTACTCCGCTAAGGGATGTTCTATCTGTCACTTTCTTATCTTTCATTTTACTTATGCTCTTCGCAAGTGCCGCAAGTGGAACCATTTCAACATATCTAACAACTTATCTTACTGAAAGTAAAGGGTTAGACGCCAGTCTGGCAAGCATTATTTTCGGTTTGAGTCCTCTAATTGGCTTAACAAGTGTCATTATGGGAGGCTATACAGGGGATAAATTAGGATGGAGAAAATCCCTTACTCTAATCATTTCAACAGCGATTATCGCTTTGTTCTTTATGTTTGTCTCAACTTCGACCATACAAACCGTAATATTCTATCTTGTTTATGGTTTCTTCAACGTTATGACTATGCCCATCACAACTTCATTGGTCGCAAAAATCGTACCACAGAAATCAAGAGGAACTGCCTTCAGCCTACAATTTATTCCTGAAAGTGTCATAGGAATTGTGATGCCTATAATACTGGGCATATTAATCAACCTTCTTGAGATCTACATAATCTTTCCTATAGCTATAATCTTCTTCATTATCGTTCTTATTGTTACTCAGATTATAAAAATATAGTAAATGGAAAATAGTGACATTCATAAGGGAGACAAGATTTTTCAGAAGCTCAAGTAACCCTTACAATAAACTTTGTATTGTACGATGTACATCTATAGCGTTGGGGTGGGATTCGAACCCCCAAACCCAAAATAACGCCTTTCATAATAAGAGCTTCTGATGCAGATATGAAGCCTCCGAATGTGACGCTTGATAACATGTGCATTATTGATTTTGAGAAACACCGCGAGGATGCTCCTCAAATAGAGAAGCTAATTCAAATGCATCATGACAAAGAGATTAGCTTACGCGCGCGCATAGATATACCAAAATCAGATAGAAAAACTGATACTCAACAATGATTGCAGACATTCCAAGATTTAGGAATGCGGACTCGAACCTTCTGCAGTTGAGATATTATCAGCAAATTCATGCTCTTTTTATGTCCCATTGATAGCGTAGGAAAAGCTAACATAACGTGTTAGTACAGGATTTCATTACTGATTTTCACTTTGCCTTTCTCGACGGGGATTCCCTCTTTCATGACCATATTTCTTCTCCATTCAGCCCCTTTCTTATCTCCACCAAATGAACCATCAGAACCTACAACACGGTGACAGGGGACCACCGGTGACAGAGGATTCTTATGAAGAGCATTAGACACTGCCCGGTAGGCCTTTGGCTTTCCAACCTTCTCAGCAATACGCTTATACGTACTGACCCTTCCCTTAGGAATTTCGAAAGTAGCAACATAAACATCTCTCTCAAACTGCGTTCTATCTTTCAGAGCATCAATCACATCTTTTTTTGTCCTGATCGATTCTATGTCCATGAACAAATTCTCCACAAACAAGAATATACAAGATCTACCACATTTTAAGCCTTTTACTCCAAAACACTTGTTATCTTGATGCCTACACACATATTAACCGCCCTCCAAGCAAAGATGCCACCTCTATCTTTCTCTTTCCTACTCCATATTTGGAACCTAATAGGAAGGTCTACTCTCAGTACAGAGAACACACACAGACAAAAGATGGCGCCTGGAAATAGGTTTAAAACTCAGTTTAAATTCTCAGCGAATTTAATAAATAATGTGTTGGGGGCTTTCTTTGGAGGGTTTAGTGAGCAGTTACTAAGCGGATATGTGAGCCAAGTGGTTCTCGCAATCATTTCAATAGCTCTAACCATAACAATCACAGTTGTCCTGCTGAAGATAGACCTGTCGCAGATAACAGAAAAAATACTGAAGAAAGTCGGATGGAGGCAGAAATGACAGCAGCTATAAATTTTCCGCATTTCATTTTGTTGGTTGGTTGTTGGATGGGATTCGAACTCCCTACCAAGTGGAGATATCACTCGCAAATCCCTCTTTTTTCTGCAACTGAACTATTCTGTCCAGTAAACCCATCCGTTTGATACCTTGGATTTTTTCAAGACTCCTTTTTTCACTCGTCTAGCAAGAGAATTAGTAATTTTGTCCTCTTTACCCTTAGTCGAGAGACCTTTAGACTCTAAGACTTTGACCACATGCCCTAGCGTTCTCTTATTGGGATGTTTGAAGAATCCCTCACGAATTAGTCCTTCAAGAGCCTGACACGCACGATAGCCCCAGGTTTGAGGTCCCTTGCGTTGCGCGCGCGAGAAAATCGGTTGGATATCAAACTTATCAACAATAGCGCTCATTTCTATATCAGATGGTTGCTTCTCAAAACGATTGGCAGCATCTAATATCTTGGGCAGAAGCTGCATATCACCCGCTGTGATCATAAAGCTGTCCGGAAAACCCAATGACCAATGCACCGACTTATCAATGGCATCTTGAGTCTCTAAAGGTTCATAGAAATACGTATTGTAAGTCTTGGGACGGCTCCCCCACGGCCGCCGGGCAATGGATTTGATGGTTTGTACTGCAACGTTGCGCTTACGGCACAACCCAACTAACTCATTGAAGCAAGCTGCATAACGGGAATTCTGCATCAACAAATAGTTATACGGCAATAAGACTGTATCGAAATCAAAACACTCCAAGCTGCGTTTGTGCATTGCTGGCACTTTGTTACCGTGGCCTGTTATGCCCAGAAACCGCACAAAACCTTTATCACGCGCTTCAATAAAGGCCTCCAAGGCGCCTTCAGGTCCCATCACTTTTCCCCAACCTGCCGGGTTGGTCAAACCATGCAACTGCCAAAGGTCTATATAGTCAACTCTCAATCGGATCAAGGAACGCCGAAGATCTTCCCAAGCCTCTTTGTATGTACGCTTTCGAGACTTGGTTGCGAGGAAAAAATCATTGCGATGCTGCTCCATCCACGATCCGATGCACTTCTCGGCATTTCCATACATGGGCGCTGTGTCAATATGATTTACGCCACACTCTAATAGCATATGGAGTATGCGATCGGCCTCCACTTGTGTCGCCTTGCTCAAGGCATACGCGCCAAATATTATTCGAGTACTAGCATGTCCAGTGCGACCGAATTGGTTTCTGAGAATCATTCGTTAACGTCTCCTTGAATATCATTTTCTACACCTTCCAACCTACTAATCATGCACCTAACTACTGCTTACATCAAAGATTTTATGTGCACGCAATTAATGGTGTTGGCGCCGGGGGTGGGATTCGAACCCACGTGGCCCAAAGGACCACAGGCTCTCAAGCAGTCTTCTCCAGGCCTAAGCCCTGCAACAAGCAGATCTGCTCCATACCTGGCTCCCCGCATAACAGTTATCCATTACGCTCTAGGAGACCCCGGCACGACAAACCATGAAATAAGCATTAGCAATGTTTTAAGCCTTTTTGGAAAGAAGCGCCTATAGCCGCTCTTTTCAGCCAAAACTTCCACGTTCCCAAATGCTTTTCCTAGTTCGTTTAGAAGACATTTGCCCCAATTCTTAATCTTAAAGCCAGTTGAAGCAAGCCATTCTTTCTGAAATGTTTAGGAGCACTTGTAACAATTGGCAACATTGCTATTTTAATACTTCGCTTAAATGGTCTTGTTTGACTCTTGTTTAAGAAACTAAAGGCGTTATTGTTGACGGTTATAGCTTAAGTTGTTTTTCAAAGCGTTCCCAAACGAGACCAATAATTAAGAAGAGGACGCCTAACACGAAAAAGTAGGTGAGCGGAAGTGAAAAAGTTGATAATGCCTTTTCAAGAGTTTGACTGCTTATTTGAGAATAGTAAAAAGCTGTAACCAGCAAAGCAGCAAACGTAGCGAAGCAGCCGATGCCAAAACCTACTGCAAGGCCATTTGTGAACGCGCTTTTTCTGTGATACTTCCGCTCTTTTTCCAAAAATCTTACTGTCCTTCATCGAGAGTAGACTGTAGTCTTAACAAGGCTAATAAAATGTTTGAAAGCCACATCTTAATTGAAACTAAATACTATCGCTCTTACCCCACATCTTTGGATAAACCTCTCTGTCCATCAAAACCCTAACTGTTTCAGCTACAAATCCATGATCCATATTCAAGATTTTCTCCGAAGAAGCCAGTGCACGTGCAAAAGCCACTGCTTCATCTTTTTGAGTAAAAATAACAACTCCATCCTTCTTACTTATTCCGGTTTCTAGGAAAAGGACACCAGGGGCGGTTAAATGGGCACCATGACAAACAGCGGCCACTGCGGAGTCGCGGATGTAAATTTTCGGAAGGAGTTCTAAAGCTTTTTCCATTGGATGAACAATTTTCCTTAAGGTTTCTTCGTCGCCAGTTTCTTGCCCTTTAGTAGCATAATACAGTACGTCATATAGTGTTACAAGTCCTTTGTCTTCAGTAAACGGTCCAGCTCGAGTTCGGCGAAGCTCCTGCATGTGCGCACCACATCCAAGAACCTCTCCAATGTCAAAACAGAGTTTCCTAATGTAGGTGCCACTTTCACATCCTACCTTGAAAAGAACGTTTTTCTGGTTCATTTCCAAAAAATCTAGATAATAAATTGTTCTTATTCGCAGTCTCCGTTTCACTGAAGCCCGTAGTGGAGGTCTTTGGTATATTTTTCCTTGAAACTCGTCTAGCACAGCTTTAACTTTGTTTTCAGGCGTTGCGTGATGGAGTCGCATTACGCAGACGTATTCTTTGCCGCTTAACAGGAGTGCTTGAATCACTTTTGTGGCGTCTTCTAAGGCAATTGGTAGGACGCCAGTTACTTTGGGATGTCCCTGGCTTGTTAACTTGAAGCCTCTAGGGTCCCGCCGTGACCGGCATGAGCGAGATTTAAGATACGCTTGACCCAAGCTGTAACTTCGTGGCTGGAAGGCCCTGCTGTCTTATCTAAGTTTATTATTCCAAGGCGAATGTAATCTTTTATGGGGCGTTTTTCAGGGTTACATCCATATTTGACGTCGGTTTTTTCTTCAGCTTTTATTAGCAATTTTCGTTCGACTTCCCATGGTGTTTTAATTCTCTGCATGGTTTTCCTCCTTCTTAACGCAAAATAGAATGTTGAAGGTTAAAAGAGTTGAGTCTACATAACTTGAGGTTTAACGATTTCCTTCATTTTTTCAGTTTTACCCGCAGCTTCTAATGCCTTAATAACATCTTCGTTGCTCGCACCTCTGTCGATATTAATTTTGTCATCTGTAGGTTCTAAGTGGCTTATATTGACTCTTCTACGTTTTATTCTACTGACTTCTTTTGGACCGGTTACAAGAACGAAGTTTTTGTCAATCAAGTCTGTAACCACGCATTTGTGTCCAGCCTCTCTACCAGCGATTTTCACACAGATTCTACCAACTTCTATTGCAAGCATTAAGGATCACTCCGCAGCTTTGAAAGAGAAGTATCAACTAATATTTATTAGTAATGTTTTTTCACTGTAACTTCATAGTTTCGCTATTTTCTCTTTAGGAAGATTTGGCAGTTGTCCATTGTTGTGACATAATCGAATCCAGCTTCAGCTAACTTGCAAGCTTTTTTAGTCTTCGCAGTTTTAACATGAAACTCATTGCTTTCAAAGTTTACATGCTGCGTGTAGGAACAGAAGGAATTTATCAGTCGTTCAATTGTGCGCGCGCGCAGACATCTCTACTTGTTCAACTAACAGTGCAAGACTTTATTGATGCATTATCTAATCTGCCAACAGGTTCGTAACGCATATCTGTGCTAAAGAGAAAAATGGGGAAGATTAGGCGCAACCGAACAGACGACCTATAAATAGGCTTAGAGTTTGAAACACTTCTTCTGGGCTTAATGTATTTACGTCTAGAATAACGTCAAAGGGAGAAAAATCTTCTCCAAGATCGATTCCGTAAAGTTTTTTGTAGATGGCTTTTGTTTTTGCATCTTTCTCCTTCAAAGCCATAAGCGCCTTTTCAACGCTTATATCGTCTCGTTGTGCAATCCGCCGAGCTCTTTCTTCAGGTGAAGCTTCTAACCAAATTTTGAAGCCTGTTTTAAGAAGCCATGGCATAGTCCAGCTGTCAAGAACAACATTTCCTTCCTTTGCCCATTCTAAAAGTTTCTCGTCAACTTTCCTGTCAAAAGAAGAATCTTGAGTTCTCTTTTCGAGAAAGTTCATTCCCTCTTTGCTTTCCCACCATCCTCTATCCACAGATTTGTAACCTGCTTCTAACGCTAAGGCTTTAAGTGCATCGCCTCCAGAGAAATAGTGCAAATTGTATTTTTCAGCAATCTCTCTGGCAAGAGTGCTTTTACCGCATCCCGCCATTCCAGATATACACAGAACAACTTTCTTTTTCAAACTATTGGGCATTTTTGTCATTGTGGCTTTTCGCCTTCGTTATTAAAGATTTCGTGATGCTTGTTTTAGCAAGTTTCGGAGGCAAATGTGGCAGAGTTGCCCACTATAAATGCGGCTTATTCTCTTCTGGGATTTAGAAAGTTTGCGAATCTTTGAGGCTGAATAGGATAGAAAAGTTAGATTGCTGCCACAATTAGACCATTTCGGGTTGCCTGTCTTCTCATTTCTATGAAAAACTCTGTTGCGTCCGCCAGGTAAAGAGTGGTATTTTCGTTTTTTACTTTTCGTCCTTAAATTAGGTCGTGGCATTCTATTCCGTTGCTCCAATTCCCACGCCAAAAGCCCGCGAGAAAATAGTGCTAAAGAACATCGAGCATATTAAGTACCACAAAACTAAGGGAAGTGGTCCGAAGCCTGGGAGAAAAGCAACTGGTCCTCTGTAGATGCTAATAAGCATCTGCCACATGATGAGAAAAGGAACGAAGAAAAGCAATGATACTTTCATTGACTGCCACGACATTTTTTGTTGTAGCTTCATTATCCTGTTTTTTTGCTTTTCCACTTTAGCTAGTTTTTTTGCGTCTTTGCTTCGTTGTGCTTCCTTGAAAGTATCCGTCCAGTCTTTGATTTCCTTTCGCCAAGCTTTTAGCTGTTCAGGGTTGGTAAGTAGACGGTTTGCCAAAGATGTGAGAAACGTTAAGAACGCGGAAAGTAGGAGAACGAAAATAGTTGCTGCTGGTGCTTGTGGCGCTAATAGCCAATTTATAAACAAAGTTGCTAACACACCTCATTACCACAATTCAGTTTGTCTGTTGTCAAGGCTTTTAACTATTTTCACTTAGCCTCCAAAAAAGCGACGGAATGCTGGATACATCTCTGCAACCCGCTCTTGCATCAACTGTTGATAAATCTGGTAAACGATGCCGACAGACAGCAATATTCCTGTACCTGTCCCAAAGACCCCGAAAAAGTCTGCAAATGCCGCGATAAGACCAACGACAATTCCTCCAAGAATCGTAACTGCTGGAATATATCGTTTCAGCACCATCTCTATAGGCCGCGCTGACCTTCTATAACCTGGAATGTGCATCCCTGAATCTACCAATTGTTTTGCAACAGTTGATGGACCTAATCCACCTACCTCGAGCCAAGTAACCGAAAAAATGATACAGAACACAACCATAAGAGTAGCAAATATTATTGCTCTTTCTGGACTCAAAATGACGTCTAAGACGCTGCGGGGCGCTATTGCATAATAGACTAAACCGCCTGTGGGTTGTGGTTGTTCACCAGCAACTCCCGAATAAGTTCCTATAAGATTTAGGAAGAAGTTTGAATTAGTTTGGTTGAAGTTGATCCAGATAATCTGTGAGAAGAAGTATATGTTGGCAAATAGGGCAGAAGTGAAAATTACTGGCAAGTTGGAGACGTAAAGAAGTTTAATGGGATATCTACCCCGATAGCCTCTGTAGTCAGCATGAGAAACTGGTAGTTCAACTCTAACGCCTTCCACATATATAACAACGATGAATACCACTATTGTGGTAAGAAATCCAAGCAACGAAGGCAGGTTTTGAGGTCTAATGAAAGCGTTGTAAGGAGCAGGAACAAGCTGATTGGAAGTTTGATTATGAAAAAAGTTTAAAGAGAACACTGGTTCACCTGCGCCAATATATTGGAACATTGCAGGAAAGGCTCCATAACTTTTCCCGTCAGCCAAGCCTACACTTAAGCCAAAGCTGTCCCAAAATACCTTTTGGGCTACTCCAGCCACAATGAAGAGACTAATTCCGCTTCCTATTCCCCAGCCTTTCTGAATCATCTCATCCAAAAGTATGATCATTATTCCTGCAAACAGAAGTTGGATAAATATTACGATGCTGGTTGTTGCTGGGAGTGCACCATAGACGCCTCCAATAATGTAAGCGAATGCTTGAACCCCAGTGAGTAGTATGGAAAAGAATTTGCTCGCAGTTGTAAAGAGTCCTCTGTCTTCAGGGTTAGACATGTCCACACCTATCATCCCAGAACCTGCTAAAAGCTGAAGGATTAAGCCTGCAGTCACTATTGGACCTATGCCAAGTTCCATTAAAGTTCCTCTGTTAGAAGCAAAAATGATTCTTAGATAACTCATTTCCAAACCTTGTCCCGCTTCCAAGCCATACAGTGGGATTTCAGCCATAATGAGGTAGATAATCAGCGCTAGAGCAGTCCATAGTAGCTTCTGGTTAAATCCAATTCTTCTTCCCGGTGGTTTTGCCTCTGGCAAGAACCTTGCAAGGGGTTTGAAGAGTCCAAGGAATCTGCCAGCCATCTATTTTCCTCTTTTAGTGTTTTTTAAGCTATTAAGTCTCTCACATTAATTAGTCTCTGGTTTATTTATTTCTGTGATGACTAATTTGCCGCCTGCCTCTTTCACCTTCTTGGCAGCCGACTCTGAGTAAGATGCAACTTTTATTGAGAAAGGTATAGTTACATTACCCATACCCAAAAGCTTGTTGTAGCCCAGTTTATCTAAATCTAAAAAAGCCATTCCCTCTTTTTCCTCTAAGCCTTTTTCTGCAGAAAGCCTCGTAGCCAATTCTTCCAATTTTCCAATATTCACTGCATTAACTTTCTTACGTTGTGAAGAATAGAACCCTTTCTTGCTAAAATAATCTGGTTCATATCTCAGTACGTAAGACCATAGATGTTTATGGCGACCAGCTTTTCCATGACCACCTTTTTGACCGGTTTTGCGATGCTGGCCAACTCTACCCCATCCAACTGTTCTTGTACCGCGTTTTTTGCGAGTCTTTCGAAGCTTATGAGGCATTTCAACCACGCTTTTTCTTCAAATTAGATAGTAAACTGTCCATAAAATCTTTCTCTGTGTTAAATCATTTTTTCTATAAGTTTGTTAATTGCTTCGCCACGGTATCCAGTAACTCCGTGGGCAGTGTAGCTTTTCTTTATCTTTCCCTTGTATCCTTTTTTTGGAGGGTGACCACGGAAAACTGGCTTGATATCAGGTAAACGTTGAAACCCGGTTTCGAGTTTGGATATGGCTTCAGCCAAGTCTTCTAGAGTTTTGTAGCCGATTTTCTGGGCATATTCGTCGTTGAGCTTTTTATTGCCAACAAGTTTTCCCCGTTTTTCAAGTAGTAGGATGGTAGTCTCTTTTGTTATTTCACCCCAAGTAACAAAGTTTCTTACCTTGTTCAACATACCGAGAAAGCTAGGACGGTTGTCTACAAGTGTTATGTGGCAGTTTCGGTTTAGGTGAAGGATTTCAAGCGTTTTTTCGATTTCAGGTGACGACTCACCCATTCCTCGAATTCGAACCACTGCCAAACATTTTCGTTCTTCAGTCATTTTTACCTCGTCCAGTCTTCGGGCGTAACAAGGCTGTATGTTTTCTTAAGAGCATCAAAAACAGCATAGGCAAAGGAAGGAATTGTTCTCGTTGAGCCAAAGCTTCTAGTCCAACAATCTTTAATTCCTGCAAGTCCTAAAATTACCTTCGCTGTTTCACTGGCAACCAAGCCGAGACCTCTAGGTCCTGGGATAAGAACAATTTCTACGCCGCCGCATTTACCTGTTGTTTGAAATGATACCGAATGTTGCTTTCCGCATCCGCATTCCCAACTTCCACAGCCTCTGCGGACAAAACTTATGTTTAGCCGTGCATCTGTGGCTGCTTTTTCAATTGCTGTGCGCACTTGGCTCGCCTTTCCAGCACCTAATCCTGCGTAGCCGTCACGGTTGCCGACTGCTACTATTGCTTTAAACTGAGATTTTTCTCCTGCATCGGTTTGTTTCTGCACTAAGTTTATGTTGATAACTTCTTCCTGTAAATCTGGAAGCAAAAGATCTACGATTTCGGGCTCGCGTATTTTCAGTCCTTCTATTAATATTTCTTCCATGGAAGAAATGCGCCCTTCTTGGATCATTCTGCCGAGAGAGGTCTTCGGTATCCATGCCTCGGTGATTTCTCTTTTAATTCTTCTTCTTGCTTGTGTTCGTCGTTTTCTCATTGTTCTTTACCTTTCCTTTTGCCTTTTTTCTTTGCTTTTTCCTTCTTGGGTGGAGATGCGATTTTTTCTTTCACATCTTCAAAGTGTTCTGTAAGTTTTTCTGGAGAAAGCTTTCTTTTCAAGTATTTGGAGAATGTTTTTTCATAGAGTTCAGCATTTGAAGAGGATAGACTTTTAGCGTAATCGGCAATATGCTGTCCTTTCAATCGTTTTTCGTCTGGTAGTTTCTCGGCGCTGTGGGGTACGTCAACACCTGCGTCTATAACACCTTTTAAAGAAGCAAAAACACGAGCTCCTTTTGTAGGTTGGTGTAACCCTATATCCGCCACAGCTTTCGTCACGTTTTTAGCCATTGCCCTTACGCCACACAATAGACCAGTCAGGTATGCAGAAGGTAGATTCCCACACGCAACTTTCCAACCATAATTTTTAAGCTCTTGTGAGTTGGCTGAAACAATAACTTTGTCTCCCGTTGGGGTGGCCTCTACAACTTGGACGTTCATGTGTTTTATAGAATCCCTAGTCACCACACGGGGAATCCTTGATATGATCAGTGCTTTTCTAGCTTTGTAGTCTGTCTTTCCTTCTCTGCGCCGCCGAAACGGAACACGGTAAGACGGTCCCTTTCCCATTAACGTGTCCTCCATAAGCCTTTAGCCCTTATACGCCGCTCGAGTTCAGCGATTGATTCGAAGACACCACTTCCTGCCATTTTGTAAAACTGGCGATAGGTGCTTTCTGTAATAATACGTTTTTCTTTTAACTCCCGCAATCTTCTACGTAACGCACGAATTTTCTTCATCCAAGTCTCTTTTTTAGACATTCGTGATTTGCTTCTTTTACCTGGACCTTTTCTTAGTCCCTTCTTTTTCTTAATGTGTAAAACACGTGCGCGTGATCGACTAACCCCTTTCTCAGGGGTTGGCTGTATCACTTTTTCGTGGATGAGTTTTCTTATTTCTTCTCGGGTAATTGCTATCTCAACATCGTCTACTTTTTCAGGGTCTATCCAAACTCGGTTTTGCCCTACTTTGAGAATTTCAGCAGCGAGGCGACGTTGACTTTTAAGACTCACTTGCCTTCACTTCCTTTGCACGCTTTGTTCTGGAACGTTTTGGTGTCTTACTTGTCTTCTTTTTTTCCTCTTTCTCTTTTTCAAGCTCTGAGGCTGGTTCTTCAAGTGTCTCTTCTTCGACTTTTTCCTCATCGATCTCTCTTTTGACAAGTGGGTTTAGAACGTGGATTTCTCTTTCTCTCGCTATTGAAGCGATTTGAATTCGTTTCCTCGTTCCTACGGTGTGGGCGATTCGTATAGCTTGAGTTTTCGGATCTACCTGCGCTGCTTCGTCTGGCGTGTGAACTAATACTTCCTTATATCCTGAAGGGTGTAATCCCTTGGCTATTCGCGGTCCGCCATAGCCGATGTTTACAGATTTAGGCCATCCTTTTACGTTGAGCCGCATTTTGTTGTCTAACCCACGAGGGTTTTTCCAGTTTCCCTTTAAACGCTTATAGCGCCAGCTTTCGTGGCGTCTAAACTTGGGCTTTCTTGCCTTCACAGCTTTCCGTAGCTTTACAGCTTGTTCCGCTATGGCTTTTTCTGGCGTTGCTCTTTCGGTCATATTTCCATTCCCTCGAGACGTTCGTATACGTATATACCGTCGAGAAATACCCGTGGGTCTTTTATTTTGAGTTTTGTTGCTTGCTCAATGTTTGCTGCTGTTTGGCTTACGTCTTCCAAGTTTATTCCTTGAACAACCACATCCTCAGACTTGACTGAAACTCTTACGTCCCCTACTATTTTTGCTATTCGCGGATTGCGTTCACCTGTAAAGTTTTTTATTAGAACGTTCTTGTTTTCGATTGTAACAGATATTGGAAAGTGAGAAAAAACAATTTTAAGTTTATAGGTGAATCCCTTTGTTACTCCTGCTATCATATTTTTAATATGAGAGCTTACCGTTCCAACAGTTGCTGCCTCTTTTTTGTGAGGCCAAGATGCTCGGATTTTTATGATTTTTTCTTCTTTTTGAATAGATAAGGATGTGTGAGAGAAGTCTTTGGTTAACATTCCTTTCTCCCCCGATACAGTTACTACTCTGCCGTCTATTTTGATGTCTATGCCTTCAGGGGTTTCAACGGTTTTTTCGACTTCTATGGCACGCATTATAATTTTTTCTCCTAATAGACGAAGGCTAGTAGGCGTCCTCCTGTTTTTTCCTCTTTTGCTACTTTGTGAGAAGTCAATCCTCGTGGAGTGGAGACAACTAGGAGACCCACGTCCTTTGAGGGGAGAAAGTTTCTTTCCCATTTCTCGAATTTGTCTGCTCGTACTGGAAAGCGGGGTCTGACTGCGCCGCATTTGTTTATTCTGCCGAGAAGTTGAACTTTGAATTTTCCTGTTCTACCATCATCTATGAATTCGAACTCGCCGATGTATCCATTCAGTTGCATGACTCTTAACACTCTGCCGAGCAGTTTAGAGGCAGGATTAATTACGCACTCTCGTTTTAGGCGCATCTCGTTGTTCATGAGCGTAGTCATGCCATTTGCTATTGTATCAGTCATAGTTTTTCCGCTTCCCTTCTACTCATATTTTTTGAACCCAAGTTCTTGGGCTATCTCCCTAAAACAATGTCGGCATACATATAAATTGTAACGTCGAATTACCGAACCGTAAGAGCCACATCTTCTACATGGTCTGCTGCCCTTACCAAATTTACGTTCTTTCTTAGGTTTCTCTTTTCTCATTCAACTACACCTCAGACTATCTCAATCTTTATAGTGTCTCTGACAAATACAATTGCCTCTTCAGGCGTTATCAAATGATTTGTACCAATATTTGATTTAGTTCGTCTCCGTTCTTTGACGCGATAGCCAGCACGACCAAGCGCAACCGATATGTCCATCCCAAAGATTCCAAGCTCTGGTACATACTTTATGCCTGGAATTTCGATATGTTCTTTTATGCCAAAAGAAAAGTTGCCGCTGTTGTCGAAGCAGTTCTTTGATATTTTGTTGTCGACAGCTTGCAGTACTTTAGTAAGGAACTCTAACGCTTTTTCTTTTCGAAGTGTTACAACACAGGATATTGGTTCACCTTTTCTTATCCCAAAATTTCTTATAGTTTGCTTGGCTTTTCGCTTCACGGGTTTTTGACCAGTAAGTTGTTGGAGAACCTTTCCTGCCTTTTCGAGGGGCTCCCCTGATTGCCCTACGGAAATATTGACTGTTACTTTTCGAACCTTCGGCTTAAGCATAGGGGTTTCTCGCCATTTTTTGCGGATTTCCTCCTCTTCTACTGCAGACAACTATTTCACCTCAGGTAATGATGTGGATTGTTTGCTGTCGCCTACAACAAAAAGGTAGTCAAGAATCGTCTGAAAGCGTTTTCCAGCAGCATCTTCTATGGTTGCCAGCAATAAACGACGTTTTTTCCCTGCGGCTTTTTCAATGTCCACGATTTTTCCATGTATTCCCCTATTCTTTCCTCTAATAATTAACGCAGTTGCATCTTTCGCTAGTTTCATTTGTCCGACGATTTCACCGTCGGGGATTGTGATTTTTATGACATCAAGAGTTTGATAAATATCTTCGTTAGGGTTTTTGGGGTCTGCAATTTGAATTAGTTTGTTAGCCCCGTCGTGGAGACTGATCTGGACGTGACCATTGTCAACAACTGTTTTGTTTTCTATCCGACAAAGCTTGAAAGTAGCTTCATCCTTCTCTATTGGGTAAAAATTGAATCCTTTTTTATGTGACAAAATGCGATAGGTTGCCTCTGCATCTGGGATAGTAATAATATCCATTAGACCTACAGGAAACGCTTCTTCTCTACGAATTTTCCCATCAACAAGCACTTTTCCTTGGGAAATAATAGTTTTTGCTTCTTTTCGTGTTTTTGCGAAGTCTAAGATATCTCGGATAGCTATTGCTAAGGGAAGACTATGGCTCAGAGAGTGAGGCCCAGGTTTTGGTTTTACTGTCCAAACGTATTCTTTGCGGTGAATTGGCCAGAATTTTGGTGCTGGCTTTCGTTTTAGATGTTTACTTCCACCTTTCTTTCCCACGCTATTCAGCTCCTTTTTCAGTCCTAGCTTTTGGTGTTCTTTTCCGTCTTGTTTCCTTGGATTTTCTAGATGTCTTTACTTTTTTTGGCACAGGTTTTTCTGGTTCCTTTTCCTTCTTTTTCTTTTTTCGAGGCTTTTTCGCCACTTTTTTAGCTTCTGGTTTCTCTTCGATTTCTTCTTTCTTCTCTTCAACAACAACTTCTGCAGTTGGAGGACGTGTTTCTTTTTCTAAAAGAATGCCCTTTCGCTTTAATGCTTCTCTGCGCCACTTATCGTCTAAATTGAGGTTTGTAATCATTACCTTGGATGGATGGATTGGAATCAGAATCGTTGTTCCATCTACTTTTTCACGTGTGATGCCTTCAACAAATATTCTATATTTTTTGCGATCGACTCTCGTGATTTTGCCTTCGAATCCTTTGCGGTCGCCTCTCATTACGCGAACTGTGTCGCCCATTCTCACGGGGATAGCGTTGGCACCATGTCTCTCTTTCAAGTCAGGCGATAGAGACGCAGAAAATTGTTTTTGGCGAAGATGAGCAGGGGCTTGAAACAGCTTTTTACGCTGTGTTCTTGGTTTTGTAATCTGCACGTCGCTCACCCTACACAATAATACTTGCAGCACTAGCTATTCTAGGCCACCGTTCTGCTGCTTCTCTTGCCACCGGACCTCTGATCTCAGAGCCTTTCATTTCTCCTTCAGCCGTCATTATGACTGCGGCATTGTCTTCAAACTGGACCCAGATGCCTTCTGCACGACGAAAGGACATTTTTTGTCGCACAACAACGGCGCGAAAGAGTTTTTTACGCATGTCTGGCGTTCCTTTCCGTACAGACGTTGTTATCAAATCGCCTACGCCTGCGAGTGGGACACGTCTTAGTCGTCCTTTATATCCGATGACTTGCACAAGTCTGAGTTCTCTGGCACCTGTGTTATCAGCACACTTTAACATCGTACCAGCCTGAACTCCTTTAGAGACTTTCGGTCTTTGTCCAAGCATTACTTTTGCGAATAGCGCTCGTGGTCTTACCTTTGCAGACAACTATTTTTCCTCCAGTTTTTCGACTATTACGAAGGACACGGTTTTGCTTATGGGATGGCACTCTGCAATCTTCACTTTTTCACCCGCTTTTGCGTTGAGGCAGGGCGGGTTGTGAGCTGGTATGTGACTGTGTCTTCTTTCGTATCGTTTGAATTTGGGCACGTAATGAAGGTAGTCGCGTCGAATTATAGCAGTCTTGTCCATTTTTGCACTGATAATCAAGCCGTCTAGAATACGGCCTCTGACAGAGAGCCCGCCATGGAAAGGACAATCGGGGTCGTTGCATGATTTTTTTGGTTTCTTCAAAGAGAGTGTCGCCATTTTCTACCAGAGCCTCCTAATCCGTTTTTTCAAGCGTTCTTCAGGTCTTCCTATCAAAATTTTTCCATCAATTTCTACAATTGTGGCATCTGGCAAAGTGAAATGAAAAACAGCTTGGCCTTTTACTATAGTTTTCCTTTTGTCATCTTGCAATATCTGGAATGTGTTTCGAGTTTCATTGATTATTGTTCCTGAGATGCCGATGTAATTTTGATTGGAAGGCTTTGCGACCTTTACTTGGAGACCGATAAACTCGTGTTGAATTATTGCAGGTGTGACTTTCACTGTTTTTTCGCCTCTTTCGCTTCTGCAAGTTTTGCTTCATGTTCTATAGTGAGGATACGGGCAATAGCTTTACGGAGTTCTCTTATGCGTGCAGTGTTTTCTATAGAACCACCTGCTTTTGTCATGGTTCTCAGTCGTACAAGCTCGGTTTGTAGTTCGGTAGCTCTTTTTCTTCTTTCTTCAGAAGACATGTCTCGGATGTCCTTGAGTCTGATGACAGGCATTTATTCGGTTGGCTCCTTTTTTTCGTCCTTTTTTGTTGTCGACGTTTCAGCTTCTGTAGGTGTTTCTTCCTCTTTGGCTTCTATCGTCTCCTCTTTCGCTTCACTTTGGATCATGCTTATTTTGTCTGGGAATTCTGCTTCGGGAGGCATTATACGTACTTTTACTCCAAAAATACCCTGTTTCAATTGGACGTGCAGCTCTGCCCTTCGCATATATTCTAATGGAGGATCCCCACTTTTCGGTAAATATCCTGCGAGAAACTTTTCATATTTTGCTCTTCGACCTCGTAGTTTCCCGCTAACGACTATTTCAACTCCTAATGCTCCAGCATCCATAATTTGATTAAGTGCCCAATACCCTGCTCTCCTATAGTGGACACCTCTTTGTAACGCCGAAGCAATACGTGAAGCGATAACATACGCGTTGAGTTCAGGAATTTCAATTTCCGATACAGAAATCTGAGGGTTAGGAAGTCCAAACGTTTTCTCCAAAACTCTTGCGAGATCTTTTATGGTTTCTCCGCCTCGCCCGATGACGACGCCAGGCCGCATGGCATAAACTACTATATGTGTTCCCAGCGGCGTTTTTGTGACGTCTACTCCGCCGTAGCCTGCTCTTTCGAGTTCATTCTGTAAAAATTCGTTAATTTCTGTCTTTTTTATTGATTCGTCGATAAAATGTTTAACTACAGACATTAGGCAGCTTCCTCTGTTTTTTCTTCTATTTCTTCTAAAACAATTTCGATGTGTGTAAGGGTTTCATTTTTGGGAGATGAGTGCCCAAACGCTCTGGGTATAGCTCTCTTAGCTTTCATTCCAGGATAAGCTGATGCGTGGACTATACGAAGGCGTTCAATATCCAAGTCTTTAGATTCAGCATTACCTTCTGCGCTTTCAAGAACTTTCAAGATTTTTGCGGCTGCTTTAACTGGATACTTCCCAACCATGGTTTTTTGCATTCCGTGCCTGTGGCCAAGCTTTTTTGTGAATCTGCGAAAGGGGACAGGTTGTTTTTTCGCTATAACTTGCTCCAAATATTGCTTTGCTTTATTCAAACGCATGCCTTTGATTGTTTTGCATACTTCTCTTGCATGTTTAGGGGATACTCTAAGTTCGCGTCCACTGGCTTTCACGTTTTTTTCAGTATCGAGTTCCGTGATGGAGTATCCGAATTTCGGCATGCTTTCTTCCAACTGTGCAATTCAACAGCATCAACGTAGTTTATATTTCTTTTCGTAGCAAATTTTCGTCAAATTTATTATTGCATGCGCGCGCAGCTGGGATGTGGGGGCTAGATTCTCAGTAATTCTGTGTTCAAGCTACTCTAGCTTTTGCTTTCTCGTAAGTAGAAAAGACAACAGTGCAGTTCTTAAACCAAGCTTCACTTTTTTCTGTCCAACGACCGAATGCCATACAGAAAATACCTATTAAAAAGATCATTGTTGCAGCAAGTAAGAGAAACGGGTTTAGATCAGGAAGGTGGGTAAAGTAAGCGTTTAAAGGTAAGAATACGTATGCAAGCGAAAAGATTATGGAAATGAAATCTACGATTACGCTGCCACTGTATGATTTTTTGGATTTTTTCATTTTAATCTCTTATAGTTTTGTTCAACAGTTCTAAAGTTTTACTCGTATACAATATCTCTCAAATGAGACATATTTTAAGATTAAATGTGGCACGCTCAAATATAAAAAATATGTCGAATTACGGCTATCCGAACCATAGAAAGCTTGCGCAAAAATGTATTCCTTTAAAAACTTCTCTAGCCAATAAGACTAACATGCCCAAACGTCAAATTATACGAGAAGGCGACTACATACTCCTCTACCTTAACAAAAAACGATCTTACTTAGTCAAAGCAGAGAAAGACAAAAGTTTCCACACCCACAAAGGCTACATTAAATTTGATAGTCTAATTGGCAAAAAATATGGTACACGTTTGCTTAGCAGTTTAGACGTAGAATTCGTGGCTTTGAAACCAACTCTCCGCGACTTCATTTTCAAAGCTCAGCGAAGAACTCAAATAATGTATCCCAAAGACATAGCCTTAATAGTCATGTTCAGCGGGATAGGCCCTAGCAGCCGCGTCATTGAAGCAGGCACAGGCGCAGGTGCACTAACAACCGCTCTAGCTTTTTACGTAAAACCCAAAGGACGCATTTACAGCTACGAAATTCGCCCAGAATTTCAAGAAATCGCCCTCAAAAACTTGAAAAAAGCACACGTCGAAGACTGTGTTGAGCTAAAAAGCAAAGATATAACGTTAGGTATAGACGAAAAAAATGTTGATGCAGTCGTTTTAGATTTAGCGACTCCTTGGCTTGTAGTGCCCCACGCCTATTCAGCACTGATAGGTAGTGGAAACTTGGTCTCATTCAGCCCAACAATCGACCAGGTCGTAAAGACTGTCGAGGAATTAGAAGAAAGCGGATTTGTTGACATCGACACATTTGAATGCATAATGCGTGAAATGCAAGTTGTACGTGGAAAAACTCGACCGCAGACGCTTATGACTGGACACACAGGCTATTTGACTTATGCCCAAAAAGCATTGAAAAAATAGAAGGAAATTTGAAGCTACACTAGTTTGCTGAACTCTTTCTTCCACAGAGGAATTATTACCCTCTTAACCAGCATCACAACTCCGAGAGAAACAAAGCATAACGGCACTCCGACAACTAATCCTCCAACAACCCAGACTAGACCTGTGACTAATATTGGAAAAACAGACATTAATTGAATAACAGGTTCAGGCGTCTCTTTCTCTTCCTCAAATTCTTCGCTTAGGAAAGTTTTGATTGTGGAATACTGTTCGCCATCAGTTATGTTTTGACTTGATGCAAATTCGCGGATGTTGATTTGAATGCTAATTACTCGTCCGTTTTCGTCGATTCTTTGTCTAGTTTCTATCGTAAAGGCACTTGCGTTTGCGGGAGGCAATTTTGAAACAATCTCGCCACTCCACAAGCTGTCTTTGAAGGTCATTTGAATGGTTACTATAAATCCTCCTTTTTCTCTTGTCAGCGCTTCAATCAAGGGAACGACTGTTTCGAATGTTCCATTTTTCAGCTTTCCTTGAATATTGGCATCCATTATCTGAACATATTCCGAGGACTCAGAAGAAAGACCATACATGGAGTTAAGGCGCGCCGCTGATTGAAACTCCCAACTATTTTCCATGCTATCTCCTTGTGAAGCAGTGTTGTAGAAGACTGAAAGAGCCGCAATCGTTAAAGCTAGAGCCACGGCAACTCCAATTTCTTTCTTTGCTATTTTCATTATTAATCCCATAGAGAAAGAAGATTAGCGCGGGGTATAATGCTATGTTTTAGAACATCGTGTACTAATTTTAGTACGGATAAATCGGAGGCCAAATGTAATCGTGTCTGGGTGTTCTACGTTTAAATGCGATGTAAACTACTAAAGCCACAACAAAGCTTATTCCGAGGACTTCTACTTCTCGTGGGGAGACTGTTTCGACATTATTTTGTTCTGAGTAGTATAGAAACGGCGGTATCTCTTCGGCACCTCTAAACTGTGCAAAACCCCAGAAGTGTTTGTCATATTGGTCTGCCCTGACTATCAGCCAAGTTGGAATGAGTGTCAGTGCTAAGCCGAGAATGATGGCAGTAGCAACGTAGAGTAAGGCTTTGTTCATGACAGCTTTCCCCACATGTTAAATGGATGTAAGTTGCTTTTAGTTCTACGTTTTAGAACAGATTGGCACATCATGCTCAAAACGGTTTTTCCCTCCACAATCTGACTGTTTCAAACCATAGCACTGCACAGCCAATGATGCCAAAGGTTATGGCGAAGAAGTTGTGAATACCCCCGGTAACACCGTAGAGGAGTAGATAGGAGATAAGCATTGTTGACAGCCAAACAGAATAAAACATATAGCGGGGCACCAAAAAACGGCCTACTCTTGTGAAAAACCGGAGAAGACCAACTCTAACCTCTTCTTTCAGAAAATATTCACCTGTCCCCTTCTTTGTCACAAGTCCAAGATTTTGCAGCTTATCTAAATGGTGAACTGCAATACTGGGGCTCGAAAAGTGAAGGCAGCGCTGAATTTCTCGCACTCCTGCGCTGTGGTTGGATGATCTTAACAGATACCAGTAAACTTGCAGGGTTTTGCCTTTTAGTTGAGATTCGATGACGTCTAAGTCAGAAGTTGATTTTTTGGACATTAAAGCTCTCCAAAAACATTATCCCGATGGAACGCTATATAAAATCTGGCTGCGGTGGCTCATAAATCACGCTGAAGTGAATGCTAATACGTTAATTGTGGTCGAGGTGAGATAGTCTTGGTTAAAATAGAGATCTCTTCCGCATAACCTCCTTTTTTTTGGGTCTTTAAAGTTCATGAGCATGCAAGTGAACATACGAATTAGGTTTCAACACTACTGAGGACGTCAAGAAGTATGCGCCATGAAGACAAGCCTTATGTTTGGATGTAGTAGATCGCCGATTTTCTCAATGGCTCGCTGTCTCAAGTAGTCTAATCTTTTTTGCTTAGCCTCAAATTCAACTTTCGAATAGAGGCTTTCTGGATGAAGGTAAATATCATCAACCATCCTGACAGCTGTCGGCACCTTGAACCCGCTAGGAGAATCTATCCAGTCTTCCAGTCCACCCCTTAATAAAGAATCTAGAATAGCCATCGTATTTTCTACTGTTATTTCCTTGTAGCGCGGGCCTTCTCCAACACCTCCAGTGTTTAGCAAGAAGTAGTTTATATGATGAAGACCACTCAAAATCTTATAAAATCGATTTGTGTGTTCTGCTCTATCACCAGCCACGAAAGGGTCATAAAAAAATTGAATTGCAATTTCTCCTGCTTGTGTTGGGTCACCGGCAGATGACTCCATTGCTTGCCCAAGAACCATAAGGGCAACCGCTTGTTCCAAAGTCAATTTTGCAATAGCTGGTATCAGTGGTCCTCTTGTGATAAGTAAAAGGTTATCAATCCTTTCCACGTCAATGTGTGAGCTGGCATGCATGATGTCTATTCTAGGTATTACTGCTCGTCCATTGGACGTTCTTTCTAGGATGTAGAAATCAAGGTCCCCTTCTTCGGTTACATGGACATTTTCAATTAACAATCCAGGTTTTAACAGTCCGAAGAATATCTCTCGTTGTTCTCCGGGATTCACATCCTCAGTTTTGACGAACAACCCTCCAGCTTCAAAGCCATGAAATGAACCGTCTGGCATTAAAGTTCCACCGTCGTCTTGTATGAGCCACGACTTTTCCTTCCCTTTTCTCGCAAGTATCTTGCAAGTCAGGGTTGTTTTGCCATTTGCGCTCAAAGCAAGCAGTAATGTTCTAACTTTTCCGTAATTTCCATGGGCGGATTGGAGATAATCTTCTCTACAACCTGCATGGAGAAAAATACCATTTTTTTTGGTTTTGGCAACCCAGTCTTCTGCGGCGAAAACTCCTTTTTTAAACTCGCCTATGTAATTGCTGTTTTTGACTATTTTGATAACTCTACCATCATTTAGCATGGCCAACCGTATAGTGATGTCTTTTTGTGGAAGCAATTTGGATTTATTATCTTCGAAAGCCTGATCTTTGAAAAACAAAACCTGATATGTTGGCCTCTTGATCTTTCCTCTTGCAGGAAGGAAAAGGTTCTTTCCCCCATAGGCAACGTGAGCAAACAATTCAGGAACAATTAACCTAACTGTAGTTCTGCTATTCTCGTTACCCACTATTCTGTCGATAGAAATTAACCGATCTTTAGCTAGAGTTTCTTCGCATTTGACCAGTAATTGGTGTTCTTCTTCACCGAATTTATAGTCAACACTGTTTTCTGTGAACATCGCTGCTCTAGATGTAGGTTCACTTTCAACCACAAAACTCCCATAAATTGTTTTCTTCACTCCAGGCTCCTTCTCCACGATCAACCTTAATTCTCTATCAGAAGGGTTGTCGATCAATCTGTCTTCTTCTACGGCCTCTCTCCAAATTCTGTCCGCTGTTTTGGCAAATTCTTTTAGGTTAAATTTCTGCATTGAAGCAACTCGTTTGTATTGACTGTCCCGACCACTGGTAACTAGAGTCCATTTCACGGGTATTTCTATATTAACGGGCACCAAACTTATAACATTAAACACATGCACGTTAGATTGCTAGCATCCAGATATTCTGGCATGCGCATGCAGCACAAAAGCCTGAAAAGCAATGAAATCTACATCAATATTAAACAAACTATGGAAAAGGCCAACCACGAGTTCACGGTTAAGATAGCTGAAAAACCTGAAGATATCAAAGCGTTGCTTGAAGTAGGTTTCGAATACGTTTGCCAAAAAGACAATCTAATATCCATGGGAAAACGTAAGTGAACTAGATTCGACTAAAAAAAGCACTCAAATCAGTCAGAAAGTGGCCGGGGTGAGGTAGTTTAGTCCAAGGTGGAGATATCTCCCGCTGACCCCATTTTTCTAGGACATGCGGGCATCATTCTTGGGTTTTTTGAGCATTGAACCAGCGAACAGTCCAATGAGGCTGAGCAGAAACAAGACAATTATGTTCATAAATATTTGAGAACCAATGAACAGCCCTCCAACCAGAAACCACTCAAACGTGGTTAAAGAAGCTGTTGGATTAGATTCTTGGTAGCTCTCGTGGACCCAATTAGTAAAATCCTCTCCAAGAACTGCGTTGTTCAGCATAATTGAGAAAAGCATTAATGCTGTGAAAAGAACCGCGATTTTGGCAACTGACTCCTTTCTGCCATTCTCCATTCTCCCAGAAAAAACGTAGCCAATTATCAAAGCACCCATAGAAACCGAAATCGACGCGCCGATTGGAGGTCCAAGGTATAAGCCCAGAATTGAAATCAGCACTATCTCCAGAGGATAGGAAACTAAAACAGTGACCAAGAACAATGATGCTACGGCTGTTGCCACATCACCGAATCTCGACCTCTCTTCCCACCGAAGTATGGTCCTATTTTGCAGTTTTTATGATTTGTGGCAGAAACTGAAAAACGGGTGGGAAAATCCAGAAGTGGGCCGGGAGAGATTTGAACCCAGCCCAAGTGGCGATATCTCCCGCGCGCGCGAGGGATGCAACATGTTGACGAAGTAGAGATTTTCTATTTTGAAATGCAATGCATTTTCACTTTGAAGCTTTGGTGTTCCCTATTTAGTTATAGCATTACTCGAAGATTTTCTCGATTGTTGTTCCAAGTAGACGTTGGCTTCGAAAATCGTTAATTAGTTCTCTGCATTGAGTTCTTGTGGGGAAATCATGAAAAAATCGGAGGAGCAGTCAAGGCCAGCAGCTGAAGATACAGAATGTCGTTTATGCAAACGAGTCGAGTGGGTCACGTTTACAATGCCACGAAAGCTAAATAGCTTCATATACTCCAGGCGGAACCTGCTTGTGGCAATTATAATCGCGGTTGTTTCGTATTTCTTGATGTCGGGTCAACCAGAAATTGTTAGAAGAGTAGTGGCTTCTTTTACATTTGCAGCGGGATGCTGGGTCCTTGAGGTATTTCCTTTGCCCATTACAGGGCTAATGATACCAGTAGTGCTAAGTCTGCTTGGAGTTTTTTCACCCCAAGACGCCTTTGCTCCTTTCTCAGACTCGATTATTTTCTTGATGATCGGTGGTCTAGTCTTAGGTCAAGCTGTAAAAAAACACGGGCTTGACAGATGGATTGGATACAACCTGATTACCTATTCACAAGGAAAAATCGACAGACTCATCCTGCTGACAATGTTGGCAACTGCTTTCTTAAGTATGTGGATGTCTAACACCGTGGCCATCGCTGTAATCTTGCCCGTTGCTCTCTCAATACTAACCTCAATACCAGAGCAGTTAGTTAACCTCAGAAAGAAGATGCTATTGGGAATCTCTGTTAGCACTTCAATCGGTGGAATGGCAATGCTTACGGGCAGCACTCCCGCGATGATAGCTGCCGCACTTCTTGGGCGAGGAAACAGCTTTGGCTTTCTTCAATGGGCATACTACGGTGTGCCAGTCTCGCTATCCTCTTTGGTAATTGCTTTCTTGGTCTTGAAGAGGATGTTTCCTTCTCCGAAATTAACTCTGAATTTGGATGAGGTCTTAGCGCAGAAAAGACTAGCTGGACGATTTAGTAGTCCACAAAAGAAGGTTATTGCCATTTTGCTGGGAACCGTAATCCTCTGGTTTATGGGCGGTCCGATTGAGCAGATGTTGGGTATGTCTGTATCTATATCCAGTGCAGCAATGGTCTCAATACTGGCTGTCTTAGTAATGTTTGGGTCCAACTTGCTCGATCTTAGGGACTTGCAGTCTATTCAATGGGAGTTGGTTTTTCTTGTTGGTGGTGGTCTCTTGTTAGGTGAAGCCATGATTGCCTCTGGGGCGGCTGGGCAGATAAGTGGTGCTCTATTCTCGCTAAATAGTGTTACACCATCGATCGTGTTGTCTCTCTTGTTTGGTGTTATTTCGCTCATTTTAACGAATTTCATATCAAATAGTGCCGCTGGAGCTATGCTGATACCTATCGCAATTGAGACCTCGCGATTGTTGGGAATTACGCCTGTGCCCTTTGTAATGGCTGTTGCGCTATCAGCTATAATTGCATTCATAACTCCTATAGGCGTTCCATCAACTGCGCTCGTCTATTCAACGGGGCGTGTGTCAAAAGGCGAATTTATAGGAACAGGAGCCGCAATTGCTCTACCTACTCTGATGGTATCTCTTCTCGCGGTTTGGCTTTTACCTCCACCTTAAAACTATTCAAGTTGCATATAATCGATATTGGAGACAGTTGGTGTTCTCCCATGGAAAATCGAATTACTTTCTGTCCAGCAGTCCTCTGATGTAGGCACCGATGAATATTGCTGCCAAGCCGACTAGAATTGGGAGATTGCCTGTTCCCAGACTTGCCACCGCAGAGCCCGGACACTGGCCTGATATGCCCCAGCCTATGCCGAAGATTATTGCTCCGATTATCACGTTTCGCGACATTGCCACTTTTCGAGGTTTAAATTGGCCTCCAAATGGCGGCTTCTTGAGGAATCTCGGCACTAGGTTGATGGCGAAGAATGTGACGAGTGCTGCGCCACCCATGACAAACATTAGCCCCAGATCCTCGAGTTGGAGGAATGAGAGCACGATTTCTTGTTTTGTCATTCCGCTATGGGCTAGTCCGAAGCCGAAAAGAATGCCACCGAAAAGCACTACAAGGTTTTGCTTGTTCATAGCGTCATCCCGATGAGTTGTACTATGTTAGCAGTCACTATAGCTACTCCCATAAAGACAATCACGGCGCTTAGCGAGGTGGTGGATAGCGACGCGAGGCCGCTGATTCCGTGTCCTGATGTGCAGCCTTCAGATAATCGTGTGCCAAACCCAACGAGCAGTCCGCCTAGGGCCAGTCTCCAGAGCTGCACAGAGCTAGTCCAGAACCCCGTAGGTGAAAGCGTTAGCGTGTGCAGCAGAGCACCTATCACCAGTCCGATTGCAAGGAAGAGCCGCCAGCTCCGCTCCTGGAGAGTTCGTTCTTTCTGGAAGTATTCTCTTTTCGAAAACCAAGAGAGAGTGGTTGTAAAGAAACTGCTTTGTGTTGCGTGAAGCCCAGTCAAAATGTAGACTAGGCTTACGCCGATTCCAGCCAGGATACCGCCAGTCAGGTAATGCTCTATTCCAAGGGGGAACAATCTTAATAGTCATAGAACGCTACAGATGGGCCCCTTCATAAATCTTGCGAAACAGAATCACTTCACTAAGGGATATGCGGCTTTCTTCCAGGCATCAGTGCCGCCTAAGACATTGTGGACTTGGTCGAATCCCTCTCTGAGCAGAACGCTTGCCCCAAAACTGGACCTGTTTGCTGTCTTGCATATGACGAATATTGGTTGGTTCCGGGGCAGTTTGTCTGTCTCGTTCTGAAGTTTGCCTAGGTAGATGCGAGTTGAGCCTTCTATGTGTCCTTCGTTCCACTCGTTTTCCCTGCGAACGTCTAAGACGAAAACGTCCTGTTCTGATGAGAGCATTCGGTTTAGATCCTGAACTGTTGTGAGGTTGAGTTTGGCTACTGGCAGGTTTTCTTTGTACCAGCTCTCTAAGCCGTTGGCGAGGTAGCCCTCCACGTTGTCGTAGCCGAGGCGGTACAGGCTTCGTTCTGCAAAATCAGCTGCCTCTAGGTTCTCTGCCACAATCAAAATCGGCTTGTCGTATGGCAGAACCCAGCCTGCGTTAGAGAGCCTGCTCGGCGGCAAGCTATAGGAGCCTTCTATGTGGGCCCCTCCGAAAGCAACTGGGGTTCTGACGTCCACGATGTATGCGCCTTTCTTCACTTTCTCGCTGAATTCAGAAGGCTTAAGGGGGCATGGGTTGGCCACCATGCCAGTTATAGGGGGGCCATGCAGATTGTATTGCTCCATTCTCTTGAAGTACGGAGGCGTTTGGTGACGCTCAGCCACTTTGGCCGCTATGAATTGTTCCTCGCTGAGTTGTAGCATCGGATTTGCTGCTTTCTCAATTCCTACAGTGCTTATTTCTCTCTCGCTGATTTTTCCTCCGCATACTGATCCTGCACCGTGCGCGGGGAACACGATTACGCCATCGCCCAGTGGTAGCAGCTTCTTGAATAGGCTCTTGTACATCTTTTCGCTCATAATCGGGGTCATCTCGGGTCCCAGAAAATCTGTCCTGCCTACATCGCCTACGAATAGTGTGTCTCCCGTGAAGACCATCACAGGTTGGTTGCCTGATTCACTGTCAAGAAGTACATAACAGGTGCTCTCCGGTGAATGCCCAGGCGTGTGTAACGCCAACATCGTCAATGAGCCCATGGAGAACTTCTGTGTGTCACTAATTGTTGAGCCATAGCCCCAATCTAAGCCTGGTCCATGAAACACTTGTGCTCCAGTTGCCTTGGCGAGTTCAACAGAGCCAATGACATAGTCTTCGTTCCTGTGAGTCTCGAAAACATACTTTATTTTTGCTTCCCACTTTTTTGCGGTTTCCAGATAGATGGCGCAATCTCTTCTTGGATCTATTACAGCGGCTTCGTTCTTGGAGCCGACCAAGTAGGAAATATGTGAGACTATCTCTGACTTCAATACTTGAAACTTCATACTTCTCACTTCTGGTAAGTGCTATGCTTGGTTTTGGCCAAGCTTTGTCTCTTATTCCAGTTTTTCGTGCCACATAAAGATTTCATGCTGGTTGAAGCGCGCGCGGCGATAGGGAATATCATTATTGAGCTTGAAAAGGCGTATTCGTACCAGCGGTATGGATTCATGCCCTTCTTCAGGTTTTCATTGTAAGTCTCGTTTTTGACGAAGGCGATTGTGAAGTGTGCCAGTGCTGAGATCAATGGAAAGAGAGCGGCAATGACTCCTACGTAGCTTATTGTAAGTAGGATTTTTGGATCTGGTCCAACTTGGAAGACAGGTGCAGTGGTGAATTTGAGGTAAAAAGTGTATATGTCCCGACTGTAGACCTTGGAAAGGCCCAGAGCAAGCATGATTATCCCTGACACAAAATGGAGAACTCCAGCACCCAAGTTGAATTTCCTAAGATAGCCAAATGAAATCGGTGATTTCGCAATATTCTCTAATCTCTCTGTCCTATTCATGTTCATAAAATCTGTCTGAAACCGCTTCTATAACTTGCGTGTGCACGCCCCATGCAGAGTATCACTGAGATCCTTTCGTCTAGGAGAAGCGTGTGCTGCCAATATCCTTTTTTCCATCCTTTGTAAAGAATTGAATGGACAGAGTGATATGACACGGTTGATTCCAGAGAAATTACATGTCAAGTACATCCAAGACACAACTCCCGATGTGCCGCTCCTTCCGCGATTCTACACGCTGACCCATTCTGACTTCAGTGGAGATCTTTTTCTATCAATAGGACCCCACTACGACACGAAACAAGTATCAGGGTTATACACACGAGTAATGAGAGACGATGTGCTGGCAGA
>Ga0209636_10000343_pt1 | contig 43803 bp, 37 predicted proteins | sample DeeMarSWOR152_54_FD_187464 | JGI IMG/M metagenome (GOLD analysis project Ga0209636, IMG submission 187464) | Marine sediment microbial communities from White Oak River estuary, North Carolina - WOR-1-52-54 (SPAdes) (version 2) | ecosystem: Environmental > Aquatic > Marine > Intertidal zone >...
GGTCCCGGATCAAAAACAATCCTCTCTATCCCCACATCTTGATCACCGACATTCACCGTTGCAGGCGCGATCCCCGTTCCCGTGAGGGTTAATTTCACGGATATCGTGTACTGAACCCGCATCTCCACACCATCCACAAACCACCTGAAGACATCTTCGCCGAGGACTCGTCCCTTTCCTATAATACGAAATTGGGCGCTATCCACCTTGGTCCAGCTAGTTATGACTGGCGCTGGGAAAGGCCCTTCGGTGGTGAGGCTTTCGGGAGGAGGATCCAATTCGGTGTACCTTTTTAAGAGATACCAGTTTTCACCGTTATCCGGGGAATACTCGAGGTCGATGTAGTCGTCAAAGTAACCATTGCCAACATAGTGGGTGAAATAGAACTCGGCCGATTGGAAGACCTCGGTCGTATTCGCGCTATCGGCCATGGTGAAGGTCCAGTTTTGCAGAAACACACCCCACTTGACCTTATCGGCTGATTCTGCTGTAATCCCATCGGGTGCTCCATAGGCATTGGACGAATTTGTGATGGCAACGCTGCTTGAATAACCATCCGCATAGAGATTTTCGATATCCGCAAAGGATGTTCCCGGGAGAAGGAGAACGAGCAAGGTAATAGAGAGGGAAAGGACAATTTGTTTGAGGATCGGTAAACCACTATAAATTCTTCTCGCCATCGTGACTAAATCCATTCAAGAAATCGAATAAAATCGTTAAAACACCTTGACAAAAGCTTTAATTCGGCAAAATCCGTACCAAAGTAGTTTTTTTTGAGAAGGAATTGATACATCCGATTCGCAGAGGGGGTTTTTTCTAATATATTAAAATAATTATGGTTTTTTGATTTCCCCTCTTTTCGATCGATACGCTTGTCGAATCTGCCTCTTTTGAGGGGATTTTTAACTAAAAAACTATGAATTTTTGTCAATTTTTGAAAAAATTTCCGCCCCCGGTTTGACTTTTGGGCCCTGATCCCATAGATTTAGGGGAAATGTGGTATGGGACTCTGCAATGGTGCAGCCATCGTGTGGAGGGTAAGCTTTGGTCATCAGGGCAATACGTGGATTCAACGATATCCTTCCGGATGAAATCGAGAAGTGGCAATTTATCGAGAAAATAGCCCGGGAGGTCTTCGAGAACTTCGGGTTCGCGGAGATTAAAATCCCTATCTTGGAAAAAACCGAGCTCTTCGCGCGGAGTATCGGTGAGACAACGGATATTGTGGAAAAGGAGATGTACACCTTCCAGGATCGGAGCGGCGACTCCCTCACCCTTCGCCCGGAGGCCACGGCCTCCATGGCCAGGGCCTATATCGAACATCACTTCTACGCAAGAGACCCAGCGGCCAAACTCTATTTCATCGGGCCCATGTTCCGACACGAACGCCCCCAAAAGGGGAGATACCGCCAGTTTTATCAGATCGATGTGGAAATTTTCGGCGTCGCCCATCCCATGGCCGATGCGGAAGTCATGGTTATGCTGATGGAATTCTTCAAACGGGTTGGCCTTGACGACTTGGAACTCCAGATTAATACCCTGGGGTGTGAGGAGTGTAGGCCCCGGTACAAGAAGGAGTTGACCCAGTTCTTAGCAAAAAAGGTTTCACAGTTGTGCCCCGATTGCAAGAGAAGGCTCGAAACCAATCCACTCCGAATCCTCGACTGCAAGGTTGAAACCTGCCGGGAGGTGATCGGTGGGGCACCACTGGTCATGGATTTCATTTGTGATCAATGCACCGGACACTTCGAGAGGGTTCGAGGATACCTCAAAATCCTCAATACCCCCTTTGTCCTCAATCCGAGGATGGTGAGGGGATTGGACTATTACACGAGGACCGTCTTCGAGGCCATTAGTTCAAAGCTCGGAGCGCAGAATGCCGTGACTGCTGGAGGAAGATACGATCACTTGATGAGGGATATCGGCGGGCCCGACATCCCCGGAATTGGTTTTGCCATGGGTATCGAACGGATTGTCCTCTTGGTTCCGGACAAAAGGGAAACAGCCCGATCCCCGTATCTTTTCATCGCTGCCTTAGGTAAGGAGGCACAGTTGAGAGCCTTCGAGTTGGTCAATCAACTTCACCTGCAAGGGATCAAAGCGGAGATCGATTATGAGGGAAAAAGCCTAAAGGCACAGATGCGGCGGGCGAACAAATTTAATTCTCGATATGTACTTATTATAGGGGAAGAAGAACTAAAAAGGGGAAGGGCGATAATGAGGGATATGGAGGAGAAGGTTCAGGAGGAAATGAGCCTGAATGAGGCCATTGAAGAGATTAAGGGGAGGATTTATTAGGATCCAGAAAGTCGAGAAAGGGAAAGCCGAGCTCTATGCTCGGCTTTTTTTCAAAAACACACAAAGCAACTCCGCTACCTAACTTTTTCTATAAACAGCCACCATGAACCGAGCACTTTCTGGTTCGTATATAACGAGTTCAATGCGAATCGGATCCAGGAATTGGGATAGCAACTGATAGTAATACCTCGTCTCCATATCTTCGGGAAGGTAATCAATAACGAGCAATATTCCACCAATGAGTAAGGCTTCCGAAAGTATTCTTGCAACCTTCTTCATCGAAACGAAGGGGACGTAGTAGAGCACGTCTTCGCAAATGATAAGGCTATTTTCGCCCATCAAAGGATCCCGCTCAATATTGTGGACGGAAAACCTGAGGTTTTCACGTTCATATTTCTTTGCTCGTTTAATCGCCTCCATGGAAATATCCAATCCTATGAATTCCCTTGAATTTTTCGATAGCCGGGAGGTCAATGCCCCATCGCCGCATCCGATGTCTAAAACCCTTCCTTCAGGAGCCAGGGCGACGGATTCCTGCCTCAGTGCAGATAACCAGTTGAATAGCCCACCGGAGATCTCGCACCAAGGTGCCAATCCCCTTTGGTATCTCCGGTTAAACAAGTAGGCATTATATTCATGGTAAAAGGGCAAATAATGTGCCACATTTTTTTTCATTGTTGATAGAGCTCTCATTATTCTTTTAGTCTTCATATGAAATTCTATAAATCAAAATTGATAAAGGCCACATCCGCAGTAGGGTAAACACCATTATTTAAAGATTCAATTATCATCTTGTTTTGTACTTCTCGTTGATGCTTTTTCGCATAGAAATGGAATTCTCGAAATTGGCCTGACTCCTTAACGAAAGCGATATCGACCTGAGACATCGACCCATCCAGCAATCGGTATTGGTAATCAAAGATCTCATAAACCACGAACCCTCGCTCTTTCATAAATATGATTACATCAGAAATCTGCGGGCCGCCTGTGAAAAACTGAAAGAATGAAACTTCTAGGACCACATACTCAGTATTGCCAAGGATGTGACTTGCACCCATTAGAACATCCAGTTCAGCACCCTGCACATCCACTTTGATTAAGAACGGACCATTTAATTTTCTTTCCCTGCAAATTTTATCCAGGGTGATTGCGGCTACAATTCTCGGTGAGCCGTTTACATTTGAATCTTCGTTTTCTAAGTACAGTGAGGAACCAACTAAGTCGGGATGAACGTTAATAGTAACATTTCCTGATTCTTTGTTTGCTGCAGCAATTATGTACTCTGAATTTGGATACTTATTAGTAACGTTATTAAGGTGGGGTTCAAATTCCTCTAGGGGTTCTATAAGGATTTTTCTTGATTTAGGAAATGTTTCGTATAAATCCCACGTTCCCGTTGCTGCACCGACATCAATGATAGCACTAGGATAAAAACCGAGGTTTTTGGCATGCTCGAGGCTTCCTCGAAGAGAAGTTCTCGAATGAATAGTCTTGCGATAAATTTCTAAACCAAACGGCTCCAGAGTCACGTTAATCAATTTTTTCAGATGACGCTTCATGTTCATTCCCATTTCAGTTTCTCCTCGTCTATTCCCTATATCGAAATAAATATTCGATCACAAAACCTTTAGTCATTTACTTTAAATCTTTTTCATTCTGTTCTCCTCCCACCGGTAAGGCAGTCCTGCAACGAATGTGGCCCGGAGATCCTAGCCTCAATCATAATATTTGGTTCATAATGATTAATCGTACAGAAACTCCAAATCTGTTCATTCCCCAAATTCCATTAGAGCTAACACATTGAAAATATTGACAACTCCTCATGTTGACTTGGAAAGGTATTTCTGTTATATAAAACTTGGTGTTCGTGGATCATTTATTGTCTGAAGGGGAGGCTTTGGATCTGCCTAGCAAGGTTTGAATTCACGTTCCCAGCTGCGCATGTTGGGGTCCCATCGTCTAGTGGCCTAGGACATCGGCCTCTCACGCCGAAAACACGGGTTCGAGTCCCGTTGGGACCACCAATTTCTTATTGAGAAATCAATATGAGATATCAGGATTAGATCTAGTCGATCTTATTCCTTTTTCCCCAGAAAATAAAAAGCCCGAAAAAAACTAATATTATCCCTCCCAACATTCTGTAGCTGGTGGTCAGGAGAACTGTTAAAAGCCTTATTCCTATCTCTTCTGAAAAAGGGAGTTCCTAGTTGGCCTATCGCCCAAGCTCAGCCGGGACGGCTACACGGCATTGTCAAACAACAAAGCTATATCAGGCAACGGTGTTTATTAACCCAAGAAAATCCCCTTCAATTTTGACAGAAGGACTGCCAACTGTATAGGGACCCCCTTAACGATAACTTCTTGTCGAACGGGCGCAGGTTCAGTCACTGATCCCGTTATCTTGTGAGCATATCCCCAACCGTCTTCGGCTCGAAAGTCATCGTAAGACGGGTGAGTCTTGACTAGCAGTTTATATACTTTCCGAACTTGAGGTGTCTCGCGTTCCTCGATCGGCATGGCCTTTACCATTTCCTGATCCTTAAGCGTCGGACTATTTGCATAGGTCCAGTCGAGGTCATCGAAGATTATCCAACCGTTCGGCCGCAAAAGGCGATCAACGAGAAAGAACGCAAAGCCATCAACAAGCCAGTTGTGGGCACCGTCGAAATAGCAAAAATCGAACCTAGGAGACGGATTTTTTTCGAGAAACTTCATCAAACGCCAAGTGTATGAAGTCGGTTCATAATAACAAGTAACCTTATCTCGTTGTCCAATCTTCTCAAGCAGTTGTTCGATGTTAGGCTTCGCGGTCCTGGTCCACTCAAGATCAATCGTGGTGATCGAACCACCACCCTTTTCTTCAAGCGCTGCAGCCATGTAACAAGTTGAGACGCCATGGCAAAATCCAAGTTCGAGAATGTTCCTGATTCCATTCTGACGAATAAAAATGTTTATTCGCTTCCCCTGCTTAAGGGTCATATATGGAACGTCACCGATGGTCTTGTTCACTTCCTCGGGTTTCATACTTATTCTTCTGACTAATTGCCTAAAATCATATTAAACGAAAACACGAGAGGGCGAGTCCCGTTGGGACTACCAAATTCCTTTGGCAAAAAGTTATTCTCCTTCCTCCGGGAAAATCCGTCCATAAATCTTATATTTCTTTGCCCACCAGAAGATAAAAAGTCCTAGAAAAGCCAGAATTATCCCTACTAATAAACCAGAGCTAATGCACAGGAGGACGGCCAGGAAGCTCAAAATAATGCAAAAGCTATATAACACCAGTGCTGCTCTCCGATGGGAGAAACCGTATTGGATTAATTTATGGTGGATATGTTCTTTATCAGCTGTGGGTATGGGAAATCCCCGGTAAACTCTCCTTGCTATAGCAAGAAATGTATCCATTATGGGCAGTCCCAACGTAACGATGGGAATCAGGATGGCCATGGCAGCATGGGCCTTTGCTGAACCATGGATGGAAATTGCGCCGATGGTAAATCCCAGGAAAAGGCTCCCTGAGTCCCCCATAAAAATCTTCGCAGGGTTGAAATTATAACGCAGGAAACCTAATGTCGCGCCTGCAAGGGCCGCGGCAAATAGGGAAGGCACGATATTGCCAAAAAACAGTGCAACGGCTAAAAGGGCCGATGCGGCAAAGAAAGCCACACCCGAGGCCAAGCCATCGATACCATCAATGAGGTTGAAGGCGTTCGAAAGACCAACCAGCCAAAAGACGGTAATGGGTAGACTCAACCACCCCAAATAAATGGTGTCACCAAAGGGATTGCTGAACTTCTGTATTTCAAATCCAAAAAGGAAAAGGATTATGGACGCTATTGTCTGAACAGTTAATTTCTTTGATGCATTTGCCCCCTTTATGTCGTCGTATATACCCAAGGCCAAAACAATTGTGCTGCAGATCAATAACCCTAAAAACTGACGGATATCTGAAAAGAGAAAATTCGAAATCCGATTTTGATAGAAAAGGAAACCCAGAAACGGAAGGTAAAAGGCAAGATAAATACCCACTCCTCCAAGGCGGGGAATAGACCCATTGTGGACCCTTCTCATATCATTATCACTATCCATTACCCTATTGAGGATGGCGTACCTTCGAACAAATGGAATCACGAAGTAACAGATGAGGAAGGAGCACAGAAATATGACGATGTAGGTTTTCAAGCTAAAATCTCCAAAAGATCTGTTTTAACGAACACGAAACACATCCCCGAATCACAAGGGGACACGGAATACGGACTCTGACGAAAGCACCTCAACTGCGGAATCACCTCAGAGGGGCCCTTATGGCATTGACCAGGTAGAGTATGGGATGGAGGATATAGTATGAGTAAATCCACCGTGAACTCTGGAGCGAATACTGTTTTTTCATCCATTCCCTTGTCGGCAATAAGAACCACAGCGCTGCTTCCAACCAGTTATCGATGCAGAGCATCTTGATAAGCAATCGACTAAGGTGGCTAAACCGGGATTTTCCAGGGAACAGGATGTTTCTCCTTACCAGGTAATACCCGATCCTTTTTATCCACCACGATTGCGAAAGATTCTTCAAAACCCCCTCTGGTATGGGTATTTGAAACAATTCTTGGCATAAGGTGAAACTAAGATGAAGAGGACTTTTTATTTTCATCCTCGGGCAAAGATCTTGTAGCGTTTCCCAGCCAATATCTTCTCCGTGCCGATGGATAAGAAGGGCTATATCATAGGCCCAGATCAATCGGCTAAAATGATGCTCACCGAAATGGGTACAGAGATAGATGATATTATATGTGGGGGATAATTGGAGAAATGGAAATCCAGCGATGGATTTTATTTGGGTGCCATTCCAGATAGACTTCATTTGCGTGCCATTCCAGAATTCATCCATATCTACACCAATTGATTTATTCAGCCTAATAGGAGCCTGGAAATTGGAGTGAACCTCAATGAATACCGGTTTATGCGTGTTCTTTTCCTTTCCTTTGATGACTCCTCTAATGAAGAATCTGTTGCAACTATCGCCTGGTTCATACAGGTTAAAGCCCGTTTCCAGCATAAGCTTGATAACCCTTGATTGATCGGACCTATTTACAAGCAGATCTATATCTCCCATTGGCCGCAGGAAGACGTGGGGATAATCAGTATACGCGAGTTGGGCGCCTTTGAGCAGGATGACGTCAATTTTACTCTCATAGAATAGTCTGAGGATTTTCTTGATAATCTCGTGATAGTCCTCCCATGTGTTCAAACAAGATTCGTGAATATCATAAAGGTCTTTATAGACATCTATTGGAAGGTTGCTTTCAAGCCTCAGTCTCTTTAGCCAATAGTGCAATAATCCCCCTACCCCATGGTAGCTGGCTAAGGGTATGAACTTATCCCAGTTGAGATGGCCCAGCATAGGATTTGGCTCAAGATGGGAATGATTGGGCCTTAGGCTTAAACCTAAGATATTCGATATGAATTGGATTTCAGGAGATTGTCGCATTATTATTTGCCCTAACTGGTTAAAAGTTCCTCATATAATTTCAGTGTCTCCTGGGCCATCCTTTCCTTGGTAAACTCTCTTTCTACCCTTCGTCGTCCCTCAATGCCCATGCGGTTTCTCAAATTCTCGTCTTCCAACAATCGATTGATAGCTCCCGCAAGCGCCCACGAGTCCCTTGGTGGGACGACAAACCCCGTTACTCCGTTTCGATTCACGTATGGCACGCCGGTCTCCAAGTCCGTGCTAACGACGGGCTTATAAGAAGCCATGGCTTCTAACTGGACCAATCCAAAGGCCTCGTTTCTGGATATTGAAGGTAAGACCAACAAGTCGCAAGCATGAAAGAAGGGAACCATTTCATTCTCTCCTAACTCGCCGAGGAAGTGCACTTTTGTAGAAAGGCCATTTTGGGCGGCTTGGTTTTTGAGCTGTCCTTCCAAATCCCCTTTTCCGATGATCAAGAGCCGCCCAGATACTTTCTTCATCGCCTCCAGGAGATAAGGAATCCCTTTGTAGTGGGTTAAACGACCCACGAAGAGGACAATTTTTCCTCCATATTGAGACCGAATTGCGGCTATTTTGCTCTCCCCTCCCCTTTTTTTAAATCTATGCACATCGATTCCCAGGGGTATGAGAACGCATTTCTCTTTGAATTGTACCAGTAGCGGGGAGCTTTCCAAATAATTCGTCGAGGTGACGATAATCCTGTCGGCCCTTTCAAACATCCTCATCATAAACGGAATATAAAGCTTGTGCGTAACTCGTTGGCGAACAATATCGCTTTGATACAGTACAATGAGTTTGCCCCGTTGATTGGACAATAGATATGCAATATTGGCCATAGGATTAGGGTGGTGTATCTGCACAATGTCGGCCGGAACTCTCTTTATCCAATAAACCATTGTGGGGCAGATCGAAGTCGAAAAGATCATTCCGAGGCTTCCAACCCTTATTACTTCGACCCCATCATTGACCTCTTTCCTTGTTGGCCCTCTGCGGCCCGCCACCAAGACCCGCAAATCCACCTTTTCCTTCAGTTCATGGCAAAGATCGTACAAAACCGACTCCATTCCTCCACGATATGGGGGATAGAACTTGCCAATTTGCAGAACTCTTATATTATGGGATTTTGCGTGTATCAATGGGCAGTTATGCCGAAAAAGCGAGATCCATCGAATGACTAAAGAAAGGGCTAGCAGAGCGCGGCAGAAATCTATGGCATCCGAAGAACATCTCGATATATCTCTTGAATCCTCTGTACGTGCCCTTGAAGGGTAAAACGCTCCTCAACCCTCTTTCTCCCCTCTCTTCCCATCGATTCCCTCTGGCTTGGATCGTCCAGCAGCTTCATGAGCGCGCGAGATAGTGCATTTGGGTCATCGGGCGGCACCAAAATCCCCGTAACTCCATCTACCACAACCTCTGGAATTCCCCCGACGTTGGTTGAAATCACGGGTTTTCCCATAGCCATCGCCTCGAGGTTGACCCTGCCGAAGCCTTCGGATTGTGATGGCAGAACGAAGATATCAAAGGAAGCAAGAAGTTCTGGAATATCTTCCCTATGGCCCGCAAAAATGACTCTATCGTTCAACCCATTAGATTCTACCAGGGATAAAAGCTTTCGCTTGTAGCGTTGTGAATGTGGATAAATTGCATCACCTACCACTACCAATTTAACGTCAAAACCCTCTCTTACTACTTTCCCCATAGCCTCCATCAGTTCTTCATATCCCTTCAGAGGAGCGAGATGGCCTACTGTCCCAATCAGTTTGGTCTCTTTGGATATATTCAACATTGTGCGTACTCTCTCACCATCTGTACCTGGGTCGAAAAGGGATAAATCTATTCCGTTATAGACAGTTTGCGTCTTCCCATTACGGGAGAAAATATTCCTAACGGCATGGGAATTGGTAATAATTTTATCTGGGAAAACATGCCCCATTGATCGTATCATCCATTGCAACCATAATGTATCTATGAAATCCCTCACATGCCATATCAGTCGTACGTTGGTAATGAGGGAAAGGAACGAACCAATGAAATGACACTTGATACCGTTGGTAACGATAAGATCAACGGCTTCATCTTTTACGAGTTTCCTCAGCCCTAGAATTGTTGGCTTCAACCACCAAAAGGACTGTGCGAGAGTCAATAAATGATGACTATTTTCACTTCTGCTTAAATTCAAGATTCTCCGATCATATGGAATGACTACTATCTCAACCCCTATCTTACGCAATTCCTCGACAAATTTACCTTCTCCAGGACAACTGATAATGGGATAATACCTTTCCTTATTCAAGTGCCCTAGCAAATCCAATAGGCTCTTTTCTGCACCTCCCAGTTGGGAGGAGGGGTTTAGATATAGTATTTTATGTTTCAAGCCGAACCCCGCTTTGCATTTTCTGCTTCGATCTCATCAGATCTACATATAACCTTTCCGTCTCTTCTACCATTCTTTCCACCCTGAAGCACTCATTTACCCTCCGTCTTCCAGCTTCTCCCATTTTTTGAGCAAGCCTTTGATCTGCCAATAGCTTCTTGATCGATTCGGCAAGTCCCTTGCTATCCCGTAGCGGCACTAGGAGACCGGTCTCGCCATCGATCACCGCTTCCGCGGTTCCGGAGACTCGAGTGGCAATGACGGGCTTAGCTGCCACCATAGCCTCCAGAATCACCAGAGGCAAACCCTCCCACACGGAGGAGAGAACGAAGATATCGAAGAGATCCAGGATCTCCCGGGCATCCTCTCTGTAACCCAAAAAGGTAACATTCCCGTTTAACGCCAATCGATTACTCAGGTCCTCCAGTTCTTTCCTTTGCTCACCATCTCCTACTAGCAAGCATCGAACGTGTGGATATTTCCTTACAACATCGTATATTGCATATAAGAAGGTGTGCACATCCTTTTGTTTCGAGAGGCGTGTAATCGTACCCACCACGGGGTGACCACTGACACCTAACTCTCTCTTCCTTATTGCTCTGCGATTGTCCCCATTCAACGGACTTTCACATGGTTCAAATTCTATCCCATTCTTGATAACTACAACCTTCTCTCGACTCACTCCCTGACTGATCAAGTCCTGTTTTACTGATTCAGACACCGCAATGATTCGATCATTAAATCTTGTGGTGAAATTATCCAATGACCGATAGTATTTTCCTTTCAACCGTTCACGAATATTTTCAGCCCTCCCCCCCGAAGACAACTCCCTTGTCAAATGAACCGTGGAAATGGAGACGGGAATATAGGTCATCTTGGAGGCAACCCTTCCCACGATATTTACCAGCATTCCATGGCTGTGCAGCACCTGAACCCGTTCTTGGAGCATGAGATCTCTTAACCGAAACGCGGCCACTAAATCATAGGTCTTTTTAATAGGAATAACCGTCACCTCTATATGTTCTTCTTTGAGCACCTGGACCAACGGTCCATGAGCAGGACAGGCCACCAAGAGATGATGCCCTCTCCTCGTTAAATGTTTAGCGAGATTCAACAGTATCATTTCACCTCCAGATATCTCGGATTTATATGCAACTTGTAAGATTCTCAATGAAATAAGCCTCTAAGTGAAAGATGATGCGATCTTGAAAAAATGAGTAACTTCTATTTCTGCAAACCCAGAAACGGACTAACATAACGCCTTCCCTGCGAAAGAAATCTCATTAGTCCCAAGTGCCACTTCGAATGAAAGATTTCTAATTTGATGTTATAACGGACATCTGTCGCCCAGTGCTCTTTATATCTCTCTTCTCCCCGCATAAAATCGAACTCCAATATCTGCTCATTGAAACAATGCTTAAGGACATTAATAAGGAGCAATCTCCCCGGAGAACAAGCAGAAAACTCGGGGTCATACCCCAAATTCCAATAATAAAAGATTTTTTTATAGACGAATCCAATTATGTAACTCATCAATCTGTTCTCAGACTCCATCACCCAAAAACGCAACCAACCCTTATCATGGAAGAGAAGAAGTATTTCAATGAGAAACGGCTCCACAGCTGGATGCATAAATAGATGTCGCTTCAAGGGATTTTGAATCCCTATCTGAATTACTTTATCAAGGGTCACTAAGATCTCCTCTCTCGATTTGAGGAGCTTTATGGAGGGATTACCAAAATCAGTGAGCCGATTTTTTCTCCTCCGCGTATCGTTTCTCAGGTTCCTGCTTCTGCTGTTTAAATAGGTTTGCCACTCTCCATTAATTTTGAGATAGGGCGAAGCCTCTCGATCCGCTCGAGAAATCTTCCATCCTAGGGTTTCCGCCTCAGTCTTTACTTCCGTTGGACTTGCCGCCCACTCAGGAAAAGCCCTTAAGCTTAATCGCTCCCATCTCTTTTTTTGAGCATAAACATAACCGAGGATGTGGCGCAGGGCATCTATACGAGAAGGCTCCCAGAGGAAATCTCCCCTATCGGACAGTCCCGTGCCGAGGAATTCGAGAATGCGAAGACAGGCTGTACCCATTCCCACTTTCCTGATACAAAGTGGGGCAATGGCAAGAACTCGATCGTGCTCAATTGCCCCCAGAAGCATCAATTCGCGATCTTCTCCAAAATGCTTCCACCACAGGGAAATCCACTCCCATGTCAGATGAATATGGGGGCAACCTGACGCCTCGTTCAACGTGTTCCATGAATCCACTATCCGCTTATCTTCGAGGGATTCAATCTCTTGAATTGTTGTCACTTACCCGAATATCCTTCTTGCCGATTTGAAAGCCTTATAGCGCAAAGAGCCAGAATACAGTAATACGCGAGGACCAAATGGCACTCTGCCTTTTGAAGTAACGTGAAGTCTTTTTATTTCCTGAGTGCCTGAGCCAACCCGATTTACACCATCCCTTGTTGTAAAAAATGTTTGAAAACCCAAATTCTCAGCACACTCTACTGCCCGCGAATCATATTCTCCTCCTGGCCAACAGAGAAAAACCTCGCGCGATCCGAGATATTTTTCGATTTCTCTTTTTGAGCGGTCAATGTCTTCTGACAGCCACCCCAAGTCTTTTCCATCTTTGCATCCGTTAAGCTCCCTGAAGTAATGCCGATGGCTGCGGGTGTGCGAATGCACATCACCCAGTCCCAACCGCTCGATTTCTTTGAGTTCATCCCAGCTCATATGTCTCTTAACCGAAGGGGCATCATCCTTCGCTGCAAATTCCGCCCATGGCCGACATCCATTTCCAATTGGCTCAACTTTACTGGTGATAACGAAGAAGATCGCCCGGAAACCATATTTCTTCAACAATGGACACGCGATCGTCCAATGATCGAGAAACCCGTCATCGAAAGTAATTGCTAATACTCTGCCCTTTTGCCTTATATCACCTACCAAAAGATCCTTTAATTCCTTTCCCCCTGCGGATTGGAACCCAAGCTTGGATAATACCCTTAGATGTTGCTCGAATACCTCAGTGGTCACAGGACCTTCGGGGCATATACCGTGATAGGTCAAGACTGGGATGCAGGAACTCATTGCTCTGCCGAATATTATTTCTTTTTACATTTACCGAGAATAAAAGTCCCAAGAATATGGGATAGAAAAGTCTTTTCAAGAAAATGGTCCACCTTTTCCCTCTGACCTCTCAAGAACCTTGTTATCAAAGGGATATTGTTAATGATGCCAGTTATCTCATCTATTTTAAAAATTGAAGAGAGTTCGCGATAGGCTTCTCCAAATGAGAAATTATAGTAATAAATCTGCCCATTGCTGTGATATCCGCTTTTTCCCGTATCTTCAAATTTTCCGGGCTTGAAATAATGATATAGTTGCTTATGAAGATTATACAGGTATATGGTTAAGACAAGGACCCCCTCTCCATTCATCACACGGTTGGCCTCTCTGTATGCCTTAAGACGTAGCTGTTTCGAAGGAATATGCTCATAGACTTGTGTGCTCAATACCTTGTGAAATGAATAATCCCTGAAGGGCAAGAGGCAAGCATCCAGCTGTATGGGGTGAACGGGCGCTAAAAATTTTGATTTAATATCGTCTTGGAGAATCCTTAATGATTCAAAAGAAAAGTCAGCTGCTATGGATTCACGAACACGTGCTGCATACTCACGCGTGAGACGTCCAGTCCCGCAACCGATATCGAGTAGAATGTCTTCCTTGCTAAATGCCAGTTTTGCAAACACTGCATCACGTTCTCGATTGTTTGCGTAACGGGTGAACACGAGCTCATAAACCGGAGACTCGCAATCCCTACGTTGCATCTCTTGTCGCTTGTTGATTACTTCTATGTCGAATTCAGATTTTCTGAAAGGTCCAACCCGAAGGCTTCCAAATTGGGGTATAGATGGAAAGGCTTTTAAGAACTCTTCTTCTCGATCCGATCGAAGTTCATCCGGCATTATAGAGGGAATACCTTCTATCACGGGAAACCACCGATGGCAGGAGGGACATATCAAAAGCGCCTCAATAATTTCGCTTCTAAGACATTCTTGACAATCCCACACTACTGGCATGCAATTCTGGACTAAACCATCCTTGTTGGCGCAGTAATCCTTGCAGAACACCCGATCAATTACAAGGGAATTTTTAGCTTTTTCTGCTTTACCAATACGCAAATCTAGTGGGGAGGTCCCGTCGTAAGGACATTGCAGTAAATCCAACAACCGCTTTTTCATTTTCGACAGGGTACCTGAGTATAATAGTTTAGAAACATTAATTCCTATTTAACAAATCTAAAAATCCATTTAGCGGGAAAATAAAAGGGAGAAATCTTGAAGCAAAATCTTTTCATACCATCATGGGAATGGAGTGGAATTCTTGGAATGGAATAGATATCAGGTTTTCTGTTCCATATGGAAAACCCCGCTTTGTAGCCGGCCTTCCTTACAATATCCTTTGTTTCCTCATCGCAAGTCCCGAAGGGATAAGATATGAAGGATACATCTTCAACCAACAGGTCTTCTAGGTACGTTTTTGATTCGGTTATCTCAATTTCCTTTTCCCCTCGATTAGCGCATAGGAAATTGGTATGGGAGTAACCATGGGAACCAAATTTTATGAGTCCTCCATTTCTCATTTCCAATATCTGATCTCTGGAAAGGGCTTTGATCTTGCCTCCATCCGCCTTCTCGCTTTCCCAATAACCATTAATATGCTTAACCGTTAAGAAAATAGTAGCCGGAAAACCATACCTTTTGAGAATAGGATAGGCATGGAGGACATGATCCTCATAGCCATCGTCAAAGGTAATTGATAGACAATTATTTCCCAATGTTTTACCGTTCACAATATGTGAAACCATTTTCTCCAAAGGAATGATTTGATATCCGCGCCGGTAAAGATAATCCATGTGGGATTTAAAGTCCTCGACAGATGTATTCACCCCCGCGGGCAAGACTTGTCTATAATTCGCAATGGTATGATAGGCCAGAATTGTATACGCCATTAAATCCAGTTCCTTAGATCAATAAAACCCCAAAGCCATATACAGAGAAAAGAAAAAGACAATTCCAAATCAAATATATTAATCAAGGGGTGATCATGATTGGACTGCTTCCTTAACGGCTTCGAACACTTCGTTAACTGTGACATTATTCAAACAAGTTCGTTCTCTGCACCCAATGCTAGTATCAGGATTCCAACATGGACTGCAATCCATACGAGAACACACTACTCTATTTCTTTTCAAATCCTTAGGCCCAAATCGATCGGCGAAGGTCGGGCCGAATATCGCTATGACAGGAGTTTTTGCTGCTATTGCGACGTGCATTGCCCCTGAATCATTACAAATTACAGCATGACATCTCGCAAAAGCCGATGCCATCTGGCATAACGTCAATTCCGGCATAATAAAGACACCGTTCTCCCTTATCTTTCTCCGAATCTTGCTAATCACATTCCTTTCATAATGACCACCGAAAATCAATATTTGGGCTTCTCCTTCTCTTTTCAACAGCTTTATTAGTTTGACAAATTTTTCCTCAGGCCATCTTTTATAAAGGGAGGCTCCCCCTGCATGAATTCCGATCATCAGTCTTGTCTTTTGAATGCCAATCTCCCTCAAAATGCTTCGCACCGCTTCTTCATCTTCCTCAGAAACAAATATCTCCGGCTCCTGGATTGTGCTGGAAAGATTGAGCGGTTTAAGGAGAGACAAATTCTTATCGATTTCATGCTCTTCCGCGTTATAGTTGACGACATCCGTAAGCATGAATCCGCCACCACGAATTCCGTATCCAATCCTCCTTTTTGCACCTGATAAGTACATTATCAGAATATTTCGAAAATCCCCCTTTAAATCAAACGCTACGTCATATTTTTCTTTTCTCAGTTTCAAGAAAAGTCTTATAAAATCCATCATTCCTTGTTTTGTATTTCCCTCAATTTTAGGAATGGTCCACGATGAATTGTAGACTTCTATTTCGTCAATGTATGGATTATGTATAACGGTATCAAATGTTAACTTCTTAACCACCATGGTTATAGTCGCACAAGGAAAGTGTTTCTTCAAAGATCTAATGAACGGCGTCGTCATTAGTACATCACCTATATGATCCAATCGAATGACCAGTATCTTCTTGGGCTTTTTTATCTCAATACCTTCACATGAAGGAACAGTAATCCTTCCTAGGTAATCTATTAAGCCCATCAGATGTTTTTTATATTTATTCCTTATCAAATACTCCAATGAATCTCTCTAAAAAGTCCTTTAATCTTGTGTTTAATCGAAGAAAAGGAGAACACTATTCCCTTTCCTGCGAACAAACCTAACACCGGAATAATTGGCTGTCGATATCGAAATGAGACATAGAAAACCATAGAAACTATGCTAAAATACAGGAGAAGCATTAATAATAACCACGTCTTCTTCCACACCCTAGAAGTGTTAAAAAATCCAATTACTGCAAATAACATAAGAGCAGAAAATGCTATCGCTATGATACTCTTGTAGTCTATATTCTTATTACTTATGTATGTGGGCCCCGTATGGTTATCTACCCATGGATTCCAAAAAAGAATTAATTTCTTGACACTTAACTTAACAAAGGCCGCTGGATTCCCAACGATGAAACTAACCGCTTTCTTATAAAAAAGAAGGTCCTTTTCAGGTTCGGAAATATCATCTCGCCTGACTAATTCGTTGATATTATTTGGTCTTCCGATATATCCCGTGGCGCCCGAATAATTTCCCATCCATAGATTGGCTCCTCCATAGGTTGTCAATAGTATAAATTTATGATGAACGTAATAATTTCTTATAGTCCATGGAGCAATCGTTAATAAAGCAAAACAGGTGACCAGCATCCATTTCTTGACATTATGCTCCCTACTCAAAGGACAAAAGGGTATTAAGAAAATTAAAAATGGAAATATTACTGGCCGACATAGCGACGCTAATCCAACCAAGATTCCCAAGAGGACATACTTATGTCTTGCTTCATAACGGTTATCATCTCTAAAAAACACATATATCCCTAATAATAAAATAAAAACAAAGAGGGTTTCAGACAATAGCTGGGTTGAATAGAAAATGAGGCCAGGGTACAAAGCCATGATAATGGAGGCGACGGAGCCACTGTCCTCATCAAAAATGGATTCTCCAATGTAGAAGACTATTATGCAGGTAATAGATGATATGATCGCTTGAATAAATCCTACAACAAAATAGCTTGTTTTAATCGCAAAAATCCCCGCTAAGAATAAAGGATATAGTGGCGGTCTATACGAATATAGACCCATCCTCGTGGAAACGAATCCCTCCCCGTTAATAATATTCAGAGCGATGTTTTCATAATCTGCAGCATCCCCTCTGGGGGTGTCTTCCAACAAGAAAAACACCCCCAACCTAATGAAAAAGGCGACTAAGAATATAGAAAAAATCCTCCGCTTGCGATCGGTCAATATGGTAGTTAGTAGGTTTTTGATAATTTCAAATCTCATAGACTGGTCTCTTTCATCAACTTCTTATATACTCGATACTGATTTGCTGCTATGACTTGCCACGTATATTTATTCATGACCTTTTGATATCCTTTTCTTCCAATGGTTTTTCTTAGCTCTTCATCTCTCATCAATAATGCTATCTTCCTCCGTAAGTCTGCTAAATCATTCTCTTTGAAAACAATCCCAGCATCCTCGAGAATTTTAGGAATTTCTCCCGAATTGGAACCTATCACCGGAACCTGACACGCCATTGCCTCAATCAATACCCTACCAAATTGTTCCTTCAGATGGGAAACAGTAATAGAAGGTAAAACTAGTAGATCCATACAGTTAAGGTAATTTGGGATTTCACCATGGGGAACCCCACTGATCTGTACTGTTCTTTTCTTCAGATGATTTTGTATCAATGAATTCCTCACCTCGTGCAAGAGCTCCCCGGTCCCAATAATTAAGAGCTGAAATTGCCCATTCATTTGAGAAAGGACTTTTATGAGTTCTAATATCCCCTTCTGGCGAGTGAGCTTCCCGATAAATCCAATCACAAAATTGTCTAATCCTAATTCGCTCCTTAATCCCGAAACATCTTTTCGGTAGAAGATCTCCGTATCAACTCCTAATGGTAAAACTGAAAAATTCTTCCTGTACCCTTTACTTTTTATGACATCGATGACATCCTTATTCATTAAGAAAGCGTATTGGGCATTCTCAAATGTATATTTCTCAAAGATTGAAAAAGGCAAAGGATAATTCTTAAGAACATTCTGGGCCGAAAAGAATATTATTCTATATTGCCGAAGAATTCTTCTCGCCCAGAAAATCGTATGCGCAGCTACAGCTGAAAAGGGCTCTTCCCATAGTTCGATGATATCAGGTTCTATTCTTTTCAATATTTTTCTAATTCCTGGGTAAACATGTGTCACATTCCACAAAGTATGTTTCCTAAATCCCCAGGTCATTGGCTGAACTGACAATATCCTGTAACGAACACCCGAATCCTTTTCCAAAGTTACTTTTGTATTGTATTGAAACCAGCACCTTGGCACGAGCAGAGTTAATTCTACATCACGATACGAAGCAACCTCTTCCATTCTCTTTTGGTATTCGGAAACAACACAAGAATGAGATATTGCCAAAATCTTCATTTTTGAAAGCCAGTTATTTCTCAAGCTACTACCTAATTTTTTTAAACTTTTGTAATTACTTGACCGCTTCCGCATGAGAAATTGCTTTACCATAGATATCTAGATAGCTATTTACCATTTTTCTACTTGAAAATGATTTTTCAATCTTTTCCTTACTTTTGAGACCCATAACATACCTTCCATCACTCCCTTTCTCCATCATTTTCCCAATCGCGTTAGCTAACGATACTTCGTCTCCTGGAGGTACCAGAAAACCATTCTCTCCATCTTCAATCACTTCCGGTATTCCTCCAACATTTGTCGCTATCACAGGCAATCCGTAAGCCATCGCTTCCAAGATACTGATTGGCAAACCTTCGCCTATTGAAGGAAGAATAAAGACGTCGCTCCTCGAAAATATATCGTCAAATACCCTCTGATATCCACAAAAGAAAACTCTGTTATCTACCCCTAATTTATTTGCCATATTTGAAAAATATTCGATACTCCCATCTCCTATTAGATACAACTTGAAATGTTTTCCCCGTTTAGCCAATATGTCGCATGACTTCAGTAGGATATCACACCCTTTCTCTGCACTTATCCTGCCTACAAATACCATGATCATCTCATCCGATCTTCTTGAATCAGGTTTAATGTCCCCTTTGGCCATGTCAAGGCCAAAATACGTAACTAAAATCTTGTCTTCTCTGTAGCCCTGTTTTATAAAACTCTCCTTTAGCTCTCTTGAAATCACCGTGATATATGCAAAATTCCGTGCCGCCAATTTAGTTAAACATCTGATATAAGCTAACTCATAAACAAATCTCTTAATCTTTTTCTTGGTCGATTTTTCTTTTTCGTATTTTTTGAATGGATTAGTGTGATACGTTGCCACTATTGGAATCCCTAAGAGAAACCCAATCACACCCAAGACCATATTTTCGGTTATGCCATGTGAATGAACTACATCCGGTTTTTCATTTTTAATAATTCTATACAAATTAACCATTGAACGGAATGAGCGATCCAAAGGTTTCCACTTATAGAAAGTTCTTATGTTTTTAATATTATTAGCCCACACTTCTTCCTCAAATAATCCAGAAGCTCCGATAATTTTACACTCAATCCCTTCTTCTAATAGTAATTGCGCTAACTTCAAAACGTATACGGGTCTCCCGTAAACCCACCCGTCAACATCTATCTGTAGGACTTTCATCTATCTCCAATATTTTTTCGTTTCCCTCGTTATAACATCCCTATATTTGGCCTATTCTTTCGAGCCCTAGCGTTAAAAACCTCACCATTGAAACCTGTAACTCTTATTTTTATATATGAATATTCCATCTCTTTCCCAAAAATACTCATAATCTTGGTAACTTTTCTGACGATAAGCTAATTCCCTCAAGTTAATTATGAACTGTGGCGTAATATCCCTTCCTCCCTTTCTATATCCTTCTACATTACTATCAAAGATGATGAAGTCTATATCTTTTCTGATTTCTCTTTGAAATGTCATCTCGTTATAGAGTCTTCTCCTATCAGCAAGATAAGGCAACATATATTCAGGGGCGCACACACTTGCTTCCGCTGGAATTAACTCCAGAGTCTGCCTCTGCGCCTCGATATAGCTTTTCGCAATATATTCTTCGGGTCTAAACCAATAAGGAAAACACGATATCGAGGTAAATAACCCAAGTACCGATATTGCGATCACACATCTTCTGTATTTAATCACGTTCCCAATCTTCCGAAGCGAATCTGCATAAGCAATAAACAGAAATCCGACCACAATCATAAAATGCCATGTTCTTATTGCGGGATTTTCCTCAAGCAATACCTTTATTAGGAACCAAGGCAATACGAACATAAATTGCAGCGACAGTAGAGGAATAAACAAGAGAACCGGTTGAAAAAAAGTATATATCAGCGCTAACCATCTCCTACTTATGAGGTCTGCAAATCGATACGGAATTTCTACCATTCTTAGTAACCGTTCCATATATACTATATGCTGGAAGTACAATCTCTTTTCACTGCCAAAATATGGCAGCAACACCTTTAGACTCAAAATCACCCATGAAGAACTAATAACCGCTGGAACCACAACCCAAGCCTTATTTCTTCCTAAAATTAAAGCATATACACCAAACATAAATAGTACAATTCCAACGTTTTCCTTAATGCTTAAACTGGCCAGAAAAAAAATTAAAAACAACCAAAAGTTTCCTTTATTAAAGAAATAATATGTAAATAGCAGGAAAAAGGGTGCGAATATCACTTCATGAAAATCAAACACATTTGCCCCAGCAATGTGATGAAATAACAAATAAGAAAGCAGGATACAAATAACCACAATCGAATTGTGATCTTTTCTTATGATAAAATAAAGAGGAACACCCGAAAGGCCGATCATAGTTACCTTCAACAGTAAGATTGTATTTATACTCGGCCAGAGCAAATAGGGGATTAGGAATATGTACATAATAAAAGAAAGATGCACCCCTAACAAGCTTTCACCTACAACTGTTTCAGTCAGATAAAAACCCCGCTTAGCATTGCAAAAGAATTGGATAAAATGGGCTTCATCTGTCATAAATCCACCAAAATTTACATACTTTAGTTTAGTTAGACCGAAAAATAAGAGAATATAAACACAAAGTATAACTATAAGGATGACTATTACGTTCTTGTCTACCCACCCGACAACTTTTTGCATATTTTTTTCGGAAATGCTAAGCACCGCTTTTAGACAAATACAACAAACTACCCAAACACCTATGAAGAATGGTTTAGCGTAACCGCTTAAAGCTGAGTGCCCAGGATATAAAACAACTAAAGGCAAAATGAATAAAATAATAATTGATGCAAAATAACTCTTAGAATCTTGGCAAAATGCTTCTCTTAAATTAATTTTTTTAATTCTTGCGAGCAATACCGAACTTATTCCTGACATAAGTGTGACTAAGGACATCGAGGCAATAAGGAAAAGGAAGAATAATACTAGCGAATCCAAATCGACGAATAAACTCTTACATGAAAAATATCCGAAGAAGGATAAAGATAGTACTGTTGAGGTAAATAGAACGTACGCCAAATGACCTTTTTTCAAAAAGATGCTACTTATAAACTCGCTATTACTCATGATAAAAAAGACTTTGTTTTTATAAAGTGTTATCGCTGTCACATTTATTACAAATCGGGACTTTTTCAAACTCCCTATCTCGATGGATTTCTCTCATTCTCTGGAGTTTTGATCCAAACCATAACTCACTTAGGGAATTATTTTTAACATTCCCAATTTTCAGCTTGCCATCGTAATCGATACAGCAGACAGTAACATCGCCATTCCAGAGGACTTGTAATTTTAACCAAAGTTCCCTGCAGGGCACTCTTCTCTTTAAAGGTCTTTTTTCCAGCCTTCTGTCCTTGAGCGTCCCATACCCGGTATTCACATCGTGTATGGTGATAGCATCTACAAGGGGTTGCCATTGTTTTGTGAACTGCTTCAGTGAAGATGCCGTCTCCTCCATTCTGACCATACAAACCCTAACTTGAGGTTTACCGTTCTCTTTCCTCATATCAACTAAATTCATCAGGTTAGTTAATACCGTGTCATAATTCGACCCTATCGCAAGTTGCTCATGGCTTTCTTTCGTACATCCTTCAATGGAAAATGTTATCTCGTCTATCCCTGCTCCAATTAATGCCTTTGCATATTCCTTATCTAAAAGCATCCCATTTGTGTTGATCTTTACTTCCGTTTCTTGTGAAAGGGATTTTACATATTCCACCATATCAATCAACTTTGGATGCAGCAGTGATTCCCCATAATTGAATGGAATGACCTTTTTGATGCCCATCTCAATTCCCTGGCGAGCACACTCCTTGAACAGGTCAAAATCCATAAACCCAACTTTTCTGGTCATCACTTGACGATGGCACATTATACATTCAAGGTTACATGCATTGGTCACCTCGATTCCAAGGCTCATAGGGGCACCATCAACTGAAAAAAGCCATGGCCATCTTAGCTTTGATTTAGTATACCAATTCTTCGGACCCCCCAAGTGTAGGACCTTCGAATAGGGATTTGTGGCATAATTAAAGAAAAACCTCATTATTCTTGAATCCGGTCTTGGGTTTTCCCTCTGATCACTCTCTCTAACTCTCTCTCAATCATCTTCAATCTGTGATCCCATGTGTTAGCAAGGGCAGTCTCTATCCTCCTTTTTCTTCTCTTCTCATCTTTTTCTTGAAGAGATTCCTCTATTTTTTTTATGAACTCTCTTTCATCTTTAGCGATGTGAATGACCTCAGAGAATTGCTCTACTTCGGGTAGATTTGTAGATACAACCGGCTTTCCCATGACAAGATATTCATGTAATTTCACCGGATACATGAATTTGGTATTCTCATACAGCCGGTATGGTATTAAGGCGACATCAAATTGGTTTATAAAATCTGGAATTTCCTCGTAATCCTTTTTCCCCAGTAAAAAGACTCTATCCTCTGCCCTTAACTCGTGCAGTTCATCTGTGATTGGACCCACAAAAATCAACGAAACATCTGGCATCTTAATCAAGATTTCCCTTACTAAAATTTGATCAATTCTGGCATCAATGGTGCCCACGAATCCTAAAATCGGTCTCTTAATTTTTTCCATTTCTTTTGGAACAGCATAATATCTTCTCTTGAAATTCTTGATATCGACGCCATTTGGGATATAGTGGCAGTTATCAGAATACCTCCTTCCCTCCTTGCAATACAGCTGCGAGGTAAAAAGACAGACGGTGCTATCCCTGATGGTCCTATGCTTTAATTCATCATGATAAGCTTGCTCCTTGGGATTACTAAAGATAATAGCGTCGGTACAATCATAAACGGAAATTTTCGGCCTAAGTAACTGCACTAGATTGTAATGAGTAGGGTCACTAATCCATAAGCAGAGGTTTTTTTTCTCCCTAAAATCGTTTATCAAACTCTTAACTAACATCAGGATGAGAAATTGATTGATACAATTTACAATGCGACTCCTACTTCCAAAAGGAACGATTGGAGGTGATTGAAATATGAAAAGGTTTTCATTTATTTTCCTTGTTAGCTCAAAAGTAGATACCAATTTTTTCCACAATTTACTCGGTCTTTCTAAGAGATGTTTGATTGAATGAACAGGCTCAAAATAAATAACTTTGTTGCGCTTCGAAAATACCGTTGCGAAATGTTGATAACGCTGCCATGGCGCGTCCCAATCGACCAAGGGGAAAAAGATAATTAAATGATCTTTTATCACGGATTGATTTTGATGATTTCTAAGCTATTGCAGGAAATTGGAGTGAGGTTTATTGACATTAACACTTAGCATCCTAATTAATCACCAGCTCCAATAGCCTTCTCACATGACCATCCCAGGTAAATTTTCTTTCGCAAGCTTTTCTTCCAGCTTCTCCCATCTTTTCGCGAATATCCGCATTATCGATGAGAAATTGCAACTTTTTTCGAAATTCATCTTTGTTGTATGCGTTAACACAAAAACCAGTAACACCGTCTTCTATAATCTCCTCTGAAGCAACCTCATATTCCGGGGAAACCCTTTTAAAGGCTATACAAGGTAACCCAGCAGCCATTGCTTCTAGGATAACCTGACCAAATGGTTCATGTTTAGATGGAGAGATAAATATATCTGCTATTGAATAGAATCTCTCCACATCGGTCCTCGGCCCCAAAAATAGTATTCCCTTATTTAGCTGACTCGCGTCCCTAATTTTCTCCAATCTGCTTTTCTCTGAACCATAACCGACTATGAGAAATTTGATGCCATTCCGTCTAATGACCTCGAATTCCCTTATCACTTTTTCCACATTCTTCTCCGGAGACAAGCGGCCCACATACAAAAGAACTATATCTTTCTCGTTAAGGTTTAGCTCCTCCCGAAGACCTAAATCCTTGGGCCGAGTAAACTTCCTCACGTTAACTCCTGGAGGAATGACATGAAATTCGAGCTCCTTTAACCCGTAATACTGTTCCAAGGACTCTTCCATGTTTTTGCTAAATACTACGACTCTCTTGGATTTTAAAAGCGATTCCCTTTCAAAAGAGTCTAGCCATCTCTTCCAAACTAAATTAAAAAACTTAACCTTTAGCGGGGAATTCGAAGATGCCCTCTTCTGTTGTCTCCAAAATACCGAGGGTGGTATATAAAAGACTGGGATATCCAGATTTAATGAACACGTGGCAAAACAATAATGAGCATACCGCGATATGATTAAATCCACCCCGTCTACATGTTGCGAAATAAAATCCCTCAATCTCTCAAAGAGGATTTTTGGTTTCATTAAGAGCCATTTTTTCGGCACATGATAGTAAGGATGTCTGATGACAGCAATGCCGTCAAATATTTCGAATTCTGACAAACTGGGATCATGTTTCTCACAGAGAATTATCGGCTGATGTCCCATCTCCTTTAGAATCTTCGATACATGATAAAGATAATTTTCAATCCCTCCTAATGCTGGGTAGAAAGTGTGATTTTGGAGCATAACATTCATTTCATGACTTCTAGAATATAATTGATCAATATTTGCCCTTCATGCGTCCAAAGGGAGCTTCAAAGAAAGGCATCAATATGTTGAGCAAAAGAAGCAAAAAGCCTTGATTCACTCCGTTCAATTAAGCTTGTACAGCTCGCATGTCTTCTGGGCAATCTGGTCCCAATGAAAACGCTTCGCTCTCCGATAACTGTAATTTCCCATTGCAGCTAAATTAGCAAAAGATGCCTCTCGAATTGCCCTGACTAACCCTTCCTCTTCATTGTGGTTATAGATAAAGCCGCCTTTGCGATCCAAAACCTCGGGAATGCAACCCAAACGCGGAACAATAACCGGCTTTCTGAAGGACATTGCCAGCAAAGCATTGCCCGAAGTCAGAATATCTTGATAGGGCAGAACCACAACGTCGCTGGCATTCATGTATATTTGTATATCCTTGGCCGGAACGAACTGCAGGAAAGCGCGAATCCGACTGTCGGATTCACAGAATCTTCTGAGTTCCCTTCTAATCTGCTCACTTGCTGGCTCGCCTACAATCAGAAGTCGAACGCGCGGGTTTTGTAACTTTCGAAAAGCATCGGCCATTCGGCGAACTCCCTTATATGGGCGTATCATACCGAAATAAAGGAAGACAATGTCTCCATCTCCCAAACCTAGCCCTGTCCTGGCTTTCTCTCGGGTAACGTGATTTGGATAGCTGTTAATGTAGTTCCCATGTGGGATTACGAAAATTTTGCCCTTAACCCGATTGGGCAAATGATAGCCTTGGATAACAGCTTCACGCGCAAATGAGCAGTGAACTATGAGTTGGTCATAAAGCCGGACAAGAATGCGATTGAAGAATATCTCGACTTGTCGATTGCGCCTTTCATGTTCCAACAGATTATGAACAGTCCAGATGACTTTGATTCCGCAGAATTTAACAATAAGAAGTTCCACCAAGAAACAAATGGATTGAAAAATGCTTATTAACCAGTCTTTACCAAGAAGGAAGGTATGTGTCCAATGAAGGTGGAGCACATGCGGTCTCCCATGCGTCCTAATGGCCCCAAGAACGGGCAACCGGCCGATACCGTTGCTTATTCTTACGGTTACACCTTGTCTCTCCAAAGCAGCCGCGAGTTCTCGCTGGTACGGATTATTTTGACTCCAGTCGGGAAGAAATAGGACCTTCATTTTGACGCCTGTACTAAGAATTGATTCAGAATGAACTCTACAGAGGGTTTTCTATTTTCCTTTTAAGGCGATGCGGCAAGTGCTATGCACTAAATAGAGTTCGTAAACAACCATGAGGAGCTCTGTGAAAGGATCAGCCTTTGAGTGGTATGCCGCCGTTATGATTACTTTGGCAGGCAGTTTCCCTGCAACCATACTGACGGAAATTGGATATGCTGAGGTTCCTCATTTCCGCTCCGGATCCCGAGACTGTGACCCATATCTCTGAATGCTGCCCTGAGCGTACTCTTTATCCGACAATTCCAAGACTGCTTATCTAGCAAACGCGCCAGCCTGTTTATTCCTGCCTCGTGATATCCGTGCTTGATTTGGATGGCGATCGTCTCAGCATGCATCTCTAAACGCTGAGCTTGAGTTTTGGCATCCTTGTGAATAATAGCAGCGGATATAATCTCAGTTGTGTACGCCAAAGCACCAATGGATGATAACCTTAGCCAAAAGTCTAGATCGAAGGCAAAAAGCAAGTTTTCATCGAGTGAGCCCATCCCACACCATGCTTGTTTTGCGAAGAAACATGACGGCTGGTAGAAAAACCCCGAATAGCCCCAATCGGCAAGGCTATTCCGATCAAGTCCGTGAGGAATAACAACACTTAAGATTCGCCCATTAGGATCAATTCGGTAACAACCACCAACCCAAGCCACTGCCGTCGGATGTTCGTTGTGCATCTCAACAATTCGGCTGATCGCCCCTGGAAGCAAGAAATCATCTGAATTCAGCCAGGCAAAGAGCTCACCATGTGCCCTGGCGAAACCCTTATTAATAGCGTGTGCCGAACCGCTATCCTTCTCACTCACCCAATAGTCCAAACGGTCTGCATACTTACGTATGATTTCCACACTGCCATCGGTGCTCCCACCGTCTATGATTATATATTCAAGGTCCGGATAATCCTGCAGCAGCACCGAGCGAATGGTCTCTTCAATGAACTGTCCCTGGTTGAACGAAGGTGTAACGATAGAGATAGTCGGAAGTCTACTCATATAACTGTCCGCATTTGATGGCCTAAGGATGTAATTGCCCTATATCCCGACGATATTTTGATCTAGCGGAAGTACTAATTAACTGTACCTTTATTGTTTACTTGGCGATAACCCATCGCCCAGCTTGTATGTCGTAGCTCACCAATTTTTCAGCAATTTCTTTGCTCATCCAGGACCAGACTATTCTTCGTCCAAACCTATTCCTCGCCAGCTTGTTTAGCCACCTTTTCCCCCCACCGTTGGAGAGGATCGATTCTACTTCCTCACAATAGCGATGCAGGTGTGAGGCAGTCTTTTGTAGAGCATGACGACGAAATCCACCTATTAACGTATCTGCCGAATATAAATCTGCGGAACGACTAAACCGACGCCATAAATCGAAATCCCCTGCGAATTGCATTCTTGCATCCACAAACCCACCAGCGAGATCCCAGAGGCGACGTGACCAGAAGGTGCTCTCTTGCCGAATCCAACCAAATGCATGTCCCTCATAGCAACCGAAACGTATCAAGGAACGTGCATACCTCTGAAGGTTACAGACTTTAAAGAGATTACCGCTCTCGTCCCAAGAACCAGTTACCCCAGTTATCCATTGAACAGACTGGCTAAGATCTGAAAAAATACTTCCCACAACCCAGAGACTATTCAATACATACATATCGTCGCTGTTTAGCCAAGCCATGATTTCCCCGCTTGAAACCTCAAATCCCTTGTTGATCGCGTCATATTGGCCCCTATCGGGCTCACTTACCCAGTGGGCAAGCCACGGTTCATATTTGCGTATAATGTCCACGCTCCCATCTGTGCTTCCTCCATCGATAATGATGTATTCGACATTGGGGTAGCCCTGTAGCAAAATCGACCGGATTGTAGCTTCTAAAAAGATGACTTGGTTGTACGATGGGGTAACTACGCTAATCCGCGGCCAAGCTAATCCATCTGGTCTCCTCTCAGGGAGCTGAGAACCCTCTGCTGTCCACGGCCAACCAGTGCGACCAGGCGGCGGCGGTGGAAGTTCAAATAGAGATGGACAACGCACTCTTCACCGCTAATGCTGTACAATCTGATAATTAAAACGCGGATATGGTGTTTATGTCATGCGATGGTGTAGCACGGATCTTATTCAAAACTCACCAAGCATGAAATATGAACTCAAGCTTAACCGAGCTGACTTAAAAACAAGGCAGGACTATTGATTGGGGGTTTGATCACAAATAACGTCGCCCAGAAGGCTACTCCAGTGGCAAGCATTCCAAGGAAATCTAATACGGAAATCTCAAAGCAGTCAATGAGTTTAATCAGACCGGACCGCCAAAGAATGACACACCGACAAAGATGTAATGTTTCACTCGTTCATCATAGACTGGATTGGCTTCTGCATCCAGTTGCAACTTAATAACCAATGGTCTTCATCCGTCAGAGAACGGCGAGCTGCTCGGCGGTAAACGGCTCGGTAGGCTTTGGCTGTGCGCTCCCAACTGAAATCCTGAAGACGTTGCTTTCCCTTGCTCACCAACTCGGCGCGGAGCTTCGCATCAGTCGCCATCCGACGAATAGCATCGGCTATGGCTGGAATGGAGTGCGGCTCAAACAAAAGTGCAGCATCTCCCGCCTGTTCTGGAAGCATTGTTGCAGTGGAGCAAGCCAAGGGAGTAGATTCAAGCCAGGACTCAAACATTGGAAGTGCTCCTCCCTCGAAAAGGCTGGGAAAGATCACAAATTGTGACAATCGATACATTGCTCGTAACTCATTGGGTAAAACCATGCCCAGGAATTGAACCTGTTCGTTCAAGTTCAGCGCTCGAATGCGTTCCTCAATTTGAGGCCAGAAATCAGGATATCGCTTGCCAGTACAGACTAGGCGTATCACCAGGCCTTCTTGTCTTCTCAGGTGAGCCAATGCCTCCAAGAGCCGAATGTGGTTTTTGTGTTTCCATGTTGTCGCAGGATAAAATGCGAAAGGGAGCACCAAATTGTAACGAGTCTGCACAGCAAGTAGATCGTTCGAGGTCGGTTCAAGGTAAACTTGGGTGCACGGCGCCCCCGGTATAACCTGCACTTTGGCCGGATGCACTCTATAATGGCGGACCACGTCTTGTTTGCCCCAATGAGACATAACCACTACGGTGTGGGCTAGATGACATGCAGCAGGATAGACTACTTCCCGCCAGGCGATTTCGGATGGCCTGAAGAATTGCGGATAGTGCAGGTGTTGCAGATCATGAGGGTTGTAGATAGTGGGCAATGCACACAACGTAAAATGCTGGAACGGAAAGTGAATGACATCGCATCCGAGATTTTCGTAGAACCCATTAGAAATCGGCACCTCAGGCCATTTTAGAGGTAGTGGTGACGTTTGTACGTGGCAAAATTTTGCCCGCATTGTCCGAGCTAGTTTCCTCAGCGGCCCGAGGGCACGTTTGAATCTTTCCAATAGCCCAGTTTCCCGCAACGTCGACTGAGATGGTCTTGGGCCCCGAACGATTCGCTGGTTTCCTCCTAGGAAGGGCTTCAGCCAATCCGGTTCCTGCCAAGGCCCTATGAGGACGTATTCCTCCGGGCCGTCTTGTAACTTACCCAATGCAGTGACCAGACCGATTAACGCTTGCTCCACACCGCCAGAGCCTTTGTTGGGTGGGATTTGAGCATTTATCGCGATCCGATTAAATTTAATCATTAAACGCTCATAGATTTCGTAAATTAAGATGGTTTTTCGAGATAAATTATTAAGCTTTCAAGAGGTGTTATCGTAATTTACAAAAGCATCAGCCCAAAATATGCTTTTTGAACTTGAAGAACAATTTGGTGTAAAGTAAGTATCATTATCTATAAAAACCTTCCACTTTGAATACAAAAAGTCAATTGCCTCTGCTTCCTTTCGTAGATCTGACCATCTACTCATACCCTCAAAGTGATAAAGAAGTGCGTATGGAGTATAAACGATAAGATAACCCCGTGAACGCACCTTCAAGCAGAGATCAGCATCATTACAGAGAATAGCAAAATCTTCTTCAAATCCCCCAACTTCTTCAAAAACATTTCTCCGTATCATTAGACAGGCACCGGTCACAACATTAAAGTTACGAACTACATCAGCCATACCATAGTATCCATGATCATAATAATTAAGGAATCTGTGCATGTGAACACCACGACGACGCTGTAACAACATCCCCGCGTGCTGTATTAATCCATTCGGATAAAGCAGTTTTGCACCTATGATACCTACCTCTCTTCGCTGTGCATGTTCCAGCATTGCTTCGAGCCACTCCGGTGAAATTACCTGTGTATCGTCGTTTAAAAAAAGCAAATATTCCCCTGTGGCATGCCGGCTGGCGAGATTGTTGATTTTGGAAAAGTTAAATTTCTCAGCATATTGAATAACTTTATGCGGTGAGGATTCTAAATACTGTATCATTTCAAGTTCCGTGCTTGCGTTATCAACAATAATAATCTCGAAATTGCGATAGGTCGTCTTGGATTCGATACTTTCCAGACATCGTTTAAGTTGATCTGAATTGTCCTTTGTGGGTATGATAATACTTACCTTCGGTTGGCCCAGAATTCTTCGATGCACCCGAAATGATCCCTTGAAGATTCCATCACATACTTTGCCTTGAATACCAACTCGCTCTATATGCTCTTGTAGTGCCCTTTTGTACAATTCAAAGCAATAATCAGCCGTAAATCCTTTGGGATAAGAACTTTTGGGCACCTGTTCGTGATACAAGATTTTCGGTATATGATAAATTCTTTCCTTTCCCTCGATTATTCTCAATATTAGATCGTATTTAATATCGTCCTCAAAATAGCCACGAAATCCTCCAACGGTTTGAATAATATCAGTCCTGCAACACAGGAAATTTCGCAAGTAATTCATCGAAAGGAACAAATCCTGTGACCAATTTGGTTTGTAGAATAAATGAATCAGGATTTCCCTATTTTCTTCAGCTTCGTCCGAGTAAATGATATCTGCATCCGGATATTGATTTAGTAAATTAACAATTTCATACAAACCATTTCTGGTCAATGTATCGCTTCCTGAGAGGAAACCGACGAACTCACCTTTACACTCATTTAGCACCTCATTAAGTGCACTGGCAAGATTGCGGTCAAAATCTGACTTGTATTTTATTTCGACTTCTTGGTTCTTATCGAAAATATCATTGATTAACCTAGATAATTGCAACTGAGACTGTTTGTCCACCAAGAGATACAATTCCCAGTTTTGATAACATTGTCGATTAACGGACCTCAAAGTTTCCTTAATGCTTCCTCCCCCAGATCCGAAGATTGGTGTAATGACAGTAATTTTTGGTTGATATCGAAGAATAGTCATTTCCCTTCGTTTCCGTTCAATGGTATTACCCTGCCATGCCGCAAGATCTCTACTCCAGCTAACTAAATTTACAAAAAATTGACTTGGTGGAAGCTCATCCAGATGACTCAGATAATAGAGTAACCCTCTGATAAACCTACGTGCCTCTCTATTTTTTAGAACCAACACTCCGAGCCCAAGTATTCGCCCAAGTTTATCAACAAAAAGGGATTTTTTGCATAGTTGGGTCATTAATCTGCGCACTGACCTAAGCACCCCTATCCTGCTTGGCAACTGTACCGATTACATCCATTAATATTCGTTCAAGTTGTTCAACAGCCGCACGTAGGGACCACTTTTTAGCCACTAGTCTGTTCCCATTCTCAGCTAACTTGCGAGCATAATCTTTTTCGCTTCGGAGGTAAGCAATCGCTTTCGCCATTGCATTCACGTCAGGTTCTACGAATAATCCATTAATCCCGTCAATCAGCGTTTCTCTGACTCCGCCCTCCGCTACCGCTATAACGGGCAGTCCACAAGCATTTGCTTCAAGTGGTGCGAGTCCAAACGGCTCAAGCCGCGGAGCATATACCATCATTGACGCACGATTCAACGTGTTCACGAGTTCATCATCGCCTATTCCTACTTTGGGTTCAAATCCTACATTAACAGATTGGGCTAATTGACTTAGCTCTTCAAGGTATGAACGACTTGCAAAATTGCCTATCCATACCAAGCGTGGGCGCGGTTCTCGGACTCTGCCAATAGCTTCTATCACAAACCTAATGCCTTTCAAAGGAGTGATAGAACCAACTCCAACGACAAAGTTCTCTCTCTGCTGATGCAAGTTCGAAAACTTTACCGTATCAACACCCAAGTAGCATACCTTGGCATCTAAACCATATGCGCGCAATACACTCTCACGGCTAAATAAAGAATTAACCAGTATCGTATCAAACACTTGAGCATTCCATAACTCCTCTCGAGCCTGAACCCGCGATCCTTGCACTTCTATGAGATTGGACAGAAACATCCGGAGATATCTGGGGGACCACCAGAAGCTTTTTGGGGGGAGCGGAGCAATCCAGAGCAATTTCGGTACAGCCTCATATAGCCTACGGTGTGGTTCTTGTAAATAGATGACTTTCGGGATTGTTACGTGACGGCCAATTGGCGAAACACTAAAAAACATGCAAGAATTCGCAAAAAGCAAATCAAATCCACCCCGATTTATCTCTTCAGCGCATTGTCGGCAGTGTTGGTCCATCGCTTCAATGTTTTTTATTACATTGTGGTATGTTGTCAAAGCGCGACTAATCTGCCCGTTAAATCTTCTTTGCTTCCACGAAAAAGGGAAAACATGCATGTTGATCAAATCACTTAAGGGCAAATAGTCTTGATCTGCAGTGGACGGACACCAAGCCTCCACCGTGTGCCCCCGCTCTACCAGGCCGCGCACATGACAGTAAAGCGCTCGCTTGCCACCACCACTCGGCAAATTATGCCAAACTGCAATCTTCACGTTGGTAGATCGACTTACGGACTTTAGCGAAGGCTAACGCCATCCAAGAAAGACAGAAAATTAGGCCGGGTTCTAGAGAGGCAAGTATATTATATTACCAGTCATAATAGCCTTGATTGTGCAAGAAAAGTTCGGCAGTGAATTTGTGCTTTTTTATTGAAATTCTCCATAGAATCACTAAACTTTCCAAATTTGGTAAATGAAATGGATTTGGTATAGCCACATTCTTCCCAAAACTTCGAGTGATCTGTACAATTGCTTGACGTCTGTTCAAAAACGGGTGGATCCCGTTCAAATATAACACTCGGACGATACTTTTGGAGAATTCTCTTTGCTCCAACAATCAGTACCTTCCCATGAAATCCATCGGTGGTATTATTAAACAGCAGGAGAGCACCCTCATGCCCTTTAAAGGTTTTTATAGATCTCATAACAAGCGTAAGTCTCGTGTAACTACCCCTTGCAGGGAATCCTCAATCTTTTCAATCATATATTCAAAGCTAAATCTTTCCTCGATTGTCTTTCTGCCATTTTGCCGAATGCTTTCTAACAGTTTTAGGCCGTCCATCAGTCGCAAAATTTGACTCGAACATGCCTCTGCATCCTCTTTGGGAAAGACCAAAGCGTTGACCTCGTCCTCCAATATTTCACGACTCACTCCTGTAGCTTTGCCAACTACTGCTAATCCTGACGACATCTCGTCAAGGAGTGTAATGCCAAAAGGCTCTTCTGAGATAGTTGCAAAGAGCAGAACGTCATGGTCGAGGTCTTATGAATCAATTATTTTCTCGGAAGTCTCATTCTTCAAGGATACTGCCGCTTGGCTGCTCGAGCTACAATACGGAAGCCCCGCCAAAACGTTCGCATTGTCGGAGTGCATCGAACCCCCTTCCATACCATCCGCGCTGCTCCAAGCAAATCGCCGGAAACGGCTCGGCTGCGCCCCTCTTCTAAGGCTACACCTGCATACACACGAAGGCCAACGGTTCGGAACTCTCTTACATTGGGGATTTGAAGACGTCTTGTTGCAATCTCGATTGTCTTGCGCGCTTCGTCGATGTAAGATCCTGATATACGGAACCGTGATGTATCAGCAGCCGGATGAACACGGTAGGTTGCCAGAACATCATGTTCGTACCATATTGGAGTGTTTGCAGAAATCCTTAACCACATTTCCCAATCCGCTGAATGAGCCAGTCGCACGTCATATCCGCCCAAACGCTCGTAAGTTGAACGTCTTACCACAACACCAGGAGTTCTAATTGGATCTTCAGTATTCATCCTGAGGTGATACTGCTCTAGTATGCAACTTGAGTCCGATAGTGCTTTCGAGGTCCCCAATTCAATCCCTCGAGCGTCTACTAAAAGAACACGGCTTGCAACCATTCCGCAGTTAGGGAATTTTCTCAGAATCGTTTTCATTCTTTTATAGAATCCCGGTAACACGAAATCATCACTGTGGAGGATATGTACAATCTGCCCGATACTACGCTTAATGCAAGTATTGAAATTCTGCGTTGCACCAACGTTATATGGTTGCCGATAAAATCTCACTCGTCCACTACCGATGCCTTTTACTACTCGTTCAGGGGCATCTTTCTTCGAGCAATCATCCACTACTTCAATTTGCATCTCCTTAGGACCAAGATCTTGCTCAAGCACACTCTTGAGTGTTTTTTCTAGATATTTGTCAGAATTGTAAGTCGGGATCATGACAGACCAATAAGGCCTATGTGCACCCTTCGGCACTGAATCTATAAATGGATACCCAACATGCTCTTGAGCAGAAAATATATCCCACCTCATTCCTAATGTTCCTCCCTTTAAAATCCCCGGCTAACTTTTGCCACTAAATATCCATTATGCGTTGTGGTATTAAGTTTCGTCATGATTCTTAACAAAGGTCATCAACGACCACCAATTTCCGATTCGAAGCTAACAATTCAGCCGCAAGGTTCCCTATTATTTCTTAACGATAAAAAGAATATGTTTGTTCTTGTCAAAATATGTCCCTTGAATTTCGAAAAAATGCCTACTTACTAACTCCTTGATTTTTATTGTAGTTTGTGGCAAATCCCATTCGTAGTCATGAAATGCAACAACCCCTTTTGATAATAATTTATTCCAAACCAAATAAAAGTCATTCTCTACATATTCGGGTTTGTGATTACCATCAATAAAACCAAAACACAAGTTATTACTTGGAATGGTGACATACTTAGAATCACCCTTAAGAACGAATACATTTTTGCAACCCTTCGTAATCTCCAAGAACACGTTCCATTGGGTTTTTCCACCGTAGGCCTTTAATCCATTTAGATAGAGAGTTGCCATTTCGTTTCCGTCGTTATTTACCGTCCGATCGAAAGTTAGGTCAAAAATATCTATTACATACAGTTTCTTTGAACTTCTTTTCCCTTCTAAAAACTTTGATAATTTGTACGTACCACCTCCAAGAAATGCTCCTATCTCAACAAGGTCACCTTTAATAGATAAAATATCATTCAACTTAATGAACTCTATAAGTGTTTCATACCCTACCAAATCGGCACAAGAAGACGAAATTTTAATATTGCCTTTTTTATTTTTGAATTCATCTCTTATTATTGACAAGATACCTAAAATTGATTTGGGTAGAATTTTTTTAACAATAAATTTCATGGGATATATTACAAAGGTTACGTGTTTCCTATCAATTCTTTAGGTCCGTCGAACCACACTTTACAAAAAATTCTTATCACTGGATCCCGCGGTATGGGAACATGAGCTATCAAATTTTCCCCTCACTGAGGTTCATAAACCCAGACCCTGCGACAAAGCCATCCCGTATGGAATCAGCTATTCCTTGAAATACCCAACGTCCATACCTACCAACTTGATAAATGCCATGCTTCTCCAGAATATCCAAAGCACACTGCCTCCACACCGAATTGGGCCACCTCCAGGTGTACCCCACATCAATCCACGTAGGATCCACGACCTCGGCTACATCAATGAATCCCCATTCCTGTAGCTCCTTCACCACTGCTTCGCATAAGAATTTCAACTCGTTATTATCCATCCATTTCTCCCCACCTTTGTAGGCTTTCTCAACATAAATGCTCACACGATTGCCATTTTTTCGTACCGAACCATGAAGAAAAGCTACGTCCACGTTGCTATAAAACCCGACACGGTGAAATCCTGCCTTACTATTGGGGATATATAGCCAGTGGTCTTTTGGGCAATTAGGGCCCTTGATGGCTCCGATGTTGATAACCAGAATTGAGGTATATGGATCTGGCTTCGCATCTACATGAAGCCCGGTCATCTCCATCATACGGTTCAGAGGGAGGCTGGATATTAACCACTTGTACCCGAGGCTGCTACCATCGCTGAAATATACTTCTTTCCGCGTAACATCAATGGTTATGACCTGTTTGCCGAAATGTATGCGCGTCCTTTGGGCCATGCGGCGTGCCAGAGAACTTAGCCCTTCAACCGGGTACACAAACGTTGCATTATAGCCAACGGGGTGAGCTTGCGAAAACATGCCCCTTATTACACATGATAAGTCTATGGGTGATTTATAAGTGTCTTGGGGGGCGATTTGTTGCCACAGTCTTGCTGTATAGAGGTCGTGGAATGGCTCAAAGAAAAGCCTACAAAGTGTCTTGCCAAAAACCGCGCGAATCCACTCAGCCATCGTAGTTAATGAATTATCCGATCTGGAAGCTGACAATATTTCATTAATGACCTGCGTTGCCACCTCCTTTCCTAGATACGATAAGTGATTCTGGATTGGATACGGCACTAACAGATCTTTATCGGGAAAGTAAACAGAAGATCTTCTGGTGTATGACTTCGTTGGTGTCAGCCGAGAGATAAAGTGTAAAACAGCGGAATCAGCTCCGAAAATCCAGTGGCCCCCACCGATTTCAAACCGATAAACTTCATCATTTGAAGGCAACGTATATAGACGTTTTGACTCCATTGGCCTAATGTAATAAGAAGAACATATACCTCCTGGGACCTCACCAGCTTCATACACAGGTAACCTCGATGAAAGACCTACCGTTAGCCCAGTAACACCAGCACCTAAAGTGATAGTCTCATTCATTGTAAATCTCCCCTTTACTCTTGACACTCCACTTTAGGAGGAGATGAATAAAACCAATCCATATTGAGGTAAAAATTCTACACTCATGACCAGCGGCGGCGGAAATCACGTTGTCCTCCCCCCCAACCACGAAGCAAGGTTTTCGCAACAACTGGTTTCGCATCTGTAAATTCCATCATTGAGCACGTTCTCCGGAATAATTACCCTTGATTGGTACAGACCGGGCTCATAATTAGCCTCACTCTCCTTCACGCTAGGAGACAAATCGTGCTTGCAAATAGACAAATATTAAAGGATCTTTAAATGCTTGGTGTTAATTGCATACTGGGGTTTGACCACCAAAACTCAGTTCCTAGCATGGTGCGATATAAGATTGTATATTCGGAAGTACATGGCATGCTAATATTTGGCACTTGAACTCCGTCCAGCTTTCTCATATTCATCCCAAGGAACTCTTCAAATGACCACACTCCTTTGTGTTCTCGCCGTTATTAATCAGGATTATGTGTCGAGTGAATCGGAACACAATCAAACATCTCAACAATCCACATTCCAGAAGGTGGCGGATCCAAGGCTAGTAGACGCCGTTCAATCTGTCGAGCTGCGATTAGCAGCGGCCAGCGGACAAGGCGGGCAAGGAACGGGTGTGATACCTCCATTAAAAGCGTCTCTTGAGCTATCAAATGGCTGACCGCTAAACACCGCCGTCTCTCTTTTATGTGGAAGTATGGGGCTATCAATGTTGGTAGTTCCCCAGGAGAGAATGGCATTTCTTTTGGTGACGGGCCAAACGGCGGGGTTACAACTTCGCGCTCGGCGATTAGCTCTCTGACACGGCGTTCCTCGGCACTAAACCGCCGGAGTTTCCAGCGCTGACCACGCACTGGGATATTCTGCAGCCACCTTAGAAATCTTAGCAATCGTTGAGCCTTCGGCGGCAGCTCTAATAAGGGGTAGTGTACCGGCTCCCAGATCACCATGCGGCCATTTTTACCAAGTAGTTTGTGTGCTGTTGCAAGCGCTCGTCTTATCTCAATCATTGTAAGGTGGTGGAGTAAACCGTGCACGATAATCACATCGAACACTTCCGAGCTCCCCCTCATGCTAAACACATCGGCAACCCGAAAACTAACCCTATCGGTAACCTTAGCCTCCACTGCTCGACGGCGAGCTTGCTCGATTTGCTTATCTGAAAAGTCAACGCCGACTACTCGATTAGCCTTTAGTTTTGCCAAAATGATCACCAGCCAACCAGTTCCACAGCCAAGCTCCAAAATGCGTCCGTTTGGAGGGACTAGCCCCACGATGTGGCGCAAATAGTCGCCGCGGAGGAACTGTTGGATAGCAGGAGTCTGCACCCAACAGAAATGTTCCTCAATCTCTGAAAATTTCTTCCACCAGTCTAATTCGGCCGCGTCGAGTTCCGGAGTGGAAATTTCCAAGCGAGTAAAGGTAGTACTGTTATTGTACATCTCTCTTGACTCTCAACCACTGGTACGGAAGGTAAACATAACCAACATAGTGGTTGGAAGGAGTAGCTGACAGATCATAAGATGCCTCTAATATCTTAAAACTGAGCATTTCATCAATATGATCGTAGAGTTCGTTTTGGCGAAATATAGCGCCACGCAAATAGTAACGCCCAGGTGTTAGTATCATTGGATTGGCATGACACTCAAGCACGCAAATCCCTCGCTGCAGATTGCAGGAAATGTTACCATCATGCGCACAAGTGCCTTGAATCTCAGCACCATCGACGGCAATAAAAGAAAAACCAATACTCACATTTGATAAATCTTTGCGAGAGGCGATGGCTAACCTCACACGGAACGGCTGGCTAAATCGAAACTCGGCTGATCGCACGCCATCTTCGGTTAGTAGTTCAACTTCATGGAAGCGTGCTAACCCACTGCCACGCCTCTTAGTGTTGACCAACTTAGACAGATCGGCTAGGCCCTGACCTTGGTTTATATTGGATTCTAGATAGGCTCGCACACAGGCATTTGCCGGCCCCTCCCGAACGATATACCCCTGGTCCAGAACTATTGCTCGCTCACATAATCGCTGCACTGCCCCCATATTATGGCTCACAAACAAAACCGTACGCCCTTCCTTGCTTACATCGCCCATCTTCCCCAGGCACTTCTTCTGGAAGGCCACATCGCCCACCGCCAGAACCTCGTCCACCACCAAAATTTCGGGCTCCAAATGGGCCGCCACGGCGAAGGCCAAGCGTACGTACATGCCACTGGAATAGCGCTTTACTGGTGTGTCAATGAACTTCTCAATCTCGGCAAAGGCCACGATCTCGTCAAACTTATGGTTGATTTCCGCCTTCACCATGCCCAGGATAGCGCCATTTAGAAAGATATTCTCTCGTCCAGTCAGTTCGGGGTGAAAGCCGGTGCCTACCTCCAATAATGACCCAACCCGTCCCCGTATCTCCGCCCAACCTTCTGTTGGCTCAGTAATACGCGATAAGACTTTCAGCAATGTAGTCTTACCAGCCCCGTTTCGCCCAATGATGCCCACGACCTCTCCACGCTTCACCTCAAAGGAAACATCCTTCAGAGCCCAGATGGTATCAGATTGAGGATTGAGGGTTGAGGATTGAGCGTTACGCCTTCGCTGAAGGAAAGGAATCGACAGGGTGTTTATAATCGCCTCGCGCAAGTTCTTGTGGTTTCCCTGATATTCACCAATCTTGTAAATCTTACTTAAGTTTTCTGCTCGGATTGCTATATCACTCATGAATCACCTTTAACTCTCTTATATGGACCTCAGCAAGATCCGTACCCCTGATCCACGTAATCTGTGGCCATGCGGTAAACTTCGTATGTCTCAAATAGGTTATCCATCTGTCCCATCTCCTGTCTCCTATCTCCAGTCTCTAGTCTCCAAATTGACTCACACCACGTCTGCAAATTGCTTTTCCATTCGGCGGAAATAGAGGGTACCAGTAATGAGGAGAAAGGCTATTACAATCAGGGAAACGGTAAATAGAGACACAATTACTTGTCCTTTGCCCAACAGCGCCCCACGAAAACCCTCCACCACGCCTACCATCGGGTTTAGGCCATAAAGGAATTGCCATCTCTCTGGGACTAGACTGCTTGGATATACCACTGGTGTGGCAAAAAACCAAAATTGGACTAAGAACGATAATGCAAATCGTATGTCACGATATTGAACGTTTAATGCTGAAAGCCAAAGTCCAGCTCCAAGGGCTGTTGCCATGGCCATGAGAATAAGCAAAGGTAATAAAAGCGCCAATAAAGTGGGAATAATCTGATAATAGACCATCATTGCTAAGAGAATACTGAAGGAAATAGCAAAATCCACAAGCCCTGACATGAGAGAACTTATGGGAATGATAAGTCTTGGAAAATAGACTTTAGTGATTAGATGACTGTTTCCAACAAGACTGTTGCTACAGGCGCTGAGAGATTGAGCAAAATAGGACCAAGGAAGCAGTGCCGCGTAAGTAAAAATAGGATAGGGGATGCCCTCAGAAGGTATTTTGGCAAGCTTCCCAAAAAAGATACTAAAAATGACCATCATAGAAAAGGGTTTAATAATGGCCCAAAGAGCACCTAAAACCGTCTGCTTGTACCGAACCTTGAGATCCCGCCAAACGAGAAAATACAATAGTTCGCGATAAGCCCAGACATGGCGCAGCTGGGGTAATACCCAACTACGAGAAGGTTTAATGAATACGATTGGTAATTCCTTTCTATCCAATTCCTGCACGATGTTTCTACTTTATTCTAAGAAATAGAATTTCAACTGCAACTCTAAGCATCGAGTGAATCTGGGGGGCTCAAATCCTTTTGATGGTTACATTCTTCTGTATGTAACTTTATCACAACAACTGTGCCGGCCATAAGCATTCCGGCTAGCCAATTAAATTGGGGGTTGTATAGGGTCCCTTCAAACATTCCTGCACCGAGTGTAGAAATAAAGCTTGTAATAGATCCTAAAACTACGCAATACAAGTAGCCGTTATTAAGCTTTCTCATCGATTTAAAAGCCATCTTCAAAAAAGAAAACATAAAAAAAAGGAAAGCCACAAACTCGATGATTCCCCCTTCCGCCAGCATTAAGAGATAATTATTCTCCAAAGAGGAGTGAGCATGATAAGCCCAAATATTCGAATATTGAGCTTCGTGATGGAAACTTGCTAACCCATTACCTATGATTGGATGAGCTTTGAATTTTTCTATGGCTATTTCTGCCTTTATCTTTCTATACTGAGCTCCAGGGTCATTGATATCTTCAAAGACCCTCTTTTGGATTGGAGTTACCAAAAGAGCAATCGCTGTAAAACAACAAAAGATGATCGCAAGAGAAAATTTACGCTTTATGACATTTAATAAGAAAAACCCAACCAATACTCCCGCCCAAGCACTTCTCGAAAACGTTAATCCTAAACAGATAAACATTGGAATGAGCGCGATCATGAATAATGATCTCTTCCTTTGCGGGATTTCTCCATAAAAAACGAAAGTTGAACAAAAAGGAATCACTAAAGCAAGGAAATTTCCGAATGCATTTGGGTTCCATAAAACTAAAGATCCTAACCTACCCGAGCCCTTCTGGATCAAGGAAATTATACACACCACAAAAGTGGAGAAGATCAATATATCGATGAAAATTTCCAATTGCTTTTTTTCAGTGATACTCAAAAGAAAAAGATAATATGACCCAAAAAAAACTCCCAAATAGAAAAACCATCTTAAGCCATCTTTAAAATTCGGTGCATGACTTAGTGAAAGAAGAATTGAGCCGATAAAAAGAATAAATGGGAAATTCATTTCTGACTCTACTTTTGGTAAGAGATTTTGTAAAAGTAAACTGCTTGAAATTGACGCCATAAGGGCAATGAGTATTATCCACTGGTGTAAGTACAGATTTGCGAAGCCAATATTAATTTTAGGATCGAAATAAAGTGATATAACCAAAACTGAGTAAATGCCAAAAATTGGCTTAATGAATAAAACCATGAAGGAGACAATAGCAGTTATCAGGATTAATCCAAGTTCTACTTGGGGGTCAATAGCCCACTGCCTGCAACTCGCCATGAAGAGGAAGAAACCGATGAGTGGTATGAATTTCTTATGCAAAGGATAACGAAAGAGTTGAGTTATCTTCATAGAATTACGGAAACACAGGAATTCGTTCTGGAAATGTGGAGAAACACTTATTTATTGCGAAATGATGATACAGCTTTGTTCAGAATGCTTACTGCTTCCGCATAATTTCTCGTTTTTTGATAATATCGCATTTTATCGTACATTAACTTTGAAAAATCTTGATGTTCACCCATCAACTTCCGATATTCGTCTATGGCCTCATTAATCCGTTGTGCCGCTATTAGGGTTTCTATTAGCTTGATCCGATAATTGATATTTTCAGGATCCAGGTCAATTGAATCACGTAATTCCTTCAATGCGTCATCAAATCGTCTTAGCTTTATGAAGACATCAGCTAAAGTAAGATATATTTTTTCGTCGCGGTCATTCAATAATTTTTGTTTTTGCCACCAGCAGATGGCATTTTCATAATCTCCTTTGTTATAGAAGCCATAGGCAAAAGCGGAATAGTGAACTGGATTTGTTGGTTCCAGACTTATCGCTGCCAAAAACTCTCTTTTAGCTTCTTCCCACATTCCCTTATTATGTAGAAATTTTGCAAGAAAAGTGTGATCACTTGGGGTTTCTCGAATAACAGCCTTCAGGTCAACATACTTATGCGTTACCGAAAAACATTCCTGCAAAATCTCCCCCAAATAATCCTCGTTAACCTCCAGTAATTTCCTGAAATATGATTGATAATTTTTTTTGGTCATTAGTAGATAATGTTCGTAGTCTTTTGACCACATTCCTCCAACATTCCACCCTCTGTTCCTTAGTCGACCGTATTCGTTTAAATAGTATATCCCCATTAAGTAAAGATGATGAACGTCAGTAGGTTTTAAAAATGCAGTTCGTTCAAAGGAATTTTGAATTACCTTCCAATAGAAAGAAGGGGGATAGGCCAAGGACCCATAACTTATGCCAAGATGAAAGTGATAATCGCTGTGTGATGGCTCAAGCTCAATGGCTTTATGAAATTCATCTATGGACTTTCTCACCCACTTTTTTTTTTCGCCCCTGTTAGCGGCTTCTGCTAATCCCTTGCGCAAATATATTCTCCCAAGTGAAAAGTGAAATAGGGGACTTCTGCTATCTATAGTTACGCATTTTTCCAGATATCCAATGGCTTTATTTAGGTCCTTCCCACTGTGATGGGC
>Ga0209636_10000344_pt1 | contig 43735 bp, 49 predicted proteins | sample DeeMarSWOR152_54_FD_187464 | JGI IMG/M metagenome (GOLD analysis project Ga0209636, IMG submission 187464) | Marine sediment microbial communities from White Oak River estuary, North Carolina - WOR-1-52-54 (SPAdes) (version 2) | ecosystem: Environmental > Aquatic > Marine > Intertidal zone >...
TAATTACAGCCAGTACTATTGCTACCTCGGCAAAGTCTCGAACCCATCCCTTAATTTCGAGTTTGAAATCCATTTAAATCGACCGAAATATATTAATTAGTAGATAAAGTTATAAAACTTGGAAGATCTTTCATGCTTAGGTGATTTTAATCTTAACTCCCAAACTGGCAGGATATCTGAACCTGGTTTGGATATACTAAGTTGTACACAATTCGGCTTTACAGTGCAGGCTTGCGAATAAATTTAAGTAATCCATTAAAGTTAATCGGGGGTGAATATGCTGTGTGAAAACAAAGATAAACCAAATATCTTTGGCTGGAAAGAATGGCTATCCTTTCTCCCCTTCTTTATATTCTATGTAGTATTGGGATTCTATGTCATCTTTCTTATCAATCCTTTATTAGCATACTGTTACGTTGTCTACCTAGTTTTCTTCTATACTGTGGGGACGTTCTATTTCTTTTGCACTAAATGCCCTCATTATGGGCAACGATGCTCCTATATTTTTGCTGGTGTACTTGCCAAGAGATTATTCAAAAAAAGAGATGGGGGCTGCTCACGTTTTGAGAAAATATATCCCGCTATTATTCTGATTCTACTCCTTATATCTCCAGTACTATCTGTATTAGATAAGCCACTATATCTGATAGTCTTCTTGGGGATTATTATTTTAATGTTTGGAATAGTAAAACCATACATTGTATGTGCTACATGTGAGAATTCTAATTGCATAGCTAAATCTATATCTGATAGAGTGAAAAAGTAAGAGGCGATAGAAGCTATATGTTTTTAGGACAGAAATCCTACATAGTTATTGCAAAAATAAATTGCAAAATGAGATTCGCATCCAGGCTTAAAGAAGTGGGGGAATCGGCAACATTTAGATACTCGACCCTGGCAAAGAAGAATAATGTCATAAATCTAACGATAGGGAGGACAAATTTTGATACACCCTCTGTTATAAAGGAGACGGCAAAAAAAGCGATAGATGGAGGCAAGGTTCATTATACTCCGACAAAGGGGATTCCCGAACTCAGGGAGTGTATAGCAAAAAAATTGGAAAGAGAGAATAATATCCAGAATTTAGATTCAGAGAATATTCTGATAAGTACAGGTGCAAAGCAGATAATATTTGAGGCTGTAATGAGCATTATTCAGAAAAGAGATATTGTTGCCATACCAGATCCATCGTGGGTAAGCTATGAGTCGATAGTAAAATTGGCGGAGGGAACTGTTAGATGGATCCCGTTAAAGGCAGAGAATGGCTTCATCCCAGATGAGGACTTCTTCTCTATTCTGGAAAATTCGAATCCAAGACTTATCTTCATAAATTCTCCGAATAATCCGACCGGGGCGGTTTATCCCGAAAAGATAATAAGAACGATTGTTGATATTGCCGAAAGGAAGAATGCATTCATACTTTCGGATGAGATATATGAGAAAATCATCTATGAAGGGAAACACTTCAGTCCAGGGAGTGTGTATGAAAATACGATAACCGTTAATGGTTTCTCGAAGGAGTTCTCGATGACCGGCTGGAGACTGGGTTATGCAGCATCTCAGAATAGAGAGATAATTGACAGGATGAACCTCATTCAATCACAAACTGTGTCGTGTGCCGTTTCATTTGTACAACACGGAGCAATTGCGGCCTTTACGGCGGATGCCAGGAGAGATGTAAAGAAAATGGTCGAAGAACTCAAAGAACGAAGGGATTATACAATGGAGAGAATGAAAAACATCAATGCTGTTCTCATAAAGCCTTCCGGGGCCTTTTATGTCTTTCCCTTCTTTGGAGAAATTGATGATCTGAAATTTGCGGATAGACTCATGGAGAACGGTATTGGAGTAATTCCTGGAAGCCCATTTGGATCATCCGGTAGGGGCTGTGTGAGAATGAGCTATGGGGCGGTAGGCATGGGGGATCTGAAAAGGGCGATGGATATAATCGAAAAGATCGTATAGAAAGATGAAGCTATTATCTCAGGAGCTATTATCTCGGGAGTTGCTCGCTACCATTGGAATGGTCGCCATTGTCGGTGCAATTATTTTTGCTGTATTGCTACTTATTGCTTTGATTTTTGCATATATGACATCCAGGAACAGAAAGATAATCAGATTTTTATCCTCAAGATTTGGTTCGGTGATAATTAAGATACTTTTATTCATCCTGGATCTCCTGTATCTGCCATCGAGAAAAATTGTATCCCTGCTCGGTGGAAATGACAAGATGATCGACATGGTAAATATAGAGATGAGAAATATGCTCTTAAAGAACAGATTCTCGGGGGTGCCTTATGAGGGTAGAGTTGTTATCCTTCCACAGTGTTTGAGGGATCTGGATTGCCCGGTAAGATTCAGCTCTGTGGGGGGAGCACAATGCGCCGGATGCGGCAAATGCAAGATAGCCAAGATCTCAAAAAAGGCAAAGGAATTGGGATACAAAGGCACCTACATCACCCTTGGGAGCGGTTTTGTAAGGAGGACTATCAAGAAGGTCAGGCCAAAAGCCATCGTCGGTGTTGCGTGTTCATCCGAGTTAAATTGGGCAATGTTAGAGTTTTCAAATAAAGGGCTTCTCGGTCAGGGTGTAATTTTGCTGAGGGACGGGTGTGTTGAAACGGATGTCGATCTCGAGGAATTATTCCCTGTTATGGAGATGTATCAAAATGGGCCTGAAAAAGATAGAAAAAATTGACGCAAAGTACTAGAAGGGGAATGTACATTTGTGATGTAAATTCAAAGGTCTTAAGAAGGGTAATGGACATAATCAAGGGAATCATACAACAAGATGGAACTATTATCTCAGGAGTTGCTCGCTGACATCGGAGTGGTCGCCATAGTAGGTGCAATTATTCTTACAGTGATGCTATTTATCGGTCTGATCTTTGCATATATAACATCCAAAAACAAAAAGATAATCAGATTTTTATCCTCAAAATCCGGTTCATTAATAATTAAGATACTTTTATTCATCTTGGATTTCCTGTATATCCCATCAAGGAAGATCGTCTCTATACTCGGTGGAAATGACAAGATGATCGATATAGTAAATGTTGAGATGAGGAATATGCTTCTAAAGAACAGATTCTCGGAGATTCCTTACAAGGATAGAGTTGTTATCCTACCACAGTGTTTGAGGGATCTGGAATGCCCTGCAAAATTCAGCTCTATAGAGGGGGCACAATGCGCCAGATGCGGCAAATGCAAGATAGCCGAGATCTCAGAAAAGGCAAAGGAGTTGGGATACAAAGGCACCTACATCGCCCCCGGGAGCGGTTTTGTAAGGAGGACTATCCAGAAGGTTAAGCCAAAGGCTGTTATCGGGGTAGCGTGTCCATCCGAGGTAAATTGGGGGATACTGGAGTTTTCAAATAAGGGGATTCCCTGCCAAGGTGTAATTTTGCTGAGGGACGGATGTGTTGAAACGGATGTCGATCTCGAGGAATTATTCAATGTAATGGAGATGTACCAAAATGGATCTAAAAAAGATAGAGAGAATTGAGGAAAAGTACTATGCAAATACATTCTCGCGACTTCCAGTAGCTATAACTCATGGAAAGGGAATGTATCTCTATGATGTAAATAACAAGAAGTATTTGGATATGTTTGCCGGTATCGCCGTAAATTCGTTGGGTCATTGTCATCCAGAGGTTGTTAAGACAATAAGAGAGCAATCTAAAATTTTGATGCACACATCAAATTGGTTTTATACCCTGCCTCAATTAGAACTGGCTCAATTATTGGTAAAGATTACTGGTTTAAAAAAGGCATTTATAACAAATGATGGTACGGAGGCGGTAGAAACCGCAATAAAACTGGCGAGAAAAACCACTGGAAAGAGGGAGATAATAGCAATGAAAAATGCCTTTCACGGCAGAACATTGGGGGCTTTAAGTTTAACGTGGGGCGAGAAATACAGAAAGCCATTTCTACCCCTTGTGCCTAAAATGAAATTTGTGGAATACAATGATGTAGATGCGTTGGAAAAATCGATTACGGATAAAACAGCTGCAGTGATTGTAGAACCGATTCAGGGTGAGGCCGGTGTTATCATTCCGGATAATAATTACTTGAAAGAGGTTCGTAGACTAACAGAGGAAAGGGAAGTTCTCTTAATCCTGGATGAGATCCAAACCGGCTTCGGAAGGACAGGGAAATTGTTTGCCTTTCAACATTCGGGAATCAAGCCAGATATCCTCTGTCTGGCCAAGGGTCTGGGCGGGGGATTTCCGATAGGGGCAATACTCTTTAGCTGTAAGGATTTCGAAGCAGGGGAACATGGAGGAACCTTCATAGGCAATCCATTAGCATGTGCGGTCGCAAAGACAGTAATTCAGGTGATAATGGAGAAAAAACTCGTTAAAAATTCCGAAAAGCTCGGAAGTTACCTCTTAAAGGAATTGAGAGAGAGAAATTTAAATGCTAGGGGGGAGGGTTTGATGATTGGAATTGATGTGAAGGATGGAAGGAAATCTGTTCTGGATTTGATCAGAAAAGGAATTCTTACCATATATTCCGAGAATACGGTCAGGGTTTTACCCCCACTGATAATCGAAAAGAAGCACGCAGATCAATTTCTCGGTGCAGTAGACTCTGTAGGATTATAAGATGGCAGTTACCAACTTCGTTGGTAACTACTTTTCAAATCAAGATTTGAAAATGGCAAAGAAAAAACCAGGAAATCCAGATCCGAAGCTCCCCCCAACGAGGGGGATACCTGCAGATGAAAGTATGTGGATTCCTAGGCATTATGGAAAGGAAATCCGGGAAAAAGGTGGTCTGGATAAGGCGGTAATCTGGGGGGTGGAGGATGTGGTTGACTTTATTTTCCCAAAGAGGTATCAGCCAACGTACTTTAAAGTTGCATCAGACTTTCTGAGGCTTGTGCTCGAGAAAGAGGCCGTAACAAAGAAGGAGATTTCTGAATTTCTGAAGGATAAGAAATACTCTAGATCAACCCTCGAGAATAAAATTATACCGAAACTTGTCCGCTTCGGTCTTATCAAGAGGGAGAGAGAGCTTGAAGGAAAATTAAAGAAGGGCCGTTCACTTATCCTTTCTGAATCTCTAACGTTTACTAACTACCTCGATAGAATTGCATTCGCCTGGAATTCCCTGGTTTCTACAGCAAGACAGAAGAAGAAAACCTCTACCTCTCCTTAATCACAATTCCCTTTGGAGTTATCTCATAGGGAACGGAACCTTTCTTTTGATTGGTCCACCTTATCTTTTTAATCCGCAGGTTCATAGAATCGGCTTTTGTATCCAAATGGTGGAGCTCTATGACCCCATCAACAAGGTATTCTGCTGTTTTCTCCAGGCTTTCGACATCCTCCGGGGCCTCGGAGATTATGATGGTTGTCGTATCCAAATCTCTTAATCTATGAATGAACATATGCAGAGCATCCTTATTGACGCCGTATATCATGTAGGCAGATAATGAATCCACGACCAATCTCTTTGCCTTAACCAATGGAATAATCTCATTCAATCTACTAAAGAACATCTCCTCCCGCTCGTGTTGGGAAATCTTGTATCTGCTTTCCCTGATTGCTCGTTCAACCTCTTCAACCCTGTCCTTGAGCATATCTATCCTGTTCTCTATATCATTTGTAGCTCTTCCCTCCCTCTCCAAGAGCCCCTTCTTTTCCCCCAGACTTTTTATCTCCTCATCCAGTCTACTTCTTTCACCGAGGTATAGATCACTCTCTATCGTAAAATATTCCAGAATTATCAGCTTATTATCATGCTCCAATTTTCTCAGATTAAAGCCGAGCTCTTCCCCACTGAGGAGTATGCTCTCCCTCGGTTCATCAAAACTGACATAGATGCCAACCTCATCATTCACGGCACCTTCATGCAGGAAATGGGCTGCCATTATACTCTTCCCAGTTCCCGGAGAACCAGAAATGAGAATGCAAGAGCTCTTTGGAAATCCGCCCTGTATCAATCCATCCAGGCCCGGAACACCGGTCTTAATCCTCTCGATTGCCATTTTTATTCTTTCTTCTTCCCTTTCCTGGATTTCTTCTTAGGCTTTTTTTCGGGTTTCTCTTCAGGGAGCCTCTCCAGTTGTCTGACCAAACCCTCAAGCTCATGAGCGACGTCAACACCTAATGGAGTTAATTTGACAAATTTTATCCGCCCCTTTCTCTCGAATTCAACCATGCCAAATTCTTGTAATTGTGTAAGAATCTTCAGGGTATGGGTATATGTGCAGTCCGTCTCTTTGGAGAGGACGGAGGCGTACTTTCCAGTAGAATCCTTCAGACTTAACACAATACTTGTAGGCTTGTCGTGCAAAAACAGATCCAGAATTTTCTTTTTCTTTTCCATGAAATTCACCAACTGGATAAATTCATTATATTATGTATATCTCAGAAAATAAAAAGTAGAAAATGCCTATAATTATTTCTTTGATTTTATTTCCTCTTTTAACAGTTTATGGAATTCCTTCCATTCCCTCTCTACTTGCTTTAGCGCAGATTTCAGCTCCTTCATTGCATCTGGTGCTTCTACATGAAGTCTGTAGCTGGGTATAAGGGGGTGTGGGTCGTAGGCATAAGCATCTATATCCTTCTCAGATAAAACCCCGACTAATGCATTTGGTAATATCTTGTCATCAAATTCGAGTTCTATGACGCCTTTCTTTTTCTGGATAAACTTGATTTCCATTTTGATAGAATAAATATATGGAAGAGGTGCATAAATACAAACCCTAATTTAACTATGAAATCCAAATTAGAGATAGGATGAAGCTCTATCCAGAATGCGTTCCCTGCATGCTACAGAGGGCTATGATGTTCTGCAGGGATGAGGATGATAGAACGAAGAGAGAGGTTATGAGAAAACTCTGTAAACTATTTTCTGAGGAGATCTCGAAGGACATCACAACAACAGAACTTGCCTTTGAGAGAAACAGGGTTATTGAGGAATTAACGGATAACAGGGATCCTATGAAGGACCTAAAGGAAGAGAGCTTCAACGCCGCTTTAAAGGTCTATTCTGCACTAAAGAGTTACGTGGAAGGGGAAAAGAACGACAGAGAAAGGTTCAAAAAGGCACTGAAGATCGCTTTAGCTGGTAATATTATTGAATTTGGGGCTCGAGATCATAGGGTAAATCTGGAGAAGCTCGAGGATGAGATCTTTGACGTCGTTAAGGGAAAACTATCTATAGATGATACGGATAAGATCTATGAAAAAGTGAAAAATTCCAGGGAAATTCTCTATGTAACTGACAATGCCGGTGAGGTCGTGTTTGACAAGATCTTTATCCAGGAACTCACGAAATATGCAAAGATTTATGTTTCCCCTTTATCACGACCGGTTCAGGACGATGCGTGTGTTGAGGAAATCAAAAAAACCGAAATCGATGAATCCTGTGAGATAATTCCCAGAGGGGATTTCATAGGCATATGGTTCGATAAATGCACTCCTGAGTTTCTGAAGAAATTTGATGAGGTTGACTTTATAATTGCGAAGGGGATGGGCTGTTATGAAACCCTCGTGGACCATCCGGAGAGGTTAAAAAGAAGAATAGCATTATTGATGAAGGCGAAGTGCCTGCCAGTTGCCAGGGACATTAACGTTCCCTTAGGATCGGCAGTTGTTAAGCTTCTATGATTTTTTACCGAGATAAGAGGCTATCTCTCGACCGTATTTCATTACATCGCTCTGGTTGTCTTCTTCCATGGCGCCCTTTAGTTTATTTACCTTTATCAGAAGGACAGTTTCTCCGTGGTGTCTCAAGGTATCCTCTAGCCGATTCAGGGAGTCTATACTGCCATTCTTGTCTCCTTGAAAATAGCGTGTCATCGCCTCCTGCAACAATGAACTGATTTCTGCATCAGTTCTGGAATCGCCGGTAATATTAACGTTGCTGGGAATGGAAAGGGGAACAGTCGAGTAATCACCGAGAGGGATAACAGAAGTACCAAATGGTAATCCTCCCCCCTCCATAGTCGAGGAAAAGGTGCTGACCATCCCATAGATCTTCCATGTCAGAAGAAGGCTGAGGGTCATAACTGCGATTATTAACAGGTCTCGTATTATCCCCAGCACATCCTTGATTGTTTTCAATACCTCCATCTTGTTATTACTTTGTCTGTAGATTAAAATATGATTTGTGTCTAAACTTCTATTTAAATTATAATTGTCTAATTTACTAACGAGGTGAATCAAATGAGTCTTATTTTGATAGTCTTGGGGATACTGGGTTTTATCGTATTGGTATTTGTGCTGGTATTTGTTGTGATTTATAACGGCCTTGTAACTCTACGAAACAGGGTAAAGAACGCCTGGGCACAGATTGATGTTCAGCTTAAACGAAGATATAATCTGATTCCAAATCTCGTGGAAACGGTAAAGGGATACGCAAAGCACGAGAAGACCGTCTTCGAGAACGTTACAAAGGCAAGGGCTACCGCAATAAACGCCTCAGGTGTTGTAAATCAGGCAAAGGCAGAGAATATGTTGAGCGGGGCACTTAAAAGCCTTTTCGCTGTAGCAGAGAATTATCCCGATCTTAAGGCATCGCAGAACTTCATGATGCTACAGGAGGAGCTTTCCGGAACAGAAAACAAGATCGCCTATGCAAGGCAGTTCTACAACGACTCTGTTATGGCATATAATATAAGAATCCAGAAGATCCCATACAACCTCATTGCAGGAATGTTCGGATTCGGCAAAGAAGAGCTCTTCGAGGTAGAGATTGCAGCTGAGAGGGAAGTACCGAAGGTGGAGTTTTAAAATGGTTTTTGGTCTTGGAACGGGAAAGATTGAAATTGTTTTGGAGAAACTTAGTTTTTCTCCCGGCGATACGATTAAAGGGAAGGTTTCCTTAAAACTTAAGATATAACAAAGAGAGTTCAAATCAATGTGGGATAATTTTTAGACATGGAGCGAGTAAACATCTACGATCAGATATCAGGGAATAAACGGATATCATATGCCCTGTTCTTGATATTCTTTTTTATATCGTTTATTCTCGCATTCATCATCAGCGAATATTTCGGTGGAGGATATCTCGGAACGGGCCTCATCCTAATATTTGCAGTAATATGGATGTTATTCAGCTACTATCTCGGAGACAGGGCAATACTCGCAATAAATCATGCAAGGGAAGTGAAAAAGGCGGATTATCCGTATTTATTTAATTCTGTAGAGGGTCTGAGCATTGCCGCCGGAATTCCGAAGCCAAAAATCTATGTGATAGATGATCCAGCACCAAATGCATTCGCAACCGGAAGGGATCCGAAGCATTCAGCGGTTGCGGTAACAACAGGTCTCCTTGAGAGGATGAACAGACTCGAGCTTGAGGGGGTTCTTGCACATGAATTATCCCATATAAAAAACTATGACATACGATACATGACCCTTGTGATGGTGATGATCGGTTTGATAGGAATTTTGAGCAATATGATGGTCAGGATGTTCTTCTATGGCAGAGGTGGTAGACGTGGTCGTGGCGGTGCTGTACTTGTCTTGGTAGGTACAATCTTTGCGATTATAGCGCCGATTATAGCGCAAATGGTTAGGCTCGCTATTTCCCGGAAGAGGGAATATCTGGCGGATGCATCCGGGGCATTACTCACTAGATATCCGCAGGGTCTTGCGGATGCGTTAAAGAAGATTGAGGCGAGCCATATACCGATGACGAAGGCAAACCCAGACACGGCACCACTTTATATCTCGAATCCATTCACAGAGAAAGACTTCTTCTCGAATCTTTTCAGTACGCATCCTCCGATACAGGACAGGATTAAGGCACTGGAGGCGATGTGAGCTGTCCAATGACCTAGAACCAGGCACTCAGATCTCGCTGAGAGAGCTCCTTTAAGGCTTTTTTCAGATTATTGATGGCTTTCTCAACCCTGTTTTCTGAAAAATCGTGTCCTTTACATAGAAATTCAATCAGGGAGTTTCTATCCGGTTCAGTCCAATTTACCTCGTATTCATCCGTGATTTTTGGTTTTAGGAAGACCTCTCTGATCGCATCGATATTAAAATCTATTCCCAATTCCTCAAGTCTATTCTCTGTTACCGCTTTCAACGCCTTTTTGGGGCCGATTCCCTTTACGCCCTCGTTAAAATCTGTTCCAACCAAAATAGCTATATCTATGAGTTTTTCCCTGTTTAGATTTAATTCATTTAGAACTTTATCCAGGTAGATTATACTCAGCTCAAATTTTCCACTCAATGTTAAGCCTTTTACCAGACGAGGGGCTCCAAAGAGAAGGGCATCATAATCCTGGCTGCCAACGGCCCAGGCATCCCCTTTTCCGCACATGTAAGCACATTGAGCCTCGCCCTCAGATGGTGCCTGTATGTATGGGATTCCCATATATCCAAGTAAATTCTTAGAATCCTCCAGCATCTCATCTGTAAATCTTGATGTACGCCCAGCAAATTTCTTAGCATCCTCCAATCTGCCCTCTGACAGGGCTTTTTGCCATTCTTTTTCTGCCTCTTTTTTTGTTTCTTTTCTCTCTTCGATCTCTCTCTTTTTGAGAACAGGGGGCTCTCCATCAAAGACATAGATTGGCTTTATCCCTAATTCGACTAGACGGGTTGTTCTGTAGAGCAATCCAGACAGATGAGATGTGATTCTTCCATTAGAATCCATTAGAGGGGTGCCATCAGGTTGTCTTATAATGGAAAGAAATTGATATAAACTGTTTAATGCATCTATTGCTATTATCTTCCCCTTTAGATCCCCGAATTCAAGGGGCTCGTGAGGAACTATATCTCGTAGATTTACGCCCATCTTATATTATGGCAACATTACCGTAATCCTTAGCGAGTTTCCTCTGTTCCCTGTGCCCACAGCTCGGGCAGACCAATTTACCTTTGAATTTTTTCAATTCTACCAATGGATATCTACAGCGCTTGCAAAAGGCCTTGACAACACCAAATTCTCCTTTGGTTGATATGTCAATCATCCCCGGTTCTATCTTTATTATCTTACCCTTGATTATGTCACCTATTCCAAACATGTCATCGGGCCTTTCCACGTAGCTATCGGAGATGTTTGAAACATAGAGCCCTGTTTTTACATCGATCTCCCCTTTAATGCCTTGGATCTTCCTTGCAATTATCGTAACAATATTCTTCCTTATATTCAAGACCTCACCGAAGATGATCTGTCCAACCTTCAATTCAGAGGGAAATTTTCCATCGACCCTTGCGGTGTGATTTTCTTTATCTAAAATTGCCTTGCCGATATTTGATGCATATATCTTCCCATCATCTGCATACGTCCCCTCACCGGGAACAAACTCCTCTATGGTTCCGAGATACTCACCTATGAGCGTGGTTTCTTTTTCCATTTTTTTTCACCCAAGTAAAGATATAGGATTTTAGCTTATTATTCTCCCTAAGTTCCTTCGCTCCAGCTCTCCAAGTATTTTTTCTGTCTACCCGTTAGTTGATCGATTTCAATGTCCATGGTCTTTAATTTTAGTACTGCAATTCTATCATCGATCTCATCTGGGATTTTATAAACCCCCGGCTCTAACTTATTCTCGAGAAGATATTTCACAGCAAGTGCCTGATTGGCGAAGCTCATGTCCATTACCTCCGAGGGATGACCCTCCGCAGCTGCTAGATTTACCAATCTTCCTTCAGCTAATAAATAGAGGAATTTTCCATTTTTCAACTTGTATTTCTCAACATTTTCCCTGATTTTCTTCTTTTCAACCGATAATTCCTCTAGTTCAGGAATGTTTATCTCAACATTGAAGTGACCGGAATTTGCCAGAATTGCGTTATTTTTCATCAGTTCGAAATGCTCTTTTCTCAAAACATCTATATCGCCAGTGGCTGTTACGAAGATATCTCCGATCCTTGTAGCTTCTCTTAACGGCATTACCCTGAAGCCGTCCATTACCGCCTCCAAGGCCCTTGTTGGATCGGTCTCCGTTACTATCACATTTGCCCCCATTCCTTCCGCTCTTGAGGCAATTCCTCTCCCACAAAATCCGTAGCCTGCAACTATAAAATTTTTTCCAGCGATCAGAACATTAGTTGCCCTTAAAATTCCGTCTATTGTAGATTGTCCGGTTCCATAACGGTTATCGAAAAAATGCTTTGTTTTGGCATTATTAACATCCATTACTGGATATTTCAGTGCTTTGTCTTTATCCATGGCCCTCAATCTTATAATTCCTGTAGTAGTTTCTTCACATCCACCCCTTACATTTTCTATCAATTCTTGCCTTTCTTTGTGGATTGTAAATACCAGATCTCCACCATCGTCTATTGTGACCTCTGGCTCAAAGTCCAGTACCTTATTGATATTCTGGTAATATTCATCCCTGCTTTCGCCGCGCCAGGCATAAACCTCGATGCCATCTTTTGCCAATGCAGCAGCAACGTCATCCTGCGTTGATAATGGATTGCAACCGGTTATTGCAACTTGTGCACCACCAGCGATTAATGTCTTTACCAGAACTCCTGTTTCTTTTGTAACGTGAAGGGCAAATCCAACTCTAATATTTTTCAAAGGCGTAGTCCTTTCGAATTCCCTTCTTATTTCCATCAGAACGGGCATATGTGCCTCGGCCCATTCGATCTTTAGCTTTCCTTTGTCCGCCAAGTTAATGTCCTTTACGTCGTAGGTCATTTTTCATATCTATATTAAATTCAACCTATTTATGTGGTTCGATGATCACCTTGATAGATTTCTTAGCCTCTGCAACCAGCTTAAAGCCCAGACGTGTCTCTTCCAGACCCAACCTGTGTGTGATCATATCATGCACATTCACATTACCTGCCCGAATTAGTTCCAGTGCTATTGTGATATCCAATGGGCTGGCAGCATACGAAGTCATTACAGTGATTTCGTTGCGCCAGAATTCATTAATTGGAATGGGAATATCAACGCCGGGCTTTGGCACTGCAAAGAATAGGATAGTACCTCCTCTGTCCACAGATCGCAAAGATTGTTTTGCTGCCGATTCAGCCCCAGTACAAACTATTACGAGATCAGCAAGTCTATTTTCGTTAACTTCCTTCAATCTTTCCGGTACATCCTCATCAGCGTGTATGACAAAATCCGCCCCAAATTTTTTCGCCATCTTAAGACGATAGTTGTTGATATCTATAGCAATAACTCTGCCGGCTCCCAATGTGCGAGCCAGTTGCACATGGAGCAGTCCCGAAATACCACTTCCTATAACCAGTACAGTACTACCCGGTTGCATATTTACTAGTCTTTGCCCTCGCACCACACATGCCAATGGTTCTATAAATGTCCCATCCTCAAAAGATACCTCTTCAGGCAGAATGAAAACGCCTCTATCTACATTTATCTTCGGAACCCTGATGTGTTCAGAAAAACCTCCAGGATCAAAATTCGTTTTGTGTAATGTCTCACATGCAGTGTGATGACCGCTCAGGCAGTATCTGCATGTATTACAGGGAACATGATGTGACACAAAAACTCTATCGCCGACTTTGTATTTATCTACACCATCTCCAACCTCTACAATCTCCCCTGTAATCTCATGACCCAGAACTAAAGGAGCTTTTTTAATCCGATACCACTCCATTACATCACTGCCACAAATACCGGAAGCCATTACTTTAACAAGAATTTCACCGGGGCCAATTTTGGGTTTGGGCATCTCCTCTACTCTTACATCATTGTTGTTGTAGTACATTGCAACGCGCATTTTGCCTAACTAGTTTTATCGCTTACCTTTTTTCTCACTCTCGAACAACTCAAACGCCTCTTTAGGAGTAGCTTTTTCATGAACGACTGTTCTCACCGCCTGAATCATTGCCACAGGATCTTCAGACTGGAAGATATTTCTTCCCATGTCAACCCCAGTAGCACCGCATTGTATTGCTTTATGCGTCATCTCCAAAGCATCTTTCTCCGGGATTTTTTTGCCCCCTGCCATAACGATGGGGGCAGGGCAGGTATCTATAACCTTTTCAAAATTTTCGCAATAATAGGTTTTCACTATATGGGCGCCGAGTTCTGCTGCCATTCTCGATGCTAATGAGAGATATCTTGCATCCTTCCCCATCTCCTTCCCTACTGCAGTGACTGCAACTACCGGGATACCATACTCTTCTCCCCAATCAACGACCTTCGTTAATCCCAACAATGTGTCCCTTTCAAATTCTGAACCAACCATTATGGAAAATGCCAGACCCGAAACATTCAATTTTATTGCATCCTTTATCGAAACTATAATACCCTCCCTAAGCAGTTCTTTTCCAATGATGCTAGTTCCACCGGAGACACGCAAAACAATTGGTATATCGTTTTCTGGTTCGATATAATTGCGCAAGGCTCCTCGAGTGAGCATCAGGGTGTCTGCATATGGCAGAAGCGATTTCACAACCTCAAAATTTTCAAGCCCTGTAGTGGGACCCATGAAATATCCATGGTCTACAGCAAGCATTACTGTATGTCCGGTCTTAGGCTTAATTATTCTCGATAAACGGTTTTTCATTCCCCAATCCATTTTAGTTACCTCCTTTTTATTTTTCAGGTCTGGTGATTAAATAGCCTTTATCAATTAACCAGTGATGAAATTGCCATGTGGTAAATTTGCAATCAGTTCTGCAGATCTGCCTTATTTTTTCGTATTCTTCAGAACCTTCCTTCAGAGAATTCAATTCTAATTGGACTGGGCACTCCACATCCTTGCAGAATTCCCTCTTTTTGTAATCTATGTATCCTGGAATTGACATGATTGGGAGATAATAAGAATAGATAATAAGAATGGATATAATATATAAAAGTTTCTATAAAAATAATGAGGATGAAGGTAAAGATTAATGGAAAGCAAGAGGATTTCAGGACGGTCTGGATGGAAAATTCGGTAGTTTTTATGATAGATCAGCCGAAACTACCCCATAACTTTGAGATCTACAAGTCAAAGAGCTACGGGGAAACTGCCAACGCAATCAAGAATATGGTAGTCCGAGGAGCCCCTGCTATCGGTGCGACAGCAGCATTCGGGATGGCTCAGGCTGCATTAGAATTCAAGGGGGATGATTTCTTGGAATTTCTAAGACATATGGATGCTGCCGAAAAAATTTTTAAAGAGACCAGACCCACTGCTTACGATCTGTTCTACTCTATCGATTGGATGATGAAGGAAATGAGGCAGGCAACCTCCGTAGAAGAGGCCCGGGAATTGCTAAAAGAGGCATCTCAGAGGTATGCGGATGAAAGCGCTGATAGATGCAGGAGAATTGGGGAAAATGGCGAGAAATTGATCGGAAAGAATTCAAGAATTTTAACGCATTGTAATGCTGGCGCTCTATGCAGTGTCGATTATGGAACCGCTCTTTCTCCAATAAGATTTGCAAAATACAACGGAAAAGAGCCTTTCGTCTTTGTCGATGAAACCAGGCCAAGGTGTCAAGGTTCTAGGTTAACGGCATGGGAGCTTCTACAGGAGAATATCAAGCATTCAATTATCGTTGACAATGCTGCTGGATACTTTATGAGGAAGGGCGATATTGATCTAGTAATTGTTGGTGCTGATAGAATAGCCTTGAATGGGGATGTAGTAAACAAAATAGGGACATATGAAAAAGCAGTTTTGGCAAGGGAGAATGGAATTCCCTTCTATGTTGCAGCACCACAGAGTACCTTTGATTCCAGCTGCAAAACTGGAAAAAATGTCGAGATCGAGGAGAGAGACGAGGATGAAATACTTTATATGTGGGGTATTAACTCACGAAAAGAATTCAATAAGGTGAGAATAGCTCCAGAGAAATCGAGGGCGAGAAATCCCGCCTTTGATATAACTCCTGGGGAATATATCTCAAAAATTATTACTGAGAGAGGCATATATAACCCCAAAGATATTTCAAAGAAATATGAATAAATTTTATCTTGTTAAACTCTTCTTTATTTTTGCAGATAAGCTTTTTAGCTTTAGCTTTGGTGATCCGTAAAGGGGAGTGCTCACTTCTATGATGCCAGCATCCTCTAAATCCTTTGTCCACTTCTTTATCGTATCTTTATCAACATTTAGCTGCTTTCTGGCCTCACCCATAGTCATAGTGCCCGTTGATAATAAAACTTGGAAAAGGCGCATTGAATCATCTATTTTCCTATCCATTCTTAGCTCTTTGATCGGCACCTGAGATTCCCGTATCTCCTCCCTTCTCATCTCTTCTTTTTTAACAAGCTTCTGTTTCTTCAATACCTTTTTTATCTGAGCCTTTAATAGCTGTTTTCTTTCTCCCTCAACCGTCTCTTCCCCTGATTTCTTTTCTTCAATTTTTTTAGGCAGATGTGAGATTAAAACCTTCTTTAAAACCTTCTTAGCTCTCCCCCTCTTTCTCTTAACTGTCCCAATCACAGAAGAAGGTGTTATTTCAGCTATGAATTCTCCTGTATCTCTGGTTTTCATATAGTTTACTAAAAAATTGGGTCGCCTTTTTTTTACGTGTTCAAGTTCACTTACCATCTTTGCCAGTTCCATCTCCTTTATCTCCAATTCCTTTAGTTTTTTTTCGAGAACCCCCTCCTCCCTCTCAAGCTTCTTTAATTCCTTCTCGAGTTTGTTCTCTCTCCGCTCAAGTCCATCCAACCTCTTAGTATCAGTGTTTTTGGATTTCATCCTCCTAATTTATATTGTTTATTTTACTTATGTACTTAAATATATAGCACCAATGCATCTGAAATGAGAATAAAAATACTGGACACGACCCTGAGAGATGGAGAACAGACCCCGGGTGTTTCCTTTACACCTGATGAAAAACTGAGGATAGCAAAGGCCTTAGATAACTTAGGGGTTGATGTCATAGAGGCCGGTTCGGCGATAACGAGCGAGGGAGAGCGGGAAGGCATCAGGATGATAGCGAGTGAGGGTTTAAAGGCTGAAATTTCAAGTTATGCCAGAATTTTACAGGGAGATATAGATGCAGCACTTTCCTGTGATGTGAATTCCATATTTCTAGTTGCTCCAACATCGGATCTTCATATAAAATACAAGCTAGGCATCACAAAGGATGAGTTGATAAGGAGAACACTAAATGCGATCCAGTACTGTAAGGATCACGATCTGATAGTTGACCTATGTGCCGAAGACGGTTCTAGAACAGATGTTAAATTCCTATCCAAAATTCTTGAATCCGCAACTCAATATAGGATAGACAGATTTACAATAGCTGATACTGTTGGTATCATGATTCCTGAGAAGATCCATGAGATGTTCTCTAAATTGACAAAGAAGTCAAAAGTCCCGTTGGGAATTCATTGTCACGACGACCTCGGCTTGGCTACCGCAAATACTCTAGCTGCGGTAAAAGCTGGAGCCTCAATTGTTGATGTTGCCGTAAACGGATTGGGAGAGAGGGCTGGAAATGCATCTCTGGAAGAGGTTGTAATGGCATTGAGATTGGGATACAATTATGATATAAAAATAAAGACCGAGAAGATAGCGAGTATCTCAGATCTTGTAGAGAAATTATGTGGTATTCCTGTTGCCCCGAACAAGGCCATAGTTGGTGATAATGCATTTACCCATGAAGCCGGGATTCATGTGGATGGAATCCTAAAGAAACCAGAAACCTATGAAGCGATAAAACCAGAATCCGTTGGCGTTAGAAGGAGATTTGTTCTCGGAAAACACGTGGGCATGAAGGCAGTAAGGAAAATGCTGGATGATCTTAAAATTTCGGTGAGTGATGAACAGCTGAAAGCTATCTTCAATCAGGTAAAGTACATGGGCGATAAAGGTAAAAAAGTTACAAATGTCGATTTAGAGGCAATTGCACATTCGGTCATTGGAATAGAGGTGGAAAAGGCCATAGAAGTAGAGGAGCTGGTTGCCGTTGCCGGCAATAAGTTTACACCAACAGCATCCGTAAAGATAAAGATTAATGGAAAGGAGATTACAGAATCCGCGACCGGAACTGGTCCCGTGGATGCGGCAATGAACGCGATAAGACACGCAACGAGAGATGTTCCATTTGAACTGGTTGAATATCATGTTGACTCCATAAGTGGTGGAAGTGATGCCGTTGTGGAGGTAATGGTCAAACTCAGATCCAAGGACAAGATTATCACTGCCCAGGGAGCTGGAAGTGACATAGTTCTAGCTAGTGTTGACGCATTTGTAAATGGAATAAACCTCATAATGAGGCACCTCGATTAATATGTCTGTAATCAAAAAAGCGGCCCAGGATCTGAGATATCTGCTCGACAGAAATTACAATAAAAAAACCTCTCTCAATCTGGTTGTGAATCACTATAAGTTGAATGAGAAGCAGAGAAACTTTCTGCAGAGATATGTCTTCTCCGAAAAAGATATACAGCTGCACAAGTCAAAGCTCTTTTCTATCAAAAAAATATCTGAGAAATATATAGTAATTGATGGCTATAATGTTCTAGTAACGGTAGAGGCGATCCTTAACAAAAAAAATCTTGTGAGAGGAATGGACGGCTTTTTGAGGGACACATCCGCAATTTTTTCAAAATACAAATTTGATAAAAACACAAAAAAAGCATTAAAGACGGTTATTCTAGCATTAAGGGAATACAAGCCAAGGTTCGTACTCTTCATATTCGATTCTCAGATATCTCATAGCGGTGAATTGGCAAGCTATGTGAGACATAAATTGAATGAATTTGGTTTGAAAGGGGATGCCAGAACGAGCAGGAGTGCGGATAAGGAGATAGTTGACCTGAATGAGATTACAATGACTACTGATAGTATTATCATAGAGAGGGTTGATAGGGTTGTAGATATTGGATCTACCCTGCATGAAAAAATGACAGACATATAAATTTTTATGCTACTACGTCAAATATCTTTCTAATTATGCCAACCAAGAAAATAGGATTTTTACGGTCGGGGTTTGTTAGGAAAAGCTCTCGATTATTCATGAGTTTTGGTAGTATACTACTTGGGGTTTTCCCCAAGATGGGGATAAACCTTAAACAATCTGGGATAGCCACAGAGTATGATGTAAACGCAAGAGAATATTTATCAATCTGTTTTTTCCTTTCTTTATTTGCATTTATAACTGTGTCATTAATCATATTCGGATTAATGCTCTTGATCGGTGCACAGAATCCTATTCTTGGGGGTACAATATTAATTGGTAACACAGAGGTGAACAGGGATGTTATGATCGGTCCAATATTCGGAGCTATAGTGAGTTTTTTCATATTCTTCCAGGTTATTTCATACCCAAATGTAATTGTCAAGAGAAGGGTTAGGAGTATCGATAGGAATCTGCTCTTTGTACTCAGAACAATATTGGTCCAGATAAGATCAGGCGTTCCAATCTTCGACACATTTGTTTCCATTGCTGCTGGAGATTACGGAGAGATTTCTCTTGAATTTAAAGGTGTTATAGAAAAGGTAAGGGCCGGAAAACCAGTTATTGAAAGCCTTGAGGAGTTAACCGTTAGAAATCCATCCATATATTTCAGAAGGGCTTTATGGCAATTGGTCAATGCCCTTAAATCGGGAAGTGATGTTGGCGATAACCTGGAAAATGTTATAAGTGCTCTTTCAAAGGAACAGATCGTTGAGATTAGAGAGTATCAATCTACTTTAAATCCATTGGCGATGATGTACATGATGATCGCAGTTATTGTTCCCTCATTAGGTATTACCGTTATGATCGTTCTCTCAACCTTTCCCGGGATGGAGGTTGTAGGTAATGAAGATACATTCTGGGCATTATTGGCCGGGGTTACATTTATGCAATTCATGTTCATGAGTGTAATCAAATCGAAAAGACCAAACTTGATGACTTAAAGACAAAAATGCAATTTTACGCATTCATGGTAAGGTTATTGCCAAAGAAGACGAGGCAAAACTTTGAGCAATTAATAACGTACTCAAACATGCATGTTGATCCCGATGATTTTTTAGGATTTATTATCTCCTTCGGGTTTATTTTCAGTTGCATTGTTGCATATGTCACATATCTGTTTGAGTTAATATCACCAATACTTGGTTTTATTGGATCCTTCATACTTGTTGAGCTGTTTTTTTACCTCCTCATTGCTTTTTCGGTCGATTCTAAGACGAGGGCCGTAGAGGAGGTACTACCTGATGCGTTACAGTTGATGTCATCCAATATCCGCGCCGGTTTAACTACGGATAAGGCATTGTTATTGGCAGCAAGACCTGAGTTTGGACCGCTGGCTGAAGAGCTGAGGAGGGTTGGTAGAGAGACAATGACTGGAAGGAATTTTGCCTATGCTCTCATGAAGACTACGAAAAGGATAAAATCAGAAAGCCTGCATAGGACTATAGACCTGATTGTTAATAGCCTTAAATCTGGTGGTAAATTAGCAGATCTACTGGATCAGACCGCAAACGATCTCAGAGACCAGGAGATGGTGAGAAAAGAAATCAGTGCCGGTGTTCTGATGTATGTCCTATTTATCTTCATCGCGATAGCCTTTGGTGCTCCTTTATTGTTTGCTATGTCCTCTTTTTTGGTTAAATTATTAACAAAGAATATGGCGATAATTGCGGAGGGGATGCCAAAGGGTGAAATGATGAGCGGGGCGCCAATTTCAATAACAGAGACGCAAATAAATCCAGAATTTATTGGCATGTTTGCTATAATCTCGTTAGTAATCACCTCAATATTTGGATCAATAATAATCGGGTTAATCTTGAGAGGAAATGAAAAGGATGGGATTAAATATTTGCCCATCCTCTTAATAATAGCAGTAGGTTTATTTCTCCTCGGAAGCTACGCGATGGATACAATTTTTGGTGGGATGATGGAGATGTAGAATTATAAGATGTCGCCATAGCAACATCCCACTATATTACTATATTAGTATGTCAATATATCTCTTCAGATCTCCAGCTCCCAGCCGAATTTCTCCCTCAGAAGAGAGTACACTGCTTCTGGTGGTATGACCCCGAATTCAGTAACAAAAACGTCAATGTAGTCTGCATGGGTTATGTCAAAGGCCGGATTTAAAATCTTGACCCTTGGTAATTTCCCTGGTTTTATAACCTCAGACGGATCTCTCTCCTCTATTTCAACCCTAGAGCCTAACAAAGATTGGGGTGAGAATTTAATGGACTCTACAGCAACGATAAAGTCAATATCTAACTCTTTAGCGCAGATGGCAATCTGTGAGGTGCCAATTTTGTTTATCATATCACCGCTTGCATATATTGTATCTGCGCCAACAATGACCTTGTCGATCTTTAATTCTTTCATAACGAGATGTGCTGCAGAGTCAACTATCAGGGTAGTTGGAATCCCATAGCTGGACAATTCTCTTGCCGTTATATGCCCCTGATACCGAGGTCTCGTTTCAGTGCAAATAACCTCCACTTTCTTACCGTCATCCCATGCTCTTTTTATTAGCGTATCTACGGTATCGGAATTGCAGTGCGTTAGGATTAAATCATCCTCTTCAATCAGATTTGAACCGATCTCTGCAATTCTATCCAGTGCACTTTTCTGCTCATCTATAAATTTATCAATATCCCCCAACAACTTCCTCCTAAATTCATCAAGTTCTAAATGGCCGTTTTTATCGGCAATGTATAAAATATAGTTGACGGCATTTGGTAGGGAAATCGCCGTGGGTCTGGCAGATTTTAATTTCTTACCTGCTCTTTTTATTATTCGTAAAAGTTGAGTGGTATTTTTTGCATCAGAGGTAACAACTTTTCCCAGGGTATTTGAGGCTGAAATAGCTATGTCCAGTGCGCCCCTTATCCTCATGCTTTTTATGTTCTTGTATGTTTTATTTACTATATCAGTCATATTTATCTATTTAAATCATAAAGAAATATATTCGTCAAAATGGATCTGCTTTCTATGAATGATTTATCGATTAAGGAGCTTGAATCAATTATCCGGGAAACCGAGAAAATAAAGGCGAAACCGGAGAACTATAGAGGTAAGCTTAAAGGTAAAATTCTATTGATGTTATTTGAGGAGCCGTCAACCAGAACTCGAATTTCCTTTGAAACTGCAATGATACAACTTGGCGGAAATGCGATAGACATAAACGAAAGTATGACACAACTTAGGAGGGGAGAGACCATAGGGGATAGTGCAAGGGTTTTGAGCAGATATTCTGAATGCATCTTAGCGAGGGTCAAAAAACATGAAACCCTGGAGGAACTCGCAGAAAATTCCGAGATTCCGGTAATTAATGGTTTATCTGACTTAGAGCATCCCTGCCAGGTAATATCTGATCTGTTCACCATCCATGAAGTCAAAGGAGGGCTTGAGGGGATAACTTTGGCTTATATCGGAGATGGCAATAATGTATGCAATTCATTGCTCTTGGGATGTTCAATGGCTGGGATAAACATTAAAGTGGCATCTCCAAAGGGTTATGAACCGGCTAAGGATTTCGTGGAAAAAGCACTTTGTATCTCGAAAAAAACGGGATCAAAGATTGAGATCATTAATGATCCTAAGGAGGCGGCTAAAGATGCTAGTTTCCTTTATACGGATGTCTGGGTGAGCATGGGGGATGAATCCGAAGAAGAAGAGAGATTGGAGGCTTTTCAAGGGTATCAATTAAATAAGGAAATCGTGAAGCTTGCAAGTTCAAACTGTAAGATAATGCACTGCTTACCTGCCCATAGAGGATTGGAGATTACAGACGAGGTTATTGATGGCAAAAATTCAATTGTTTGGGACCAGGCAGAGAACAGATTACATGCGCAGAAGGCTATCTTGCTGAGATCATTGGGATAATGAAAATTGTTCTTCTCTAGTAAGTTAATATATATATATGTATATCCAAGTGTATATTATGGCATATAAAAAGGTTGTTCTTCCAGTTAAACTGGAGACGGGTTTAGTGGAGGAGATGGATGAACTAATCAAGGAACACAAGTTTTCTTCAAACAGAGATAATCCGATATGGTATACGGTTAGTTACCTTGCTTGAGAGAAGGAAACTTCCCCTAGATCTCCATGAACGTGCTGAGAGATATCTACATGAGGACTCAAAAAAGAGATTTAAAGATGTATCTTGATGCCGATGTTTTTCTGGGTTGGTTAAAGGTAACTGATTGGTTAAAACTATCTGCAGAAAAGGCTATAAATGATGTTGAGAAAGGGACGATCAAGGGAATAACATCTGCAGCAACCATAGTAGAATTGAATGTAGTTGTAAAGAGGGATATAGGCAAGGAGGAGGGAGAACAAGTTTTAGAAAGGGTTAGATCAGTAAAAAATTTAGATATCGTCTCCCTGGATCTGGATATATTAGAAAGGGCATTTGAACTTCAAAAGCAGTATGGTTTGGGTATCTTTGACTCATTACACGCATCTGCATGTTACCTAAGGGATGAAAACAGAGAGATAATATCTACGGATAAAGCACTTGATGGGGTTGATGGGATAAATAGGATCGATTTAAGAGATTATTGAAGAAATGAAAACTGGACTAACATCCATAGATATTTATTTTTTAACGAGAGAATTGAATGATGAATTAGGTTCTGCAAGAGTCGACAAGGTTTATCAGATTTCCGAAAGAGAACTGAAGATAAGGGTTTACATCCTGAAGGAGGGTTCTAAGGAGCTTGTAATTGCCCCAAGTTATTTATGTCTTACAAAATATCAAAGAGATGTGCCTGAACAGCCATCGTCTTTTGCTATGCAGTTAAGGAAGCACCTTAAAGGTGCATTTATAACAGCCATAAGACAGCACAGATTTGATAGGATCATCGAATTTGAATTGAAGAAAAGTGGTAGGGAATATTTTCTAATTACAGAATTATTCGGAGGAGGCAACATAATCCTATGCAATTCGGAGAGAAAGATCCTTGGCTTGTTAGAATGGCAGAAATGGAAGGACAGAAGGCTTGGGGTTGGACAGATATACCAATACCCTCCAGAGGGGAGAAATCCGTTGGAAATAGATTTTTCAGAGTTCCACAATATCCTGAAAAAATCTGAAAAGAGCTTGGTTGCAACCCTGGCAACTGATCTTTCTCTGGGGGGCATATATGCCGAAGAGTTCTGCTTTAATTCCGAGATTGATAAAAATAAAAAATCCAAGGAACTTGGCGATGATGAAATCAAAACTTTACATAATTCATTCAAGCGATTAATTGGAATTATTGAAAAAGGGGCAAAAGAGCCCGTAATCATCTTAGACGAAAGCAGAAAGTATCTGGATGTAATTCCTTTCTCCCTGAGTATTTACGAGAAATTTGAGAAGGAGAGGTTTAGCACGTTAAATGAAGCAATTGATAACTATTTCATCGAGAGCGAATTCATAGAGATGCGAAGGATTGGTGAAAAAAAGATTCAAGAAAGGCTCGGGAAGATCCAGAAGATTGAGCTGGAGCAGAGAAAGACGATCAGAGAGTTGGAAAAAAAATCTGAAGAATATAAAAAAATTGGCGATTTGATCTATCAGAATTTTCAAGTTTTAGAAAAGATCATGAAATCGATTGATGAAGAAAGGGAAAGGGGCGCTGATTGGTCGGAGATCGGGGAGAAATTTATTGGTAAGAGGTTCAATGACATAAGGATTGAGAATATTGAAAAAAATGGATCGATTACTCTAGAGGTGGAAGAAAAATGATTGGAATTATGTCCGACTCTCATGATGAGCTGGAGGGAATTAAGAAGGCTGTAAACTTTTTTAATTCAAGAAAGGTTGATCTAGTTCTGCACGCTGGTGATCTTATATCGCCGTTCACGGTTAAAGAATTCAAGAGATTGAACTGCAGATTTCTTGGTGTTTTTGGAAATAATGACGGCGAGCGATATGGTTTGAATGAAAAATTGTCGGAGATTGGAACTGAATTAAAAGACTTCATTGAGTTGGAACATAAGGGTGTGAAGATCTGCGTGTACCACGGGACATACGAGGCGATTGTAAATGCCCTAATAGAGAGTAATAGATACGATGTTGTAGTTAGGGGGCATACTCACAGGGCAGGGGTTATTAAAAAGAATAAAACTGTGCTAATAAACCCTGGAGAGGTATGTGGTTATCTCACAGGAAAAAAGACAGTTGCCATTCTAAATACAAAAAAGATGAAGGTAGAGATATATGAGATCTAATTACAATTCAGATAGAGATATAACCCTTGCTCCATACATCTCTTCCATGAATTTAAAGGCATGATCCTTGGCTTGATTCGAGAGAGCCTCAGTGCATTCTCTAGGTATAACTATTTTGTAACCCCTGAAAAAAGCATCGGCAGCGGTGTGCAAGATGCATATATCCGTCAGAATTCCCGATAGAATTATCTCATCAACATCCAACCCCCTTAACAATAAATCCAGGCTCGTCTGGAAAAATCCGCTGTACCTCCTCTTCGGGACTACATAGTCTTCCCCCTTGGATTTTAATTCATCTATGATTTCTGCCCCCTCAGTCCCTTCAACTGCGTGGGGTGGCCATTTCTCAAATTCCCTATCAGTTTTGATATGACGGTCACATACATAAACTACCGGTAAATTTTTCTCATGGGCATTATCTATCAGCTTTTTTACGTCTGGTATAATCCTCTGGCATCGCTCACACTTCAACTTTCCGTACAAGAAGTCGTTTAGCATATCTATTACCAGTACAGCGGCCTTGGAATTCATATATTATTATTCGATTTCAATTATTATTAATTTCGAAGAATGGCAATAAAAAAAATTAGGAAGAGGGATGGAAGGCTTGTAAAATTTGAGAGCGGAAAAATTGCAGATGCGATCTACAAGGCAACAATTGCGGTAAAAAAGAAAAACAGAAAACTTTCTGAAGAGCTTGCAACCAAGGTTGTCAAAATCCTGGAAAAGAGATTTATAGATAAAATACCGTCTGTTGAGGATGTGCAAGACCTCGTAGAAAAGATTCTGATACAGGAGGGCTATTCAGATATTGCCAAGGCCTACATTCTTTACAGAAAAAGGAGGGAAGAGATCAGAAAGACAAAGGCAGTTTATGGAATCTATGATGAATTGAAGCTTTCCATAAATGCGGTAAAGGTCCTGGAGAAGAGATATCTAAGAAAGGACGAATACATGAGGGTTATTGAAACACCTAGAGATATGTTCAGAAGGGTCGCTAAGGCTATAGCGTCAGCTGATCTTCTCTATGATAAAAATGGGGATATAGAAAAAACCGAGATCGAATTCTACAATTCTATGAGTAAACTGGAATTTCTACCAAATTCCCCAACGCTTATGAATGCGGGAACCGATATAGGGCAGTTATCGGCCTGTTTTGTTTTGCCAGTTGCTGATTCGATGGATAGTATATTCAATGCCGTTAAGAATGCCGCTTTAATTCACCAGAGCGGTGGTGGCACGGGTTTTTCCTTTTCAAGGCTGAGACCCAAGGGAGATATAGTGAAAACTACCGGGGGGATCGCCTCCGGTCCCGTGTCCTTTATGAGGGTTTTCAACACGGCAACGGAGGTTATAAAGCAGGGAGGCAGGAGAAGGGGTGCAAACATGGGTATCCTCCGGGTTGATCATCCAGATATCCTGGAATTTATCACGGCAAAGGAAAGTGAGAGAGCTTTCAGAAATTTCAACATCTCGGTTGGGGTTACAGATAGATTCATGCGTGCAGTTAAAAAGAACAGAGATTATGAACTCGTAAATCCCCGCACGGGAAAGGTAGTTAAGAGATTGAATGCAAGAAAGGTATTTGATCTGATAGTTACGATGGCATGGAAGAACGGCGAACCCGGGATGATCTTTTTAGATACGATAAACAAGCACAATCCAACCCCCGGGCTTGGAGAGATAGAATGCAAGAAAGGTATTTGATCTGATAGTTACGATGGCATGGAAGAACGGCGAACCCGGGATGATCTTTTTAGATACGATAAACAAGCACAATCCAACCCCCGAGCTTGGAGAGATAGAATCGACAAATCCTTGCGGGGAGGTTCCATTATTACCATACGAAAGCTGTAATCTGGGCTCAATAAATCTATCTAAGATGGTCACCAATAGGGGGATAGACTGGAAAAAACTAGAGAAAACCGTAAATCTTGGAGTACACTTCCTGGATAATGTAATTGATGTTAACAGATATCCGTTACCGGAGATAAAAAAAGCAACAAAGGGCAATAGAAAGATAGGTTTGGGCGTCATGGGCTTCGCCGATTTTCTAATAAGGTTAGGCATTCCTTATAACTCAAAAAAAGGCATCGCAACGGCAGAAAAGGTAATGAAATTTATACAGGAAAGATCAAAGAGGGCCTCGGAAGCTCTGGCAGGGGACAGGGGCATTTTTCCGAATTTCAAAAAGAGCATCTACTACAGGAAAATTAAACTAAGGAACGCAACAACTACAACGATAGCGCCTACTGGGAGTATAAGTATAATCGCCAATTGCTCCTCTGGGATTGAGCCATTATTTGCTATCTCATACATAAGGAACGTCTTGGGAACAGAGCTATTGGAGATAAACCCGATCTTTGAGGAAATAGCAAGGGAGCAAGGATTTTATGGTGAAGAGCTAATGAGAAAGATCGCATCCACGGGGTCTATCCAGGATATAGATGAAATTCCAAGGAAGATCAGAAGAATTTTTGTAACTGCCCATGACATAACACCGGAATGGCACATCAGGATGCAAGCTACCTTTCAGAAATATGTGGATAATTCGATCTCAAAGACAATCAACTTTCCGGGATATGCAGCCCCAAAAGATGTTGAAAAGGCATTCTTGCTTACTCATAAACTTGGGTGTAAGGGCATTACCGTCTACCGATATGGAAGCAGGGGGGAGCAGGTTCTTGACGTCAGATGTCCAGTATGCATGCCTTAAAACTAAAAAAATGATTCACGTATATACCGGTGAGGGCGAGGGTAAAACGATATCTGCCCTCGGATTGGCTTTAAGAGCTATCGGTCATGGTCAAAAAGTTGTTATGATCCAATTCATGAAAGGGAGAAAAAATACGGGTGAGTATCTAATAGCAAAGAGGCTCTCCCCTGAATTTGAGCTTTATCAATTTGGTGGAGAAGACTTTATTGATGTGGAAAATCCAGATAAGATAGATTTTGAGTTAGCTGAGAGGGGATTTTCTTTCTTAAAAGAGATCGTAAAAAAGAAACCGGACCTTCTCATCCTGGACGAGATAAATTTAGCCATAGCCGTTGGTCTCCTCAAACTTGATAGCGTTCTGGATTTTTTAGATGAAATCCCCACGGAGATGACAGTTATATTAACTGGTAGAAGGGCCCCCAAGGAACTCATAAAAAGGTCGGATCTGGCCACTGAAATGAAATACATAAAGCACCCCTTTGAGAGGGGTATAGAAGCCAGGGAGGGTCTGGATTATTGATTTAATCGAGGTTTGATAAATATTCATAAATTAATGTTATTGATAAACGTTCAAAAAAAATCTTTTATGTTGAATACTTCATCAGAAAAAATCTTCAAAATTCAAAATTTATTTTTGGAATATAATCAATATAACCAGCAAAATTAATTAAGAAATTCTATTTATTTAATATTTTTTGTACAATATACCATCTTATAAATTTATTTTGAATGTTCGATATCAAAAATTTTAACGTACGTTATTATAGATAATTTTCTAAATAATAGAGAAATATTGTACAAGCTGTAAAATTATTATCGCTTTTCTAAATAGATTCTAATTTTAGACCTCTGATATTACCAATATTACCCTATATCTTGCCAAAACGTTCAAAAATAATAAAGAAATATGTACAATTTCTATAAAATTTTCAGCATTGTCTTTTATACTCTACAGAATAATAGATAACACTCCATGGGGTGTGTCTAATAGAGACAGGGGTTATTGGTTATAATAGCCTTAGATAGTTTAGTTTTCTGAAGGAATTTTTACCCCTTAGTGATGTTCCCCCCTAGTGATATTGAGCCCTCATCAAAATGGACAGTAATACCTCAAATATAAAAGTGTTGATGTTTGGTTGGGAATTCCCGCCCTTTAACAGCGGGGGTTTAGGGGTTGCCTGTTATGGTTTAACCAAGGGGCTGACCAGACAGGGGGCAGATATAGTCTTTGTCCTGCCCAAGATTGCCGGTACTTTGGATGAGGAGTATATGAGGATACTTGCGGCCGATAAATTTGGTGTGGATAGAGATAAGATCAAATTTAAGACAGTCGATTCTATTTTGAAACCCTACATGTCATCAAAGAGTTATGTATCGGAAAAATCTGGTTTGGAAGGATTTCTACAGGAAGTGGAGAGTATATACGGATCGGACCTGTTCTCAGAGGTACGACGTTATTCAAAATATGCGAAAATTGTCGCCAGTGAAGAGGACTTTAATGTAATTCACTGTCATGACTGGCTTACCTATCCTGCTGGTATCGCAGCCAAGAATATAGCCAGAAAGAGGGGGATGAATGCACCGCTGATTGTGCATGTTCACGCTACTGAATTTGATAGAACAGGAGGCCATCCTAACCAGTATGTATACGACCTAGAAAGGAATGGAATGCATGTGGCAGATTACATAATAACTGTAAGTAATTATACAAAGAGTATCGTAGTAAAACATTATGGTGTGGATCCAGGCAAGGTACATGTTGTTCACAACTCAATTGATTTTAAAGAAGGCGGAATTGATGAGAAATTCAGGATTAAGGATCATCATAAAGTTGTCCTATTCCTCGGAAGGATGACGATCCAGAAGGGACCAGATCACTTCCTTTGGATTGCGAAGAAGATCTCCGAGATTGATGATGATGTAAGATTTGTCATGGTTGGCAGTGGTGATATGTTCCCTTACATCGTGGAGGAGGCTGCCAATTTGGGTATTGGGGACAAAGTTTTATTCTCAGATTTCCTGAATGGAAGGGATGTTGATAGGGCCTATAAAATGGCAGACGTGTATGTCATGAGTTCTATATCTGAACCCTTTGGTATAACCCCCTTGGAGGCTATGAACAATGGAACCCCTGTCATTATCTCAAAGCAATCCGGGGTTTCCGAAATTTTAAGAAATTGCATCGTTGTTGATTTCTGGGATACTAATCTGATGGCGACCAAAATTTTGTCTATTTTAAATGACACAGAGTTGAGAAATTCCTTAGTAGAAAAAGGTCTGAATGAGATCAGAAATTTCAGCTGGGATCAACCAGCGGGAAAGTGTATAGATCTCTATAAAAAGGCAATTTCAGAGGTTGTTTAAGGTGGTTTCTATTTGCTTTTACTTCCAGGTACACCAACCCTACAGGCTGAGGAAGTACTCGATATTTGATATAGGGAATAATGGGGGTTATTTTAACAATGCCAAGAATAGAGAGATATTGCAGAAGGTTGCCAAGAAATGTTATCTTCCAACGAATAAACTAATTCTCGATCTGATTAATGAAACCGATGGCAAATTTAAAGTTAGTTACAGCATTACTGGAGTTGTATTAGATCAGTTTGAGGAATATATGCCAGATGTAATAGAAAGTTTTCAAAAACTCGTAGATACGGGATACGTTGAACTCCTCGATGAAACATACTATCACTCCCTGGCTTTTTTATACTCTGAGAAGGAATTCAGGGAACAGGTAAAGTTGCACAGAAAGAAGATGAAGGAGGTATTCGGTTATAAACCAAAGGTTTTCAGAAACACGGAGTTGGTCTATAACAATAGAGTTGCATATCTCGCCGAGAAGATGGGTTACAAGGGGGTTTTGGCTGAGGGTGCTGACTACATCCTCGGATGGAGGAGCCCCAATTTCGTATACAGGGCAAAGATGGCAACCGATATGAAATTATTGCTCAAAAATTATAGGCTTTCGGATGACATTGCATTTAGATTTTCAGAAAGGGGGTGGGAAGGATGGCCATTAACCACGGATAAATTTGCCGCATGGGTTAACAGTATTAATGGAAATGGAAATGTTGTAAACCTCTTTATGGACTACGAAACCTTTGGGGAGCACCAGTGGGAAGATACCGGAATATTTAATTTTTTAAGATATCTGCCCCATGAAATTCTAAAACACCCAGATAATGACTTCAAAACACCCACAGAGGTAATTAAGGCATATAAACCTGTAGCCGAGTTGGATATAAGAAACATCGTTTCGTGGGCCGACATCGAAAGGGATTTATCTGCCTGGTTGGGAAATCAGATGCAGAAAAGTGCCATTGAAAAATTATATGAATTGGAAAACATTGTAAGGGAAAGTGGTGATGAAAAGCTCTTGGAGGATTGGAGAAGGCTCCAGACTGCAGATCATTTCTACTATATGTGCACAAAATGGTTCAATGATGGTGATGTCCATAAATATTTCAACGTATATGATAGACCCCATGATTCCTTTATTGCCTTTATGAATACCCTCATGGATTTCAGGATCAGATTAAAAGAAATGTCTGGATGAAAAAGTAGTTGAGGTAAAAAATGGCAAGAGTAAAAAAGAAAAGAGGGACAGGAGTAAAAAAGAAAAGAGTAAGTATTAGAAATGCGGCAAAGATACTGAGCGATGTGTCATCTGAAAAATGCTTTTGGGCAAACAATGGATGGATAATAAAAAATTTACAAGAAGTGCCGATAGCATTAGAAAACATGAGTGATGAGACCTTTGTTTACCACGTAAATGGAGATAAGAATGACTTCGCCAGATGGGTAAATGATGTAGTTGGTGATAAAGTATTGGCGAAGAGCATAGGGAAGGTAAAGAAAAAAGATGTGATGATAACTAAAATAGATAAAAGAATAGCACAGCTTAAAAGATGAATAAAGAGAAAAATTACTTATTTGAGGTTGGCTGGGAGGTTTGCAATAAGGTTGGTGGAATAAATACGGTTATAAAGTCAAAGGCTCCGCAATTGGTTAAGCATTATAGGGATAATTACCACCTCATAGGGCCTTATTTCCCAGAGAAGACGGTTACAGAATTTCAAGAGAGGATCCCGCCAGACAAATTACACCACATCTTTGAGAGGCTACATAGGGAGGGGATTGTATGCCATTATGGTAAGTGGTTAATTGATGGAGAGCCTAACACAATCCTGGTTGATTATACTGGTTATATCCACAAAAATAACGAGATAAAGGCGAAGTTGTGGGAGAGATATAGAATAGATTCCCTTGGAACCTATTTTCATGATTTTGATGAGCCGATTCTATGGGGGTATGCCGTTGGCAGATTGCTGGAAGAGATCTCTAAATCCTTTAGGAGAAAAAAAATAGTTGCCCATTTTCACGAGTGGTTAAGCTGCGGTGCCATTCTCTACCTAAACATGAAGAAGATAAAGATAGCCAAGGTTTTTACCACCCACGCAACTGTGCTCGGAAGAACCCTGGCTGGAAATAATGTTGATTTATACAATATTCTCGAGAAGATAGATCCAGAAAGAGAAGCATATAAGTGGAATGTTAAGGCTAAATATCAGGTGGAAAGGGCTTCTGCAGAGATATGTGATGTTTTTACAACGGTTAGTGAGGTAACCGCGATTGAAGCAGAGCATTTTCTAGATAAGAGGCCCGATCTTTTGCTCTTCAATGGGCTCGATATGAAAAAACACCCAACCATGGATGAGGCCGCTATAAAACACAGGCGTTACAGGGAAAAGATCAAAAATTTTCTACAGTATTACTTCTTCCCCTATTATTCCTTTGATCTAGAAGATACATTAATATATTTTATCTCCGGAAGGTATGAATTCCACAACAAGGGTATAGATCTATTTATAAAGGCTCTGGGTAAATTGAATGAAAAATTGAAAAAGGAAAAATCAAAAAAGACCATTGTGGCATTTTTCTGGATCCCTGGAGATGTGATGAGAATCAAGCCTGAGTTATCCAGAGCGAGGGCGTATTATGAAGATGTACAGGAGTCGATTGAGGACAATATAGATGAGATAAAGAAGAGGATAATCCTCAGTCTCATATCGCAAAAGTCGATTTCAGAAAGCAGATTATTCGAAAGGGATTTTTTATATCAGACAAAGAAGAAGGTTCTCAGATTTCTGATGGAGGGCAATCCACCCCTGTGTACCCATGACCTTAAAAACGAAGAAAAAGATCCGATAATTCAAAATTTCAAGGAGAATGGTTTACTGAACAAAAAGGAGGACAGGGTAAAGGTGATATTCTATCCGATATACCTCACCGGGGCAGACAATCTGTTGGATCTGAATTATGATGAATCGGTTATGGGGTCACACTTAGGGGTTTTTCCCTCATACTATGAACCATGGGGTTACACCCCTCTAGAGACTGCCGCGCTGAGTGTTGCATCAGTTACCACTGATTTTAGTGGCTTTGGAAGGTATATCGCCCAGGACTCAACGAGGGAGAATACCGGGATATTCATAATTGAGATGTTTGGTAAGAGCATGGAAGAGAAGGTAGATAACCTATTCAAAACTATCTATAAATTCGGCATGTTCACCAAGGAGGAGAGGATCAGAAACAAGGTAAATGCGAAGAGATTAGCATCCCTAGTAGACTGGGAGATATTAATTCATAACTATATAAAAGCTCATAAATTAGCTATCGAAAGGGCATATTCATAGGAGGGGAAGGAGACTACCGTCCCCCTTCGCAAAAGTCCCAAAGGGACTTTTGGAACACAACCGACCTATAGTCGGGTGTGTGTCAGACTGTAAGTCTGCCACATCCAAAATCTTTCGATTTTTGCGATCCCCTTTCTAAACCCTACCCCCTGAGGCGAGGTAACTACGTTACCTCACCATAAATTTAACATCAATTATTAAAATCACTTCATGATTTTTCGTGTTCCAGATTCACGTATATCGACAAGATAAAGATGCAAATTCTTCACAAAATAGATAAGAGTACTATTTCTAAAGAGATAGAGAGGGATGTTGCCTTTCTTCTGGCGAATAAGAATTCTGGATATACCTATCTCTCTAATGGAAAAAGAAGCAGGTACGGGGGTGTATTTTTCCAGACCAAGGGTAAGGTTTACAGGGTTATCGCCGACATTGCTCTGGATGGGAATATAGAGAAGATAATAAATAAGCTGTATTCCATCGAGAGATGTTCTTCTAAAAATAAGGAGTTTTTTTTCATGCCCTATGGTTTTAATTCAATTTCGTATGAATTGGAAAAAGGGGATTGGATCAGAATTTGTCTGGATGTGAGGGAATCATATGATACCAGCAACCCCGAGAGATCATATGAACTCTCTGGAGAAGATGGTAAGATAATAATAAAATGTATAAAGGGGAATGATGAATTTTTTGTTGCGATCAAACCTGAGAAATTGGAATATGAAGAAACGGGCGAATTTAAGTCTGTATATCATGAAAAGGATAGGGATAGAAACTCACCACCGCTTGAGATGCCAATCTATTGCGCATTAAAACTAAAATCTAAAAAGATTGTCATATCATTCTCCGATGACAAAAAAACTGCAACCAAGGAATCAGAGTATGTCTTCAATAACCTAGAAAAAATTAAGAAGAAACAGGAAACGCATGTGAAGAATCTAATTAAAAACAAAGATTTCAAACCAGATGAAATCGATCTGGCATATAAGTGTTGTATTAACTCTCTTGATCAATTAACCACATCGGACGTAATACTAGCTGGATTGCCGTGGTTTTTCCAGTGTTGGACAAGGGATGAAGTGATATCTCTCAAAAATTTAAAAAAGGATCTCAAGAAGGAAATTCTTCTGAGGGATCTCCTCTCTCTGATAGATGATGGGAGAATTCCAAACATACTCTCAGATTCGGATTCAGGTAATGCCGATGCTATTGGCTGGGTTTTTAAGAGGATAGATGAATCATTGGAGATATTCGGGAATGAAGAGAGAAAGTTTATACGTGAGAAACTTATAGAGAGTATAAGCAGGCTCAATGAAAACTATATCAAAGACCTTCTGATCTTTAATAATTCTAAGGAGACATGGATGGACACATCTTTCAATGATAACGGAAGAGAGGGTGTGAGAATTGAAGTCCAATCTTTACTTTTGAACACATATAAACTTGCCTACAGGCTAACTAGGAATGAGAAATTCTCTCAGCTGGAAAAGATGTTAAGGGAAAAGGTAAGGGAAAAATTCTGGGTTAACGGAATTTTAAAAGATGGTCTGGATGACTCCACCATCAGGCCTAATGTATTTATTGCCGCTTATGTTTATCCAGAATTATTAAGTAGGGAAGAATGGATAAAATGCTTCGAAAACATCCTTCCTAGATTGTGGTGCGAGTGGGGTGGCTTGGCTTCCATAGACAAAGAGAATCCACTCTTTCTCAGCCATAGTACCGGTGAGGATCTAAGGAGTTATCATAGGGGGGATTCCTGGTATTTTCTAAACAACATAGCTGCATTGGTTCTGTATAAAATTGACCCAGTTAAATTCAAGAGATACATAGATAAAATAGTTAAAGCATCAACAGAGGATATTCTATGGAGGGGAATGATCGGACATCACTCTGAGATAAGCTCCGCATCTGAGCAAGATGCTCAGGGTTGTGGCGCCCAGGCCTGGAGTGATGCCATCTATATCGAACTGATCGATGAGATGTTTTGAAATACTATTTTTTTACCTTGATTCACATAATAATTACTTCCAATATTGCCCGGTGATTTCATGTACGAAATAGTTAAAAAGAGGGAACTCGCTCCGGACGTTAAGCTTTTCGAGGTTTCGGCACCTCTAGTTGCCAGAAAAGCGGAACCCGGGCAGTTCGTAATCCTCCGCTTGGATGAAAAGGGGGAGAGAATTCCCTTGACGATTGCAGATTTCAACAGGAAAAAGGGAACGATCACGATAATATTCCAGGAGGTCGGAAAGACTACGATGCAGCTTGGAAATATGGACAAGGGCGACAAGATCCTGAATTTTGTGGGCCCATTGGGTTGTCCCTCTGAGATTAAAAATTATGGTACTGTTGTCTGCATCGGCGGTGGAATTGGGGTAGCCCCTCTTTACCCCATTGCCAGAGCTTTAAAGGATGCCGATAACAAAGTAATCTCAATAATTGGAGCCAGAAACAAAAATCTCCTCATTCTTGAAAAAGAAATGCGAAAGGTAAGTGATGAATTGTACATAACAACGGATGACGGCTCTAAAGGTAAAAAAGGCTTTGTTAGCGATATATTGAAAAAATTGATAGATGAAAGTAGAAAAATTGACAGAGTTTTTGCAATAGGCCCGGTTATAATGATGAAAGTAGTTGCGGATGTAACAAAACCCTATGGAATAAAGACGATAGTAAGCTTAAACCCGATAATGATCGACGGTACAGGAATGTGCGGTGGATGCAGGGTTTTAGTTGACAATGAGATAAAATTCGCCTGTGTGGATGGTCCGGAATTTGATGCTCATCTGGTTGATTTTGATACGCTGATGGGGAGAAATCGAAGATTTCTGAAAAAGGAAGAGATATCAGTAAAGGAATACGGGAAAAAATGCCAGTAAAGAGAGAAAAGCAACCAATGAGGGAACAGGACCCAACGGAAAGGATTAAAAATTTCAGGGAGGTCCCTCTAGGTTATACAAAGGAACAGGCAATTGAAGAGGCAAAGAGATGTCTACAGTGTAAGGATATGCCCTGTATGAAAGGTTGTCCTGTAGGCATAGAAATCCCCATATTCATTGAGTGCATAAAAGAGGGAAATTTTGAGAAAGCTATAGAAAAAATAAAGGAAAAAAATGCATTGCCGGCAGTAACCGGAAGGGTCTGCCCCTATGAAGGACAGTGTGAAGGTCTATGTACCCTGGGCAAAATTGGCGAACCAGTTGCCATTGGCAGACTTGAGAGGTTCGTTGCGGATCTTGAGAGGGAAAAAGGCATTAAGACCCCAAAAAAGGCAAAGTCAACGGGTAAGAAGGTAGCTGTGGTTGGCTCTGGACCCGCTGGTTTAACCTGTGCCAGTGACTTGGCAAAGATGGGTCACGAGGTTGTTGTATTTGAGGCTCTTCACGAACCCGGGGGTGTCCTGTTGTATGGGATTCCGGAATTCAGATTGCCAAAGAAGATTCTGCATAATGAAATCGAGTATATCAAAAAATTGGGTGTACAAATCAGAGAGGATGTCGTTATCGGAAAGACCCTAACAATCAAGGATTTGCTTGAGGAATTTGATGCAGTCTTCATTGGTACTGGAGCAGGATTACCCGTGTGGATGGGAATTCCGGGAGAAAATTTAAATGGTGTATACTCTGCAAATGAATTTCTAACGAGGGTTAATCTGATGAAGGCGTATAAATTTCCGGAATACGACACGCCAATTGAGATCGGAGAGAGGGTTGCAACGATAGGGGCGGGAAATGTTGCAATGGACTGCGCGAGAACAGCTCTGAGATTGGGGGCTAAAAAATCGTACATAATCTACAGAAGGTCGAGGGAGGAAGCACCAGCTCGTGCAGAGGAAATAAACCATGCTGGGGAGGAAGGCGTTATCTTTAAATTCTTAACATTACCAACCAAGTACATTGGCGATGATCAGGGTCATTTAAGGAAGATGGAATGCCTCGAGATGGAATTAACAGAGAAGGATGAATCTGGAAGGAGAAGACCCGTAGCTATAGAGGGTTCTGAATTTACCCTGGATATAGACACAGTAATCGTTGCGATAGGTCAGAAACCAAATCCATTGATACCAAAAACTACTGAGGGTTTGGAAATCACTAAATGGGGAACAATCAAAACTGATGAATCTGGAAGGACATCGATGAAGGGCATCTTTGCCGGCGGGGACATTGCAACCGGTGCAGCCACCGTAATTCTTGCAATGGGCGCCGGGAAAAGAGCTGCAGAATCAATCGACAATTATCTCAGAGAGAATGTATGACATCATCATTATAGGTGCGGGGCCCGCCGGACTTACAGCCGGCATTTACGCAGTTAGAAGGGGCCTGAAGACCCTGATAATAGAGAAAACCGCCGTGGGCGGGCAAATGCTTTATGCAAAGGAGATAGAGAATTATCCGGGATTTGGTCATATTTCTGGAAAGGATCTCGCAGATAAAATGGGAAATCAAGCGAGGAATCTCGGGGTTGAGATCGTAATGGAAGAAGTAATCGGAATGGATTTAAAAAAGGAGATAAAGACGATAACTACGAGAGAAAATCAATATAAAGGAAAAGCAATAATTATTGCAACTGGGGGAATGCATAAAAAATTGGAGATTAAAGGTGAGGAGGAATTTGCGGGCAGGGGCGTTAGTTTCTGTGCTATCTGCGATGCCCCTTTCTTTAAAGATAAAATTGTCGCTGTAATCGGTGGGAGTGATAGCGCAGTTAATGATGCTCTTTACCTGTCTGAGATAGCAAAGAAAACCTGTCTCATACACAGGAGGGAACATCTAAAGGCTGAAGAGGTGGGACAGGAGAAACTACTTGAGCGGGGGGTGGAATTAATCCTCAATACGGTAGTGGAACAAATTCTGGGGAACAACTTTGTTAATTCGATTTCGATCAGAGATGTTAAAACAGACGAAATAAAAAAACTTGAGGTGAATGGTGTCTTTGTTTCAATAGGGGTAGTTCCAAGTACTGTCATGGAGAAAAGCGAGGGTGTTGAGGTCGATGAGAGAGAGCATATAGTGGCCAATAAAGATCGGGAAACTAACATACCCGGGGTTTTTGCCGCTGGAGACGTAACCGGGGGAATAATGCAGATATCTACTGCAGTTGGCGAGGGGTGCATTGCAGCACTATCAGCGTATAAATACATAAAAAAACCATACTGGAACAAAAAATAAAAACCAATCAGAATATCTTACCACGTCTCCAGTTTCTATTCGATTTCGGGCTGTCCCTGACCTTTCTAGTTGTCTTTGCAAAGACCCAGATCGGGGCCCTTTTTCTCTTCCTGTTCTCCTTAATTAGAATTTCTTTCTTCGACTCTGACTTAACCCTAGCCATTTTATCTCATAAATATAATGAATTACAATAATGGAATATAGCTTAAAATATGAAGATGTTTTGCCCGAGATGTGGTAGAAAAAGCTATGGTTTGTGCATAGATTGCTTTTTGGGGGAAAATCCTGTAAGGCTGAGGGATGTTAAACTCTCTCTCTGTAACTGTGGTAACTACCTCTACAGGGGACATTGGTCCAAGAACATAACAGATTCCATTGAAAGAATTGTAGAAAAAAATCTCATAGTTCCGTCGGAGATAAAATTAAAGAGCATGCGAGTATTGCCGGAATTTAAGGGCAATAGAGTTGATCTGGAAATCTGGGTCTCTGGGCTTTACAAAGGAAGGGATTTTAGAAAAAAATTTGATACGAATATAAGGATAGAGGGGAGGGAATGCCCGGAATGCAGTAAACTAGGCTCTGGTTATTATGAGGCAGTAATTCAATTCAGAACAAAAAAACCAGTGGCTGATCTGAATCTGAATACCAGATTTATATCGAAAATAAAAAAAGTCAGGGGCGGATTTGACCTTTACATAACCTCTGCAAAATACGCTAGGCAGGTAAAAAAGAGATTTGACGATCTTGGTTTCCAGATAAAGGAGTCCTCAAAGCTCGTTGGCAAGAAAGACGGTAAAAATGCATACAGAATCTCTATATCGATAAAAGAGCCCGATTTTGAAGAGGGCGATTTTCTTAGATATAGTGGAGAGATTATCCAGATTTTGAGGCTCGGAAAGAGAACCCTCTGTAGGAATATTGTCAATAAAAAACGAAAGACAATTACCATATCAAACCTCAGAAAATACAGGATTATTGCCAAGAAGTCTGATCTTAGAGAGGGGGTTGTTACCATGATTTCCCCAGAAGAGGTCCAGGTTTTAGATTTAAAAGACAATAAAACGTACGAACTAAAAAACGAAACACTGGATCTGGAGGCAGGTCAGGAGATCGACATCCTGAAGATAGGCAAGAAGATCTATACCGTGTGAATGTAGCCCAGATTTCTAAAAACCAGATCAACCTGCTGAATTGCAGTTCCAATATATCTCTCGGGATCCAGAGCTGAATCGAGCTCTGTTGCCGTTACATATTTTAGAACCTCAGAATTCTTGACCAAAACATCTCTAAATGGAATCTTCTTCTCATAACTTTTTATTGCACAGGTCCTCATCAATTCATGGGCTTCCTGACGACCCATACCCTTTTCCACGAGAAGCATCATGACAGATTCCGCCATAATCCTCCCCTGCGACAGATTAAGATTTTTCTCTATATTATCATAGTTAAAGACCAGATTTTTCAATAGGTCGATACCAAGGTTTAGTATATAATCGATCAGAATGCAGGATTCCGGAATAATAATGCGTTCGCAGGACGAATTTGTCAGGTCTCGCTCATGCCATAATGGAATATTCTCAAGGGACGCAATTGCATTCGCCTTAATCACTCTGCTTAAACCACAGATTCTCTCGGCATATATGGGATTTCTCTTGTGTGGCATGGTTGATGAGCCCACCTGTTTCTCCCTAAAGCCCTCCGAGACCTCGGCAATCTCCGTCCTCTGCAGATTCCTTATCTCTGTTGCTATTTTATCCAATGATTCCGCAATCAGTGCCAGATTTAGAAGAAATTCAGAGTGTCTGTCTCTCTGAATTACTTGGTTTGAAACCAGAACCGAGCCTAAACCTAAATCCTTCATTAATAGGCTTTGTATCCTCATGCCCTTTTTGCCCAAGGCCGCCTGTGTTCCAACCGCACCGGTCATCTGTCCAACCAGGATTCTCTTTTTGCATTCATTCATCCTGTCAATATCCCGTTGAATCTCACACAACCAGATCGCAAATTTTAGACCATAGGTAGTCGGTATTGAATGCTGACCATGGGTTCTTCCTATGCATACGACATGCTTGTGCTTCTTTGCTAGATCTATCAGTATTTTCTTCAATCCCTCGAGATCCTTAAAGAGAAATTGCAAAAATTTCTTGAGCTGCAATGCCAATGCAGTATCAGTAATATCATTGCTCGTAGCTCCTAAATGCACGTATTTCCCCGAATCGCCACACTTTTCTGTCAATGCCTTTACCATTGCCATTACATCGTGGCGGATTTCCTTCTCGATCTCTTTAACTCTCTGTATCTTTACATATTCTATATTCGCCTTTTTCGAGATCTCATCTGCAGCATTCTTGGGTATGTCACCAACCCTCGCCTGAGCCCTCGCCAATGCCGCTTCCACATCCAGCATTTTCTGCAGCTTATACTCCTCTTCAAATATCCCCCTTACCTCGGGTCTTCCATATCTGCTCTCAATTGGGTGTACTGGCATTTTTAGCCTATTTTTTCTTCCTCATTGAATATGGAATATCTATGTAATAAACCCCGTTTCTAACCTTAATAACCAACGGGTCGCCTTTCATTAACGAGGCAATATCCAGCCTATATTTTCCCTTTCCCAACCTCAATAGATTTTCGACATCTAAATGAATTGTTTTATCAGATTCTTCCAGTTCCTTACCAAGTCTTTTGTCCAGCCATTCAAGGTCACTCTCTTCTAATTCCTGCCCCTTTAGCTTTTCTATTGTCTCCTCCTCTGTTCTCCCCTCTGTTTGTCTTAAAAATAAAAAGACCCTAGCTCCACATATACATCCATTCATCAATTCCGGTGCATTATCCTCATAAATTTTACCGCATCGTGCGCATTTGTGTGGCATCTTCTACTTTTTCTTCTCGGCAAGGAGTAGGATCTTTTGGGGTTCCTTTTTTACCTTTTTTATTAACTTTGATGGGCCTATGACGGTTAAACCGCCGGTCCTACCCCCCAGAAATCTGATTAGTTTATCCCTTATCCCTCTGTCCGTTCTTTCCTTCAATGTGGAGACCTCAATACCAGAAAATTTCTCATCTATCTGAAACATGGTCTCCTCTATCAAGTGGGTTTCCTCCAGTGAAGATAGGCTTTCCTCAATCACCAAGATTTTATTCTTCTTTATCTTGTCAAGGATAAATCTCATCTTTTCATTCTCGTTCTTATCATCCAGCATCTCGGAGGATATGAACTCTATCTCTATTTCCATCTTATTACCTCGAATGTTTTGCTATTGCTTCATATAGACTATCGATATTTTTGCCTTTCAATCCAGATATCTTAACTACAGGGTGTTGAGGAAAGGCCTCTTGGATCTGTTCAGGTTTTGCATCCTTGAGGTCTACTTTATTTGCTATAATGATTACGGGTATATTTCTCGCTTCAAGGTTTCCAATTATCGTTATATTGACCTGTGTATAGGGATCCTTTGTTGAATCCATAACAACCAAAGCTGTGTCTACGTTTTCAAGCCATTTTATGGCCTCTATAACCCCCTTCGTTGCTTCCTTTGCCCTTTGTTGAGCATCATTCGTGGATAAGCCGTGTTTTAGAAAATCCTCGTAATCGATCTTGGTTGCAATTCCCGGCATGTCCAACAGATTCATAATCAATTTCTTGCCTTTCGTCTGAACCACCACCCTCTCCTTTTTCTGTACCTCTCTCGTTTCATGGGGAATTTCAGATACTTTTCCAACAGGCTCCCCTGTCCAGTCCACTGCAATTTTATTCGCCAATGTGGTTTTTCCTGCATTCGGGGGCCCGTAAAAACCTAATCTTACAATCTTGCGTCTTCCAAACATCCGCTTGAACCAACCTATTATTCTTCTCCAAGGCACTGCCAATCACCCTTGTTATGAATTGGTTTTTAACCATAAAATATAAAATATTAAGTCATCAATAGCATTATAATATCCCCGTATGGAGATGTAAAAACCTTGAATCCGCAAGGGGTGATTTCTGTGGGCTACTACAAGTATGTAAAGGAAGCATATAAGGGTATAAAAAAGAAGATCAAAAAGCCGGAGAATAAAGATCTCAGGGATCTGATTTTTGAGAGAAAACAGGAATGGAGAAAATCTCCCTCTGTAGAGAGAGTTGAGAAACCCACAAGAATCGACAGAGCCAGAGAATACGGATATAAAGCAAAGCAAGGCTTTATGGTAGCAAGAGTCAGAGTAAGAAGGGGCGGAATGAGAAAATCACGTCCAGATTCCGGTCGAAAGCCAAAGCGCATGGGTGTGAACAAAATAACGCCCAATAAATCAATTCAACGCATTGCCGAAGAAAGGGCACAGAGAAAATTCATGAATCTCGAGGTCTTGGGCTCTTACTGGTTGTGGGAGGACGGACAGTACAAGTGGTACGAGGTCGTCTTCGCAGACCCGAGCCATCCATCGATAAAGAACGACAAAGACATAAACTGGATCTGCGAACCCCAGCACACGCACAGGGTTTTCAGGGGATTAACCCCTGCGGGAAAGAAGGGCAGGGGTCTAACAAAGAAAGGCAAGGGCGCTGAAAAAATCAGACCCAGTTTGCGAGCTAAAGGAAGGAAGGCAAAATAGCTTGATCTCTATATTTCTTGAAATTTTAAGATTCGAATGAACATATAATATAGTCTATTACCCAAAGTTACCCAAGGCGTCAACAAATATTGCGGTTGCCTCGGTAGCTCAGGCACCCCTTTCTTTTCAAAAGAAAAGCGTGCATCAGCAAGACAGCGTAGCTGTCTTGTCTGAGTCGAGACCCACAGGGTCTCGCTCACGGAAAAGAAAGGTCGACACTTCGTGTCGACTGATAAACACAAAATCCAATAATAGAATAAGTTAAGTGTCATCGAGCTTAGCGACGATGGCACATGTTTTGATCAACCTTTTCTTAAAAGGTTGCCTCGGTAGCTCAGTTGGTGGAGCGCCTGGCTGTTAACCAGGTGGTCGCAGGTTCAAGTCCTGCCCGAGGCGTAATAAAAAAGTTCAACTCCCCACTTGTCGATTGGGGTTAAAATAATATACGTTCCGTGTCCTAGGAGTAGGAAAAACCGTATCCCTTGGAGGTGAATAAGATGCCTACAAGGGCAAAAAGGGAAGTACCCTATAGGGACA
>Ga0209636_10000346_pt1 | contig 43667 bp, 42 predicted proteins | sample DeeMarSWOR152_54_FD_187464 | JGI IMG/M metagenome (GOLD analysis project Ga0209636, IMG submission 187464) | Marine sediment microbial communities from White Oak River estuary, North Carolina - WOR-1-52-54 (SPAdes) (version 2) | ecosystem: Environmental > Aquatic > Marine > Intertidal zone >...
GCCATCAAGTAAACATCATGGCGGATTTCCTGCGCCGAATGGGTCCGTTTGAACCACATCGCCTGCCGCTTGAGGAAATGGAATACACCACCATGCCCGAAGTGGCAAAGAAGCTGGCATCACGATTTCAAGACATCTAACGCCAAAATGCCTAAGCTTCTCTTAGCTACCTCCAATCCAGGGAAAATCAGGGAATATCGCTTTCTCTTGGATGGTCTTGGTTACCAAATAACTACGCTGGCAGAAGAAGGAATAGCAAAAATCGTCACTGAGTCAGGGAACAACTACGAACAAAATGCTCGGTTAAAAGCCATTACTTATGCCAAATTAAGCCAGATCACTACTCTTGCCGATGACTCAGGACTGGAGGTGGATGCCCTTAACGGTGAGCCAGGTGTTAAGTCGGCTCGTTTTGCTGGTGAAGCTGCTACTGATACAGAGAAGGTGAACTTTCTCTTAGCTAAACTTAACGGCATTCCCTGGGAGAGACGAACAGCCCGTTTTAAGTGCGTCATTGCTATAGCTAGTCCGGGAGGCCGTACAGAGTTATGCTATGGCGAGTGCCATGGCATGATTGCCCTCGAGGCTAAGGGAGAAAATGGTTTTGGCTATGACCCTATTTTTTTCCTTCCTGAGATAGGTAAGACCATGGCCGAGCTTCATCTCGAGATGAAAAATCAAATCAGCCACCGTGCCCGAGCAAGTCAGAAGGCACGTCGGGTGCTACAGCAACTCCACATCTAAATTGTGTGTCAAACTATTTGATGAACTTCCTCTTCGAGTTGGAATTGGGAATAATACGCATAAGCAACGAGACTTTTGACAATATTTATGGAATATTTAAGGAAAAACTATTGACATTCGAGTGATGATGGCTTATGCTTTTATAAAAAGGGAGGTGAACAGATGCAAGCATACTGCATGAAATGCCGCGCCAAAAGGGAAATGAAGAATACCAGAAGCATAATCATGAAGAACCGCAGGCCGGCAACTCAAGGCGTATGTCCCGTATGCGGGACCAAGATGTTCAGAATAGGGAGGGCTTAAAGCTAATATTGTAGGTGGCAGAACCACTGAAAGGCTGGGTATCTTTGTATAGATACCCAGCCTTTTATTACCGACCATATCTAGGGTTGTGGTTATGCCCGCCCACAGCAAAAATCATTTCTTAATCGGTCGTTGGAATTTAATTCAGCCAGCCTGGAAAAATCCATGGGACGCTGAGTATCCCCAACTCTATTAAGCGCGTTATTAAGAGCACTATGACACCGGCTACAATTACACCCAGTCCAACGGCAGGGAAGGCTTTCTTCCAATCCATGCCCAGTAGCCAGGCCAAAATAGTCCCAGTATATGCTCCGGTGATAGGCAAAGGTATAGCCACAAACAAGATCAATCCCCAGAAGCCATATTTCTCTACTTTGGGCTTGCCTCGTTTTCTTAAATTATCCAGATAATTGTTAAACAACGGAATTCGGAATAGGACTTTGTCGTAAAAGAGACGCAAGGCAAAAAAGATGGGGAAGAATATCAGGGCGTTAGCAATGATTGCTATAAAGAAGGTAAACAAGGGGTCTAGTCCATAATATAATATCCCTAGCGGTATACCACCCCTTAACTCGAAAACGGGGCTAACTGTCATCAACAGAGTCAGAGCTATTTCCCTTGTCATTATATGCTTCAAAACAGCGCTGCTTATGACCGGGAAGCATAGTTTAACATATGTTATTATACCGTGTGGTTGTTGCCAATCACTTAATTCCGTGCTATCTTCTACTTAACTTAGCTTAAGACAGGAAATGCACACAAGGAAACTATTTGGGACCAGTGGCATCCGGGGCGTAGTCAACCAGGATTTATCGCCTGATTTCTGCCTCCAGGTTGCCTTAGCCATAGGCACTACCCTGCCTCCAGCCTCCAGAGTTTGTATCGCTACCGACACCAGAATAAGCAGGGATGTGATTAAGGAGGCGGTTACTGCGGGCTTGCTTTCTTGTAGTATAAGTGTAGTTGATTTAGGCATTTTGCCTACCCCAGCGCTGGCATTGCTCACCCGGGAATTGGGCTTTGCCGCTGGAGTTATGGTCACGGCTTCCCATAATCCACCTGAGTTCAATGGAATCAAGCTCTTCACCGAGAATTCGCTGGGATATAGCCAGGCTCAAGAAGCGGAGATAGAGAAAGTCTATTTTGAGCAGAAATTCCGCCAGGGGAAGAGAGGAACTTTGGAACAAGCACAGAATATGAAACAAAGATACCTTTCCTTTATTAAAAGCAAGCTTTCCCTGCCAGGATTTAATCACCAGCTAAAAATAGTTATCGATCCCGGCAATGGCGCTGCCTCCAAGTTTGCCAGCTACATCTTTGTCCAGATGGGCCTCAATGTGATACCTGTAAATGACGAGCCCGATGGCCTTTTCCCAGGGAGAAGTCCCGAGCCGAAGGAGGATACCCTCCAGGGCACAGTTAATTTCCTGAGACAACATAATGCTGACTTAGCTATTTGCTTTGATGGCGATGCCGACCGTGTTGTTTTCTGCGATAAAGAAGGGTTCCTCGGTTTCAACGAGCCCATCGCCTTCATCTCAAGACTGGCTGTCAAGCGAACGGGAAAGAAAAAGATTGCTACCACAGTAGAAACTGGAACTCTTCTCGACCTGGCAGTGAAGGACCTCGGAGTGGAAGTGGTCAGAGGCAGAGTCGGTGATGTTGCTGTCGCTCATTTAGTCCAGGAGCTTGACGCTGCCTTAGGAGTGGAGCAAGTAGGCATCTACATCATCCCCGAGGCGGGCTATTACCCCGATAGCATTTTTGCTTCCCTTATCCTGTTAAGTCAGCTAAGCGATGCCGGCGAAATCAGGCAATTCTTCCAAGGTATTCCCAGGCTATTCTTTGAAAAAGCAAAGGTTCCTTGTCCTGATGAACTTAAAGAGTTGGTCATGGCTCAGGTAAAGGAAAAGGCTCACCTTCTTGCTCCTGATGAGATAAATACCCTTGATGGCCTGAGGCTGGAATTTCTTGACTCCTGGATGCTTATCAGAGCTAGTGGCACCGAGCCTGTCATCCGAGTAATCTCCGAGTCAATGTCGCAGACACAGACCGATGAGCTCATAAGCAAAGGCAAAAAACTTGTTCAAAGTCTGGTGGAGGCTAACAGGTGAAAGCTGTATTTCTCTGCGGTGGCCGCGGCAAGAGGATGTTTCCCATTACTGAAGACAAGTTCCTCCTTGATTTCCTCGGAAAGCCACTGCTCGAACATCAAATAAAATTAGCCTGCGAGGCAGGTTTAAGTCATTTCGTAATCATTGGGAATCCAGAAAACATAGCGAAGATAGAGCAAATAACCAAAAAATTTTCTGGGATAAAAGTCGACCTTGTTCTGCAAAAAAAGTCATCAGGCATCGCTGACGCTCTGAAAAGCGCTGAGCCCTTCTTGCACGGGCAGCTTTTGGTAATAAATCCCAATGATGTCTTTTCAAGCTCAGCGTACACTAAAATCATCACCGAAGCTGAAAAAGCCACTGCCTCCTCCTATATTCTGGGCTATCAAGTCCAGAAGTACTTCCCGGGAGGCTACCTCCAGGTAAATTCTCAAAATGAGTTACTACACATCGTGGAAAAGCCCAATCCCGGCGAGGAACCCAGCAACCTAGTAAACATCTTGATTCACTGCCATAATAATCCGAAAGAGCTCTTACGCTATATTGAAACCGCACAAACTACCAGGGACGATGTCTATGAATGCGCCCTGGACAGCATGGTAAAGGCAGGACACAAGATCAAGGTGGTTCTCTACAACGATTTCTGGGCACCAATAAAATATCCTTGGCATATCTTCAAAATAACGGAGTATTTCCTGGACAACGCTCAACCTTATATTGCCTCTTCAGCCCGCGTCTCCGAGAAAGCGAACATCGAAGGAAAAGTTATCCTGAGCGATAATGTTAAGGTATTGGAAAATGCTGTGATTCGAGGTCCTCTGTATATTGGGGCAAACTCCATCATTGGCAATAATGCCCTGGTGCGAGACTACAGCCACATTGGTTCTAACTCTGTTATTGGCTATTCCACTGAGGTAAAGCACTCTTACATCGGCGATAATTGCTGGTTCCACTCCAATTACATTGGTGACTCAATAGTGGACGACAATTGCTCTTTGGGCGCCGGCACTGTGCTGGCTAACTTCCGCCTCGACGAAGGGAATATCCAGATAAAAGTCGGTGATAGACTGGTAGATACCGGCTATGATAAACTAGGGGCAATTGTGGGTCGAGGTTGCCGCATCGGAGTAAATGCCAGCCTCATGCCCGGGGTTCGAGTAGGCCCTGATTCTTTCGTGGGACCCCAGGTATGTTTGCGCCAGGACCTGGGGGCGAATAAGATAGCTTTGCTTGAGTCCCGATACCAGGTAAAGGACAACGAAACAAGACTCGACGAAGGCAAAAGAAGAGAGCTGCTAAGAAAGTTAGAAAATCAGGCGTGAAGGTTGAATATGACCCAAATCGCGATATAATTGCTGTGGTTAGAGAAAGTTAAAAATGTGCGGTATCATTGGCTATTGTGGTAATAAGCCAGCAGTTCCCATTGCCCTCGAGGCTTTAAAGCGTCTGGAATATCGGGGCTATGATTCAGCGGGCATAGCTTCCCTATGCGATGGCAAGCTACTCATAAGGAAAGACGCCGGTAAAATTGACGAGGTCATCCAGAAACAGAACCTGGCAGGCCTCCCTGGCATCGTTGCCATCGGGCATACTCGCTGGGCAACCCATGGTGGTGTCACTCAATCCAACGCTCACCCTCATTCCGATTGCGGTGGCAGAGTGGCTGTAGTTCACAATGGCATCATTGAGAATAATCAACAGCTCCGCCAGGAACTCACCAAACTAGGACACAAGTTTAGTTCAGAGACCGACACCGAAATCATCCCCCACCTTATCGAAGATGAGCTCAAAAACGGATGTTCCCTGGAACAGGCTGTGTTAAATATAGCTCCAAGGCTTGAGGGCTCCTATGCCTTTCTGGTCATATCCCTTGATGACCCCGGTAAAATCATAGGCATAAGGAAGAACATCCCCCTGATTGTGGGCATCAACGCCCCTGATTACTATGTTAGTAGCGACGCCCTGGCTTTCTCGCAATATACCAATCAGGTGATGAGTTTGGAGGATAACGAGGTGGTGATGCTGACACAAGAAGGAATCGAGTTCTTCGATGCCCAAGGAAACAAGCTGGTTAAGCAAGCCAGGAAACTCGACCATAGTTGGGCTGAGAGCCATAAAGGAGGCTACCAGTATTTCATGCTCAAGGAGATAATGGAGCAGGCTCAGGTGCTTAGCCAAATAGTCCATCAGGACGAGAAGAGATTCACCAAGATTGCCTTGGATATTCTGAGGGCAAGGCAGGTGATTATAACTGCCTGTGGCACCTCCCGCTACGCTGCTCTGGTCGGCAGATACCTCTTTTCCATAGTGGGCAAGAAGTTCTGTGATGTGGTCATGGCTTCTGAGTTCGGTTATTTCGCCGACTCCGTAGACAAAAGCACCGTTGTTATCGCTGTTTCCCAAAGTGGCGAGACCGCTGATGTAGTCGAAGGGGTAAAGGCAGCCAGAGACGCTGGAGCTCAAGTTATCTCCATAGTCAATCGACCTAACTCCATACTGGCTGACATGAGCCACCAGGTCATTTACCTGAATTGTGGTTCTGAGATAGCCGTAGCCGCTACCAAATCCTTCCTATCTCAACTAGCCATATTTTACCTGTTGTCCTTCTCCATGGTTAACTCCTTTGACAAAGCAGCAGCTAAGCTTACCAACTTGAGCAGCGAGATAACCAGGGTTCTGGACTGGAACAAAAGCGAGCTTATCAAGCTCAGCCAGAAGCTGAAAGATAAGAACGATTTCTACTACATAGCCAGAGGAATTAACTTTGCCATCGCCTCTGAAGGCGCCTTGAAGCTTAAGGAGATTTCCTATATCCATGCTGAAGGTATGCCCGCCGGGGAACTCAAGCACGGCACCTTAGCCCTCATCGAGCCTGGTACACCGGTAGTGGTGATTTGCCCCGCCGACTATACCTTTCTCGAAACCCTGAGCAATGCCATGGAGACTAAATCACGCGGCGCCTACATTATCGGTGTCTCCGACAAGGAAAGCGACATTTATGATTCCTGGGTCAAAATTCCCGAAGTTGATGAGTTACTCTATCCTATGGTCGCCGTAGTTCCTCTTCAGCTCCTGGCTTATTATCTCGCTATCAATCGAGGATGCGACCCTGACAAACCCCGCAACCTAGCAAAATCGGTAACCGTGAAATAAAGGTGGAATGAAAGACTCTGTACTTCAGACTCCCGATGCAGGCCAGAAGACTAGGGTTCTGGCTGGCATAGCTGCCTATAATGAAGCAGGATGTGTCGGAAGCATAGTTCTCCAGGCAAGGCAATATGTGGACGAGGTCATTGTCGTTGACGATGGGAGCACGGATAACACCGCCAGGGTTGCCGAGCTCGCCGGCGCTACTGTAATCCGCCACGCCGAAAACAGAGGCAAAGGAACAGCCATCCAGAGCATACTTGCCGAGGCAAAGAAGAGAAATCCAGACATCCTCGTTCTCCTAGATGCTGATGCCCAGCATGACCCCAACGAGATTCCTGCTCTCATCAAACCAATCTTGAAGGGTTTTGACCTTGTCATCGGCTCCAGAGAGGCCCAGAAAGATAAGACACCCACCTACCGCCGCATCGGGCAAAAAGTCCTTTTACGCTCAACCCGGCTCGCTTCAAAAGCCAATATCTCCGATTCCGAATCCGGCTTCCGAGCCCTTTCACCAAAGGCAATAAACGACCTTGAATTGAAAGCGCATGGATTCGCCATAGAATCAGAGATGATAGCTCTCGCCGCGGATAAAAACCTCAAGATAACCGAGGTGCCAATCTCAAACATATATACCGCAGATGGCTCGACCCTCAACCCGGTAAAACACGGCCTAGGCGTTCTCGGTCGGATAATGACCATGATTTCGGAGAGAAGACCCCTGTTCTTTTTCGGACTGGCAGGTAGTATCTTACTGGTGATTGGTCTCATCACCGGTTTCAGGGTGCTTAATATAGCTACCACAACAGGCACCCTGGCCATAGGCAGCGCCGTATTAACCGCTCTGTTCATTATCGCCGGCATATTGAGCATCTTCACCGGCATAATCTTAAACGTATTAGCCAGGCGGAAGTAACCACATAGTAAATCAGCCCCTCAGGAATCAAGCAACATCATCCGGACTTCATATGAAATTGTGCGGAAGACTGTAATAATTGTGTTATATTATTGGTATGGAAGAACAAAGGTGGTTGAGGCAAGCCGAAAAGGACTTGGAAAGTACCCGAGACAGTCTCATGGCAGCACTATGAGTGGGCTTGCTTCCAATCTCAACAAGCCGCTGAGAAGGCCCTAAAAGCATTCCTTTACTCCAAAGGATTGCGAGCTATATTAACTCACTCCATAAGAGACTTAGTCTTGGATTGCTCAAGATATGAGAGGGATTTCGGCGATTTGCTTAGCCACGGGAAAGTCCTGGATACTTATTATATTCCTACCAGATACCCTAACGGCTTAGTGGGCAACGAAATTCCCGCTCAATATTACTCAGAGGAGGATGCCAGCCAGTGTATAAATTATGCCGAGTTAATATTGAAGACAGTGAAAAAATTTATGAGCAATTAAAGGACCTCGCTAATCTCCTCAAGAGCAAGCACAAAGTAAAGAAGGTCTATCTTTATGGCTCTTTCGCCAAGGGGAATTTCTAGGTGAATTCGAGGGTAAGATGCCGCAGCGCATAAAGAAGATTTTCGATCTAACTTCCCTGCCAGTAGAACCACTGGTCTATACTGAAGCGGAATTTGAGGAGATGAAGGAAAGGGCTTTCCTCAAAGAAGTTCTAGCTACAACAAAGGAGCTGTAATTGCCTAACACTTTTCCTGAGAAATCGCTACTGCACATCATCGCCGGCATACTGAGTATCTTCACTGGCGCAATACTAAACGCGTTACCCAGGCGCAAGTAACAATAACGTAAATCAGCCCGGCAGGAACCAATACTATCTGATCAAAACTAGTAAAATGGAGTTAGTATTGTACCCACAGATAGCTTTGCATTGGAAGCTTCATCAACGTCCGGTGAAAAATAGTGACGCCAATAGCACAAAATATTACTTTCATACTAAATGTTAAATTAGGATCAGCCGTCCTCGATATCTACCCAAAAATATGGTGGATCTTCGAAATAGGGTTCTCCCTCTTTGTATAACACAAATTCTGCCTTCTGTTTTTTGCCAGCCTTCTGGGACACAAAACCAATTTCGCCTTCCCATTTCTTTCCTCGTTCCAGTGCAAACTTCCAGCTATCACTGTCCTCGCCTTCAATTCTCAGCTTTGCCTTCTCTCCGTCTATCCATACCTCCATCTTATAGCTCGCCCACTCCTGTCCATGGTTGACTATTCCCACTATTAATCTCCCTTCCTCACCCGCCCTCAATTCCTCAGGATAATGCTCAGCCTTGCCCGAGGGGCCTAAGATATAAAACTCGGTGAACCTCTCTCCTACCTCAGGTATAGCAACCGCGTATCCTAAAGCCCCTGTTGCTCCCACTACAGCTACCACAATAACAACTGATAGTACCTTATTCAACGTGCTTTGCCCCCGCCAAGAAGGCAAGCTGATATTAAATGGCACCCTGAATCTTTCTTCCTGGGCAAGCTTTCCCCTGCGATACCAGGCAACACCTGATGTAGCTAGGATGAACACGGCAAGTGAAATTAGGATGGGATAAAGCCTTATCCTCTAGGGGGTATAATTCAGGATGAGTCCTATCAGTGACATCACAGCAATAGAAAGCCCAAAGCTCAAAGCCACCCTTTCCACCCCACCCAAGCTTCTCTTCTTAGGAAATAGCGCTGCAATCAAAATATACCCAGGAAAGAAGAGCGTGAACGGAAGTCCCAGGATAATCCGAGCTATGGTAGAAGGCGAAAAAGCGATGACCACGATGAGCAAGATGGTCACCACACCTATGAAGCAGAGGTCCTTAGCCAGCCTAACTTTCATCTCGAATTTCACTTATCTCATTTCATTTGACAGAGCTAAATCAAGCAGCCATTGTGCCAGTCACATCCGTAGGGTCGGCGCTTGTCCCCAAGCTTCCCACCATTCTGTAGGGTTGGGTATCCTTCCGGGGCCTGAAACTCTGCTCTTCCCAAAATTTTTGCCCCCTGTTCGTCATTTTGATTTTTGACCTTTGACTTTTGAATTTTCATTTTCTCTTGACCAATATAACTCTGGACTGTAGACTATTGACCGATAGATGCTGGAGATAGCTTACGCAAGTAGAAGCAGGAGAATAGTGGACGGCTATTTCAGGAATATCTTGCAAGTTGATGTTGAGGATTGGTATTGTGACCTCGATATCAATGAATGGAAATCTCAAGAGGACCGGATAGCTGGGTCTACCAACAGGGTGCTGGAGATATTGAAAGAGGCCAATGCCTCGGCAACCTTTTTTGTATTGGGTTATGTGGCAGAGCATCATCCCGAGTTAGTTAAGCAGATTAAAGATGGAGGACATGAGGTTGCTTCTCATAGCTATGCACATAAGCCGATCACCCGGCAAACACCGCAAGAATTTGAAGCTGATTTGCTCAAATCCATCAGGATATTAGAAGGCATAATAGGAACGAGGGTTTTAGGTTACCGGGCCCCACAATTCTCCATCGTTGAGAAAACATCTTGGGCTATAGATATCCTGAAGCAAGCCCGTTTAAGGTATGACTCGAGCGTTTTCCCAGTCAAAACTCACCTGTACGGCGTACCTCATGCTCCCTTATTTCCTTACCATATCTCATCGTCAAATGTCGAAATTGACGACCTAGCGGAAGAATTTTTAGAGATTCCATTATCCGTATATCAGCTACCTGGCATACGGAAGAACATACCTGTTGCTGGAGGATTCTACCTGCGTTTCTTTCCCTACTCCTTTATTAAATATGCTTTAAGAAAGCTAAATAGACAAAATCGAGCTGCCGTCTGCTATATTCACCCCTGGGAATTGGATCCTCAACAGCCAAAAGTGTCTTCCTTGAGTTGGTATCATTACTGGCGATTATCTTCCACTGAAAAGAAGTTTTGTAATCTATTGAATGATTTCAAATTCACCTCTGTAGCTAACTATTTTGGTTTGGCAGTATAAGGCGTCATAATGGTAAGAAGATGGTACCCAAGGGAGTACAAGGAAGGCGATGAGCAAGATATCCTAGCGCTACATAAATTGGTATTTGGTGCTGAGGTTAATATCGAGTGGTGGGCATGGCAATACAAGCACAACCCTGCGGGGCAAGCGGTGATAGTCCTTGCTGAGTCTGACCAAGGAATAGTAGGGCAATATGCCTTAGTGCCACGCCTGATGAAAATAGACGACACCACTTGTCTTGGCAGCCTATCGCTAGATACCATGATTCATCTTGAGCATAGAGGCCGAGGGATGTTCATCTCACTTGCCAAACAGGCCTACGCTCTAGCGGCAGAAAGAGGAATACACTTCATTTACGGCTTCCCCAATGAGAATTCGCATCATGGATTTACTACCAAGCTTAATTGGATCGATATCTATAATGGGATACCTTTGTGGGTGAAGCCACTAAACCTAGAAAGCGTTCTCAGGAAACGCTTTATAAACAATAAACTCCTGGCCAACTTGGGAAGCAAAGTTGGTAACATTGCTATGAGCGTTCTTTATCGGTCGCAAAGAAGCACGCCTGTATGTCTTATTAAGGAGATATTCGCCTTTGACCCACGATTTGATTCCCTCTGGAGGGAAGCTTCAAAAAAACATGAAATTATGGTAATGCGCGATAAAACATATCTTACATGGAGGTATGTCGAAAAACCTGCTAATGATTATGTCATATTTATCGCTGAGAGAGGGGAGCATTTATTAGGTTACATAGTACTTAGATGCGTGGAGAAATTTGGCTTGCAGATGGGCCTTATAGTGGATATCCTCACTATGCCAGAAGAGCTACGAGTATCCACTGATCTAATCTCGGCGGCAGTAAAATATTTTGAGGCACGGAATATGGATATAGTTGGCTGCCTTATGTTACCTGCCACGCGATATTCCTACAGTCTTAAACAGGCAGGTTTTATTAGGGCTCCGGGGAAGCTGTTGCCTCAAGATATGTATCTGGGTGTTCGAGGACTCAGTTCTCAATATCCTGTAACATTTTTAGCCGATCCCAACAACTGGCTCGTAAGCTGGGGTGACCACGATGTCATCTAGAAGTTTTCAGTAGAAGATATATTGGCAAAATGAAAATTCGCGTGACAGGACCATGAAAGCGTTTTTTCAAGACTGAGGCTCCTATTGACTAAGCCGACTGCAAACTGTTGGCTAACGACCACTGGAGGTAAAGGTTCCCGAAATTAAGGGTAAATGGGTAAAGGCCCGGTGTATAGGATTGTTGATAAAATAGAATACGCTTAAAAGACGGCGATTTATGAACTTTAAGAAAAGTTCGATGAATATACTTTTATTTGTTAATACGCCTGCCCAGGTTCATGAGTTCAAGTATGTAGCTCAAACTCTGGAGACAAGAGGCCATAAGGTTATGATACTTGCCAGGGATTATGAATGTACCCTGGATCTCTTGGATGCCTGTGGGCTGAGATACGAAGTCTATGGCAAGGCACAAAAGAGAGGTTTTAGGAGAGCTTTGGAGTTGATCCCTTGTGTGCGCAAGGCTCACCGCCTGGCTGGAGATTTCAGGCCAGGCATCTTAGTTGGCACTGGCATAATTGAGGCTTACACCTCTATATTATTCAGAAAACCATGTATTGTCTTCACTGACAATGATATGGGAGTATCACTGGAACAGTTCTTATTCAAGCCATTTGTGAAGACTATTTACACTCCGTCCTGCTTCAGAAAAGACCTCGGGCGAAAACATATCCGCTACAATGGCTTTAAAGAGCTTGCTTATTTGCATCCTGACTATTTTCAGCCGGATGCCTCTATCTATAACCTCCTGGGCATAAATAGCGGTGATCGATATGTTATTCTTCGCCTTAATCCCTTAGACGCCTTTCATGACATTGGCATCAAGGGTTTTTCTTCTAAGGATAGGCTCAGGTTGGTCCAAGCTCTGGAGCCACATGCCCGTGTTTTCATTTCCTCAGAGGCAAAGCCTGAGCCCGGTCTGGAGAAATATACTATCGGTATCCCACGTCACAAAATACACGATGCCGAGTATTATGCGGGGTTACTGGTTACCGATGCTCAGACAATGGCAACTGAAGCTGCTATTCTGGGAACGCCGGTAGTCCGTTGTAACTCTTTTGTTGGAGACAATGATTTAGGAAACATGGTGGAATTAGAGGAGAAATATCAGTTGATCTTTAATTACAGCGACCCCAACCAGGCAATCGCCAAAGCCGTGGAGTTGATTAAGCAGCCAGACCTTAAACAGCAATGGCAAGAGAAAAGACAGGCATTGTTAGCCGATAAAATTGATGTCCTTAAGTTCATGGTGGAGACAATCGAAGGCTATGCTGCCAAGGCAAATAGGAAATAGTTAGACTTCTGGACAGTATCTCAATACCTCAGTCTCTTGGTGTGGATTTTTCAAACCCGACGCCTGGTAAAAAAGATAAAACCGTTATTTGCCCCTACTTCACTTTCGTTCACAGTAAATCATGTTGCAGGCTCTTATAAAGTTCTATTAGCTTATCCTCCTGTTTTTGCCAGTTATATTTAGCTATTGCCGCCTTCAGCGCATTTCTGCCCAACCTCTCCCTCAATTCAGGGTTATCCCGGAGTTTGATTATAGCTTCTTTCAAGGCTTGTTCACTATATTCCACTGCTAAGCCAGCCTCTTCTTGTTCGGTTACCTCCCCAGAGTAAGTCCCTTTGGTACAGAACATCGGCCTTCCGCAGACCATGGCTCCCAATTGCCTGTTTCCTAGACCAATCCTGTTATTCAAGTCACCTGGGTTGCTCATTGAAAAGACGCAGTCGGCCCTCTTGGTCATGGGTATGACTTCATCAAAAGGAACTTTGCCTGAAAGAGTAACGTTTGAAGTTTTGGAGCATTCTTCCTTGAGAGCCTGGACATAGCTTGGATGACCAGTGCCGTGGATAAGGCAGCAGACGCCCGGCAAGTCTTTTGCCGCCCGAACCAGCATGGGAACTGCCCGCCCCTTGTGCAGGCTGCCGATATAAAGCAAGGTAAAGTCTCCTTGATTATCCGGAGGCTGATACTCGAGGCTTTGCAAAGGCTTGCAATTCATGATTATTGTAACTGGCTTGTCTGTAATACTCTCGAAGTATCTCCTCTGTGGTTCACAAACGTTGATAATCCTGTCAACCTTTCTTACCAGCCGTTTTTCCAGCCACAAGAATATGCGGGCTATCCGCAGACCAGAAGTCCTGGCCATCATGTAGCCATATATTTCGTGAGCGTCGTAGATTAAAGGCAAGCCAAGCTTCCGTTTAAGCCTGGTACCGATACTCAGGGTATCAAAGTCATGGCAATGGATGACATCAAAGTGTTTTTCTCTGTTTAATATTAGAGCCCGGCGATAAGCCTGCCGCTGCCACAATAGCAAATTAAATCCGACCCATAAGGACGAACCAAAACTATATCGCTTTGGCAATAGTCTAGTTCTCAGCCGAACAACCTCAATACCATCTAAACTTTGCCTGGTAGGATTCTCTTTCTCTCTATCCCAAGCAATGACGGCAACTTCGTAGCCAGCTTTAAGTAAGGAAGTAGCTTCAGCATAAACTCGTCGGTCAATGGCAAAGGCATTGGAAACAAACATCAATACATTCATAGTCAGGCTTCTTTTGCCGGTACGCCAAACACGATTTTCCCATCCTCCACATTTTTGGTTACCACAGCTCCCATGCCCACGATTACATTTTTGCCGATCTCGATTTTGTTTCTGACACAGGCACCCAACGATATCTGTGAATAATCACCTATTCGGGTGCTGCCTCCTATCATGCTCATCGAGATAATCAGGCAATGCTCTCCGATGATGGCTCCATGTCCAATATTGCACAGATGTCCTATCTTCGTCCCCCGCCCGATTATCGTATCTCCCATAGCTCCCCTCATGATGCTGGCATTCGAGCCTATCTCCACGTCATCCTCAATTACGACGCTACCAATTTGAGGGAATTTCTCGCATTCTCCCTTTTGGCTTCTCTCGAATCCCTGCCCCTCGGCTCCGATCACTGCGCCAGCCTGGATGAGGACGTTCTTACCAATCGTAGTTCCCGAATAAACGTGGACGCTACCATGTATTACCGTACCTTCGCCTATCTCACAATCGCCTATATACGAGTTGGGTCCAATATAGACAGAGGGGTGTATTTTGGCCTTCTCGTCAACGACTGCTCCTGAAGAAATGCCAGGTTTTGCTCTTTCGGCAAAATAGGCTTGCATTATTCGAATAAAAGCCAACCTCGGGTCCGAAACTAAGATAAGCGTCTTATTCCCGAAGTCATCACTGGCGAACTGCAAGTCATCATAGCAAATGATAACTCCGGCATCAGCATTTTTCACCATTTGCAAGCCCTCCGCCGCCTTTTTATTGCAAAAAGTTACGCATTCGCTGTTTGCCTCGTCAATGCGTGATACAGATGACACATGTCTGTTCTTTACGCCCAGGATTTTGAATGGCATGCCTATTGAATTCACCAATTCATTTACGCTTATCTTATGCAGTACTCGCATTACACACCTCTTCGAAACGCAATAATATCTTTTGACTTGCAGCGGTTATCATTTTATGACCCAGCGTATCATCTCGAAAGCTTCGGCGTATTTCACGCCTATCTGAGTACCCCTGACTCTGGCCAGGCTGGTTATGAAATCCGGGGTGGCATAAGTTTTATGAGCCTGGGACTTGTAGCACTTTAGCGCCTCTATCTTTTTGCGGACATGCGTCTCCTCGAGCACCACGAACAGGTTCGTGCTGAAGGTTAAGTTATTGTATGGCATCTCATAGCCTATGATGGAAATTTTCTTAAAAGCACGGAAGCCCTCCTGGGAGATTGTCTGATGGTCTTGATGGGTGTCGTTGGTGGAGGGAAGCAGTACAAGTGCCGGCTTCAGCTCATTTCCCAGTTGGACCATATCTTCGAGTATGTTTTGCCTGTAAGAGGGAAATTCCCGGACTGGATAATTGAACAATATTAAATTCTCCTGCGGAATACCTAGAACTTGTGTAGCTTCGCCAACTTCCTTTTCGAGTATATCCTTGGGCATTCCTTCAAGCACTGATTTCCTGGCCGAAGAAAAGGAAACATAGTATACCTGTTTGCCTTCGCCCACCCACTTGTTTATAGAGCCGCCGCAACCGAATTCACCATCATCAATGTGCGGCGCCAAAACCAATGTTCTTTCAAAGTCAGAGAGCATGTTTACCTCCATCGCAGCGATATGTATATCATTGTATATTATTGGAATACTACCGTAATTCGCGCTCCAAGTATATTATATATGCATTTGTTGCTATCTTCTTTCTTCCCACCATTCAACGATTTCCCTGCCACTGGTAACCCAGGCATTCTGTTCACTAATATATTCCATCAGCCTTTCATAAAGCTCTTTCCCGCCAGCCCAGCCAATTAGGGAGTCAAAGGATGAATTATGCCACAGTAAGACGAAAACTCCATGACATTTCTTGACCGCTTGAATAAGCTCAACCATCTCCTTATAGGCTTCTTCAGGAGAGAGATTATGGTAATTGGTACATTTGAGAGTACCTTCTTGTACTATTAGTGGCAGTTCCCAGATATCAAGTTCTCGGTTTTCCATAATATCGAAGGGCTTGAACGGCAGACAAATACCACACCTGAAGCCAGCGTGGTCGGCAAAGCTCAGAGTAGTATCGTAGAGCAAACCTGCTTGCTCCTGGAATCGCCAGGTGCTAGGCACCTTCCAGCGCAGGTAATGCTGGCGGCAACCGTAATCTTTGCTGGCGGCTACATTATCCAGTTTTGCCTTCTCCTGCGTCATTTGCTCCGGATTATCGTAGCTATTATAGCTGCTGTGCAGCCCTACCTCATTACCTCTAACTTCGATTTGTTTTACCAGCTTTTTCACCCGGGGTTCTGCAATCGAATAACAGTTATCAAAGCTCGAATCTCCACCTGCCATAAAGTAAAAAGATGACTTGAAGCCATATTCTTGCTCCAGGTTCAGCATATAATCGAAGGTGTCATGGGGGTCTTTCTTGAGCTTCAACATGACTTTCATCCAATCGCACATTAGATAAAATGCATCTTTAACTCTTATGCTTCTCAATAAAGATAGTCGTGTTTCGGCTTGAGGGTTAATTTGTTTGGTTTTCTGTTTGGTGTTCGGCATTAGAAATAGTTTAATTCTATCGAGGGCGGCTCCTGCCATCAACGATAACTTGTACATCTGTACTGTGTCCACATCGTGGGTCAAACAGACGGTAAATTCCTCGTTCTCAGGCCAGAGAGGCTTTCGCTCTAAACCAGGCTCTAAGGAATGAACCCAGCTCCACAGAAGCTCAATATATTCATTGACAATCGGTCGCTCCAGGAAGTTCTCTTTGAAAGCCAGACTGGCACTAGCCGGAAAACGGTCATGCTCATCCTTGATATCTAGGACAACTTCTTCATATCGGGAGATCATGAAGAAGGAAGAGGCGATGATATCAATGTTGGTTTCAATCAAACCTTCGGATTTTCTGACCCATGCTTCATAATCACCGTGCCCGTGGTAGATTACGGGTAAGCCGTTATATTTCTTAAGTGGTATCGGGGGCAGGGAGTCTGGTTTAAGGTAATTCTTGCCAAAGAAACCGGAGGCATAGATATGAATCTGTTTTTCAGCCCCAAGGTCAACGAAGTCACGAGTATAGCTTATAAAAAGTGCTTTGTGAGGATAACCCCCCTCCTGCCTAAGCTGACGCAGTGACATGACCTTATACCTAACGTCAAGGGTTGAAAGAATCAGAGCAAAGGTATATTCGATAGGCGCTGAGAAATGGTCGTTGTCATAGACGCAGATGATGTCAATATGCTCTGTCAAATCCTACTCCTTACAGCCGCCACGCTTAGCAATCCTACCGTTATTCGTGCCTTACCGACAAGGTTGATAATGTAAACGCATTCCCCAATCAGGCTACACTTAGATTTCTTATTCTCAGGCATCTCTATATCCCGAGCACGTATGTCGCCCATTTAATCAACCTAATCATAATATCATCCTGATAGTGCTAACCGACTCTCAATTTTAATGGAATGGCCTTAATTGCCGAAGTTTCCTAAAATATCTAACAGCCGCCTTTTTAGCATAACTGAGTTCACTCCTACCTATCATTTTGAATACAAAAAGAGATGCTATCAGCAGCAGCATGAATCCCAGCTTGATTAGAATATTCTGCCAGCTTATTTCCAGAAGGAAGTTATACCATGACGCTAGCATTGCTACCGCGATAGCGGTTATTTTCAAATAACCAAGAAAGTTAAAGTGAATGGGGTAATACCTCTGGGACACGATAAAGAGCAGGACGTAAGACACCACCGATGCTATCAGAGTGGCTATGGCAGCGCCTATCATTCCATATCTGGGGACGAGTAAGAAGTTCAACCCAATATTTACCCCAACGGCAACAGCGGAACGCCATACATAATGTATTGTTTTTTTTGCAACGCCTAACCCGGGGATAAACAAGCCAAACACTCTGGTAAATAGTAGACCAAAGGCCAGCCAGGGAACTACTTGGTATGCCTCGACGTAAGCTCCAGTAGCAAAAACTGTTAATATTTCGCGCGAGAATAAGGAAATAGCCACGATAGCCAGGATGGCTAACGAGAAAGCGTAGTCTGAGATCCTGGAATAAAATGATTTGGCATCTTCATCCCTGAACGTTGACCACAGGATAGGCACCCAGGCTGTATGGAAACCAGCAAAAAGGACTGTGATAATTGAAGCTAGGTAAACGCCAATCTGGTATAGCCCCAAATCTGCAAGGCTGCAATAATTGATAATGAAGTATCTGTCGGCGTAGGTTAATATGTAGCCCAATATTGCCACAGGAATAAAAGGGGCCCCAAATGTCAGCATTTCCTTTAATCTCGGCGTTGAAAGTGATTTTGAGTAATAGTTCCTGGTCAGCCATATAAGCACAAAGCAAAATGGTATGGATGTGATAAGGGGGGCTGCCAGAGCTCCAGTGATGTCCCATCTAAACACTACAACTAGCAAAATAGTCAGGCCAACCTGGACAATGATTTGTATTATAGAGATAACAGTGTATCTCACAGATTTAAAATTAAGCCTTAGCATAGTTAGCCCATAGTTCCCAATAACAGTGAAGAGCAGAGTGAGCAGGGCAAGAATGAAATACTTTGCGTATGTACTATCTTGTAAAGTAAGCGCTGATAAGTCCTGGGGGAATATCAGCACCAAGGGTAGAATCAAAAGGAGCGCTAAAAAGATTGCCTGGGCAAGTCCGGCAGATGCGATTAGCTTCCTATCCTGGGGGTCTTTGGAGTCATTATAAAAACGAGCGGTAGAGTTTTGAGGTGCCGCAAAAATAAGAGTCTGGATAATAGGGATAACCATTTTTACTCCTGCTATGATGCCAAAGGCAGTGGGAGAAAATACTCTGGTATAAACGGGGATTAAGAATAGCGCGACAAACTCCCTAGAAACCGTACCTACACTATAAACAAGTGAATCTTTTACAGTGGTTACTATCTTTTGCTGCAATAGACCGCATTCTCCTAATTCTCCGTTATAAGCTTGACAATATCATCGGCTATCTTTCTGTAATCGTGGTATTTCTCCACATACCTCCTGCTCTTATCTCCCAGCTCTCGCCTTAGTTCAGGGTTTTCCAGCAGCATCTTAAGGTTCCGGTAGATATTGTCAGGGTCGGTATGAATAATAGGCAGTTCTCTAGGAAAACCAGAGAACTCTGGTACATTGCCGCCTAACACGGCGCATCCAGCAGCCATGGACTCAAGAGCAAACATGCCCGGGACGGTGGCAAATAACTGGTCAACTGCTATATCTGCATCTGATAGCGTTTCTCGCACCTTGATATTGCTTGTGTTCGTGAAAAGGTGGAACTCGAAGTCGTAACCTTCCCTTTTAAGCCGTTCCACAGCCTCTGAAATATAGGAGGTTCCTTTGTTTTCTGGCTTGCTTGGAGCGTGGACCACTATTGGTCTTGAGTTGGGAACGTTCCTATATCCGATATTACAAGTATCCAGGGGGGCATAGATTCTACAATATTCCCTAGTCAGTAACTGGGAGTATGATGGACTGGAAAGTATGTAGTCCACATACCTTTCCACCATGCGTATCACTCTCTTCCTTTGTTTCAGCCCTTTTGGTCCTGCTTCCCGCTGCTTTCTCAACTTTTCCTCGCTCATATAATATTTTACGCCTGCTTTCTTTGCTGCAGCTGCTAAAGATTCATAGTGCCTTATGTCGCTACCTACAAACCACATTATAGTCTTCTTGCGGAACAACTTAAGGATGGGAAGGTCCAGATTGTAGGGGAGGAGACTTTGGCCAGACAGGAAGATAAAGGCATTATGTTTTGGAAAATACTTCACAAAGCAGTAAAGGTATCTCAAGATCCCGCGTAACTTGCTCGAACGCTGGAAATCAAGCACCATGTCGTATCCCATGCCAGCACGAAGTGGACTAGTCTTGTGAGCGACAACAGTAACCCTTATGCCTCTTTCTTTAAGGGCACTTGCTAGAATTGCGCCGATATTAGCAACCTCATTTGGTCCAATGAATACCTTCAAATCCTTCTCCAGCATTAAGGTAACACCCTTATCAAATAGAACACCATCTGAGATACCTAGAACTGTTCAGGCACTATTTTCACAAAACTGGGATATCCCACCAGGATTTAGCGTTCTCCAATTTTCTCAGCATCCCGCTTACGATGTGTAGATTATTTTTATTACCTCTTACTGAAGTTTTCCGCGCTCCTTGGCGGGAACACCGAAAACAACCTGTCCATCGCCCACATTCTTGGTAACCACCGAACCCATGCCTATAAATGCATCTCTGCCAACTTCAATCCCGTCTCTAATGCAGGCACCTAGCGACACCTGAGAATAATCCCCTATTCGGCAGCTCCCCCCTATCATGCTATGCGTTATGATGAGGCAATGCTTGCCAATGACTACATTGTGACCAACAGAGCAAAGATGACCTACCTTTGTTCCCTCTCTAATGATAGTATTACTGAAAGTACCTTTCATTATGCTAACATTCGAACCAATTTCTACATCATCTCCAATCACAACGCCACCGATTTGAGGGAATTTTCTTAGAATCATTTCCTCGTCCCTCTCGTAGGCTTGCCCCTCAGCCCCAATTACCGTGTCCGCATGAATAATGACATTCCTACCGATTTTTACATTTGGATATACATAAACACTCCCATATATAATTGTATTTTCACCTATCTTGCATTCACCTATGTAGCAATTTGGTCCAACGCAGACATTGGGGTGTATGTCAGCCTCTTCATCAATAACTGCTGTGGGAGAAATGCCAAGCTGAACCCTCTCAGCAAAATATCTTTGCATCACCCTGGTAAATGCCAGCCTGGGATTGGAAACAAGGATAAGCGTCTTATCCTTGTAGTCTGCTTCAGCAAATTCCATATTACTTGAACAAATAATAACCCTGGCTTTTGAGTTCCTGATGATTTCTGAAGCGTCCTCAGCCTTTTTAGAACAAAATGATGTTGATTTTTCATTTGCCTCATGAATTGCAGCCGGCATCACCACATACCTGTCTATGTCTCCGAGTACTCGGTATTTCATACCAACTGAATTGCACAACTCTGTTACACTGACCTGTTTTAACGCCATCTCTGCCTCCTTCAGTCCTTCCCTTTGTTATGGCTCACTCCTTGCATTCTATTTTGCATTTAACAGTTCTTCAAATCTCTCAAGAATCGACTGAGGTATCCCATCGGGAAATCTATCTTTCCATTCCTGATTTTGGAGACACTCCTTATCACAATCCTGAATTATTCTTGTGAGTGCATGACTAATCATAGTCACCATATTCCCCTTTTGAGTCATCCAGATAAGCGGATGAAGCAGTATATGGAGAAGCCTATAATTGTTTATTGCGCTTAATATCCTTTCAGGCGTGTGCCTGGTAACAGAGTCAGAGATGTAAAGCATCTTCTCAGTGAAGTTGGCACTATAGGCATTAACCATATTGCGAACTTCTATTTGGCTGAGGAGAGTATTTTGTGGCGGGTTATGCCAGATAAAGACTGGCTGAATATACGGGAAGAAGGTTCCCATAATCTGTGTCTCTTTGATAATGTTTTGCCGAATTTCCTCATCGTTCCGCTCGGGCATTACGCGATGGTGTAAAGCAATGTTGTGTCCAAGTGCATGGATTTCATTGATGATCTTTATATTGGGAGGGGTGAATGGGTTGTACAGTGGTGACGAGAGGAGCACGGCAAAAGTGGTTTTGATACCGTATGAGGCATCTATTTCAGCCATCTCCAAGGCTATTGCTGCCGAGAAGTCAATATCATGGCGAAGAATAATCTGTTTCTTCTTGCTCGCCAAGTTCACACTGAGAAAATCGACAAATTCATAGCCACTACTTATGGCAGATTCAAGAATTATCTTATAGTTTTCCTTACTATAATCCACAACATTTGGTTCCTATTCGGTTATATCCTTCGCAAGTAATTCAATGTGGGTACAATATGGGGCACCGGTAAAAAGACACATCTCTACTTCTTCCTAAAAACGTAAAGCTTCTCCTGGCCGAAATCACCTGAGTTGGGCATGTTTGCGGCGAGATCATTAATTTTCGCTTCGTATCTTGGTTCTTCTGGGAAGACGAGAGCAGGATGCAAGACTCGCGATATTAGCATATATGTGCTACAAAAATTGTCAATTTGCATAAGTTCAAAGAATTGTGAGGCATAGGCCTCGAGCAAATGGTCATCGAAAAACAGATTATGCCATACTACTGGAATCTCGCTCAGGCCATTCTGTAGCCTGACTTGGTTCAGTTTTTTTATACCTTGTTTGCTACCCTCAAGCATTAACAATAGTCCTCCCTTCCTGACTACTCTGCTTATGGTGCCAATTGCTTTTTTTTGTTGCCTCCAGCTCGGAATATTAATTAGACATCTTTCAGTAATCACAGTATCGAACTCCTCGTCTAGCGATAGACTCATAACATCCCCTGCGGCAAATGTTACATTACCTCGCAACTTACTTTCCACTATTAATAGGTTCTCTCGAGCCACCGCTATCATTTCGTCAGAGTAGTCTACTCCCAAGATCGAAATTTTCCTTTCCCAAGCCATATAGAGAGTGGCGTAACCTTTACCACATCCTATGTCAACAATATGATCTCCCTCATTTATGTACTTTAGCAGTGCGTTAATTTCGAGGTACTGTAGATTGTAGTCTTTATGTGTTCCGCAGTATTCCAGAGGAAATGCACCTTTACGAGTTTCAACTTTGCTAGCTTCACCTTTCCGTCTTGCAGCCGTGCCCCAATATTTTTTAATGTCTTCTATCTTCTTCTGCATTGCGCACTTAAACCTAACAAGCTTGATTTCTAAATTATATTAGGATAATCAGCGAACTCTTTCCCACTTTCACATCGTAGTCTTCGCTTTGCTCTAATTGGATTAAACCTTCCTACTCATAACTGCATACCTAGTAGTTCTGTAGTTACTAGGTTAATGATAAACCCCCCTTCTTGTACCACTCAATAGTTAGTTTTGTTCCATCTTCTAGACTAACCTTGGGCCTGAAGTTTATTAAATCCCGGGCAAGCTTGATGCTGGCGATGAATCTCCTGACATCGGCTGGTCGTTCACTTTCATAAATAATGTCTCTACCGCTGCCCATGTACTGAGATATTAACTTAACCAGCTTATTTACTGAGATTTCATCGCCACTGGCTATATTCACCACTTTACCCCTGGTATCTTGATGATTGTATAGTTCTACAGCGGCATCAGCAGTTTCGGTAACATATATGTAATCTCTGGTTTGCTCGCCATCGCCATAGATCACCGGCGGCTCACCGGACAGTATCCTCTTTATTGTCAGGGGGATGAGTCCCGCATAGCTTCCCTCATTCTGCCTTGGGCCATAGTTATTGAAAGGTCTGATAATTGAAGCGTCAATATTGAAGGTGTTTACATAGGATAATACCAGTACATCTGTGGCTGCCTTGCTGGCTCCATATGGAGTTGTGGGATTCAATGGGTGGTTTTCATCCATAGGCGCATATTGACAAGTTCCAAGAGCTTCCGAAGAGGAAAAGTGTATCAAGGTATCAAAATATCTCTCTCGCGCCAGCTCACAGAGACAGAGGGTGATGTTGACATTCTGCTCGTATGTCCATCGAGGCTTTTCCAGGGAGGCTGGTAGAGGGACTACAGCCAAGTTGAATATCACCTGAATGCCTTCTTGTCGGACTATATTCTTCATTGCTCCATAGTTCGACGCATCTAGATTATAGACCTTCAAGTCAGGGCGATTCCTCTTGGCTTCTTCCAGGTTAGATTCTTTCCCAAGGAAGAAGTTATCCACTACCACCAGATTAGAAAGCTTCTCCGGTATCAGCTTGTCGACCAGATGGCTGCCAATAAAGCCAGCACCCCCGGTTACCAATACCGATTTATTGCTAAGATTCACGGGATTTTCTCTTCCACGCCACTTACTTGCCCTGCTCTAATAGCAATACCCAATACCTGCGTAGCATCGTAACCACTTACTAAAGGCTCTTTATCTTCACGAATACAAGTAAGAAAATGACCTAACTCCAGCTTTAGCGGCTCCGCCCGTTCTACTGCAGGAATCATTTTCCAGCCTGCCTTAAATATCTCTATCTCCTGCTTAGAATAATCCAGATAAGCTACGCCCTCAGTACCGGTTACTGCCAGGGTTCTTACCCGGTGCGGAGTATACCAGTTCACCTCTACCGAAGCTGAAACCTCCTCGAAACCCATGAGTATTATAGCGGCATCACCCCGAACATTCTTCCATCTGGTGGATCTGGCAAAAACACTGGTACACTCCTTGCCGATAAAATATCTAATAACATCTATATCATGGGTGGCCACGTCAACGATTATTCCTATATCGGTGACCCTGGGAACAAAGGGGCCAACTCTCTTTGCTGAGATATACACTAATCTCCCGAGAACTCCATCATCCATAATTTCCTTCAATTTTGTGACAGCCGGGTTGAAGCGCTCAACGTGTCCTACCATGAGCTTCACTCGGCGAGCTTGCGCTGCCGTAATTATCTCTTGAGCACTCGGTATAGAATCGGCTATCGGTTTCTCAATGAGCAGATTCACCCCCTTCTGTATTGCTGCCAGTGCGACTTCCTTGTGCCCTGCAGTAGGAACAACAATACTAACAGCGTCTAATCCCTGATCTAGCAACTTTTCATGGTTAGAGAAAGCGGTTGTCCCATACTGGGCAGCGATTCTCTTTGCTTTTTCCAAATCAGTGTCAGCGATACCAACCAATTCCGCGCCTAGCTCTGCATAGACCCGCGGGTGATTCTTTCCCATGTTGCCGACACCAATAACCCCAACTTTCATGAAAGCACCTCAAAATGGTTTAGATTCTATTAAGCACCTTTAGCTCTTCCGGCAAATCGACTACTTCAGCCGGACAGCCAATAGCAAGCTTCCAATCTGGGACATCTTTGGTAACAACAGCGCCAGCGGAGATCATGCTCCCTTCGCCAATCACTACACCGGGAAGTATAACAGCATTTGCGCCGACAGATACCCCCTTCATTAGAATAGGCCCTTTTAATTCGTTGCCTTTCCTAAAAGGGGGATACTTATCATTGGTTAACACCGCATTGGGACCGATAAAAACAAAATCCTCTATAATGGTATTGATAGCAATAAACACATTGCTCTGAATATTTACATTGTTTCCGATGCTACTGTTGCCCTCAATAACTGAGTTTGTGCCAATGCTGACATTATCCCCGATGAGGGTATTTTCCCTGACAAGAACATTATGTCCCGTTTGAAAGTTGTTTCCAATACGAACATTGCAATATATAATGGTATTGGCTCTTATTAGAGCATTTTCGCCAATGTTGCTTCCTTCATATTGGTGATCCTTAACCTTGATACCTTTTGAGTGTACAACATTCAGAATCTGTCTATCAGGGTATCCCACTATTACGTTCTCTAATATAGAACTATTTCTCCCCACAACACTTTTACCATATATTCTAGCTGAGTCGTGAATCACCTCATCACTCCTAAATTGTCCCAAAACACTCCCGGGTTACTCTCAGCAGATTATCTATCACGTATTCCTGCTCCTCATCGGTCATCTGAGCGTATAAAGGCAAAGTGATACTCAGTCTATCGGCAGCCAGCGAGGTGGAATAGTCGTTGTCATCAAGGTGATATTTCTGCCTGTAGTAGCCCAGAGTATGAACAGCATGGGTTCCCTGCCTCGTAGCTATCCCCATTTCCTCCAGCTTGAACATAATCTTATTCCTGATTTGGTTAAGCTCATCGAGTGATAGGGTCTTTGATACCGGGTTTTCGATTCGTGTAACATAGGACTGGTAGACATGTTTACATCCTTCTGGGGCAGAAGGAAGCTGTAGGTATTCTATTCCCTTTAGGTTCTCATCATATATTCTTGCCCTCTTAATTTTCCTGTCGATAATGTAGGGCAACTTTTTCATTTGTTCTACGCCAATAGCACCTTGTAGATCAGTCATCCTGTAATTATAGCCCAGAACATCGAATTCTGGCAGCAGAAACCCTGCCTTCTGGTGCCTTGCCAGGTCTGAGATAGCAGCCCCATGGTTTCTCAGGGATTCTATTGTGGAGTCAATTTCTTCATTGTTGGTAATAATCATGCCACCTTCGCCTGTGGTTATAGATTTACGCGGGTGGAAACTTAAACAGCCAGCGTCTCCGAAGGTCCCGGCATGTTTATCATGGTATAGTGCTCCCAGAGCGCAAGCAGCGTCTTCAACGACACGTAGCTTATACTGCCGGGCTATCTCCATTATAGGGTTCATATCAGCCGAAAGACCAAAGAGATGAACGGGCATAATGCCTTTGACATTTGAGGAGCTTATTTTTTCCTTTTCTAAATAATCGGCTATCTTTTGATGGTCAACATTGAAGGTCTGGGGGTCAATATCGATAAATACTGGCCTGGCACCGGTATGTTCAATGGCATTAGCCGTGGCAATATAAGTAAAAGAAGGGACTAAAACCTTGTCACCGGGTTGTATTCCTGATGACAGCAGTGCGAGGTGTAGAGCTGTAGTACAAGAGGTAGTTGCCCTGGCGAATTTAGCTTTGGTGAAATCGGCAATCATCTCTTCGAATTTAGCCACCCGGGGTCCTTGGACTAGCCAGCCTGATTCCAGCACAGAAGCAGCAGCCTCTGCCTCACGGTTATCAAAGTATGGCTTTATAATCGGTATTTTCATATTGTCATTGTACCAAGCCAGTTACAGTTCCGACGAGCACACTGGGAGCATTTTAAGAAGCTGTCTTTTTTCTCATAAACAAGCTTCTGCTTGCAAAGAGGGCAGACAAACAAGTTTAGTAAATCTTCGTCCCACATGTCATCTACTGAATTCCCTCGGTGAGAATATCCGTATAATACCAGCAAGCGGGGTCAGCGACCTTTGCCGGGGCAAGCTTATCATCCAAGGCTTTTGCCATCAATACCGATTCCTGTCGCTCTCTGCCAATAACCCGCCTCCCAATCCTCTGTAAAATTGAAAATGACACAAATCCGTTTCTTCTCAGGGCTTTGTTGAGAAAATTATCGGACGAAAGAGTTGGGAACTGAATCACATGAATTCCGCTTTCTTTGAATCTGCTTACTGCTCCATCAAGAATGGTATTGAATATCTTCTCATCATTATTGCTCACTATAAGGTCAGTGATCACCCCTCGCCCCTCTCCATCATTCCTTGTAATCACATATCCTACTACATCGCTCTGCCTCCTGGCCAGGAAGAATTCATAGGCTATGCTTGGGTTATCGAATATCCTCCACTTCAAATATCGCGAATTGCGGTCCGCTGTTATCCCAAATTTCCCCTTGTTTCCCTCCCAGAATTTATCCAGTTCCTCAGCTACCGTCTCGATGCTTGTAACCCTTTCCAGCCTTACTGCTGTATCCAATGAGCCCTTTCGGGAAAAGAACGGCATTAGAAATAGGCTGCCTGCTTTGGAAATTCCAATGAGCAGAGCAGCAATAAATCTATTATGAACCCTCCCCTTTATTTTATTAACCAAGAATTTATCTAAATATGACCTTTTAGTGGCTTTTATATAATGGGCATAACGCCCCACGATGTTATAGCCCAGCTTTAAGCGCACCCTGCCGTGTTCAGCAACTGCCCACGTGGTAAAAAGCAGCTGGAACCTATCTTTAGCCTCCTCGCAAAATTTAACTTCGAAGGGATAATATATTCCCTTGCCTCTATAACCGGGGTGCATCACCGTGTTCTCTGTTTTGCCCGCTAAGATGGGGCTGCCGAAGTAGCTAAACTTGATAGGTATCAGGCCATGATGCCCGATGATCTTGATCGCGTCCGTGTCTTCCAGGAGCCACATACTTCCCCAGCCTTCTGGAGTGGCCAGCCATTCCCACTCGAACTTATCAACAGTCCTGGAACGACCTGCCACCAGGTTATATAACGCGTTAAGCTCTTCTTTGTCCTTTTCAGCAAATTTTCGGCTTATTATATTGGGCATTTATCTGCCTCGCTCTGGTTATTGTACCAGACCGGTTGCAGTTCCGACGACTACTTTGTTGCCATGCTGGTTCTCGCACCACACCTCCATGACAAATCTAACCCCGGAGTCCTCAGCCTGCCTGGAGCGGACGACCGACTTAGGCGCCAAGGTATCTCCCGGGTCAACAATAGCGACGAATGTCAGGCTCATTTTCCCGTTCTTCAGCCAGCTTTCCCCGAAGAGGTCAATCAGGAGCTCTGTCAAGTAGCCTTCGAACATAGCGCCAGAAGCTGCTCGTGTCGGCAGACCACAACTCTTAGCAAAATCCAGGTCCGTGTGGATATTTTTCTTAGGCCACCCGGGGCCTTTGGGAAATCCCCCTGAGAAGGCATATACCCTTTCCTCCGTGACCGTCTTAAGCTTGCCGGAGAACTCGTGTCCCTCCTGGGTATCCTTTGTAATAATTGCCATCCTATCACACCTTTCCAGCTATATAGGTGTCGGTAATTCTTCTTCGAAGGATCTCTACCCCGTCCTCATCAACAATCAAGGTGTCTTTGACCTGATAGAACCTACCCCGCTTCTCATATATATCCACTACCTTCCATTGTACCCTGAAAGTCTTCCCCACCCTGCCCGGGTTAAGATATTCAACTTCCTCCTTGGCATGGACGGCAGCCATACCGGGCGGCAGATAGAAGGATGGACTCCTGGTAACGTTGCTGTGGTTAATAAAAAGACCAGGGTGTACTATTGCCGGTCCAGCCCCAGTCTCTTGCAGGTACCTCGGGTGATGCTCCTCTTCTGCTTCAAGGTACTGCTGGTTGAACTCCGGGGTGACGCGAAACTCGTAAGGCTCAAACTCCTCGCCTACCCCTACATCGTCCGCCCTTTTTCTGTCCGCCATACACTCGCCTCTTATACTAGCACGAGAGTTGAATAATCACTCTCCTTAACTTTCCTGAATCGACTCCCAAACCAACTCCGCAATGTCTCGAATCTCAATCCTGTCCGCATTGCCGACAGTTAGTTTACTGTCCTCGAAATTAATGAGGCAATAAGGGCAGGCGACGGCTAAGATGCTTGCCCCCGTCTCCATAGCTTGTTCCAGCCTGAGGTCAGAGAGCCTTTCGCCTTTCTTAGTGTCCAGCCAGATTCCTCCTCCTCCCCCACCACAACATAAGCTCTTCTGGCGAGCGTCGGGCATTTCAACTAACTCCAGGCCGGGGATACTACGTAGAATCTCTCGAGGCTCTTCATATATGCCGTTATGACGCCCCAGATAACATGGGTCGTGATAGGTAACTTGCTTATTTAATTCTTTACTGAAATTTAGCCTGCCCTCTTTGATAAGCCGGGCAAGATATTGTGTGTAGTGAATAACCTCAAAGTCTCCCTCAAACTGGGGATACTCATTTTTGAATGTGTGATAGCAGTGGGGGGAGGTGGTAAGAATCCCTTTGACGCCGTTCTCGGCAAAAACGCCGATGTTATGCTGCGCCAGATTCTGGAATAATTTCTCGTTGCCTGCCTTGCGAACACTTTCACCACAGCAAACTTCCTGGGAACCTAAAATGCCAAAGTCCACCCCTGCCTTCTCCAGAATGCCAGCGGTAGCTTGAGCTACCTTTCTAGCCCGGGCGTCATAGGCCAGGAAGCAGCCGGGAAAATATAATAACTCTGTGCCTTTAGCAAAAGGCTTTACAGGCAGGTGTTCCGCCCAATCACCTCGATTCTCACTTGTCTCGCCAAAAGGATTGCCCACGCTGGCAATGTTTGTCATAGCCCGCCGCAGTGAATCAGGAATTTTGCCTACACCTAGCTCTACTTCGACTCTACGCAGATTCCTCATGAAATCTATTATCTCTACGCCACGAGGACATTGGTCAACACAAGTATCACAGGTGGTGCATGTCCATATTTCCTCGCTTTCAAAGTCGGTTAACCCTAATTGGGCCTCATGGAGCATTCTTCGGGCTGACAGTCCATTCACGTCTGTTGTAACCTGAGTATAAGGACAAACAGCTCTACACGTGCCACACTGAAAGCAACTTACCCAAGAGGACTCTTTTATACCTTCAGCAGCTAAAGCTTGGTTTAATTCAGCATTGGACTCATCCAGGATGATAGAAATGTCCGGTAGTATTCCAGTTATGCCCTTATATCGCCAGCGATAATCTAGTTCTTTCGCAATCCCTTTTATCCAATCTGGCTTACTGCCTATAGTCATTCAATTCCTTTCTTGCATTTCGGCCAGGAAAGCGGCTACTCTGGCAGCTACAGCATTGCCATCAGCGATACAATCTGGGATAGGCTTCATCCCAATAGCAGCACCAGCCAGGAACACCCCCTCCCTGGTAGCATCATTTGGATAAAGGTCTTTATCCCGGCACTCAAAAAAACCATCCTCGGCCACATCTATATCCAGCATAGTAGCTATCTTTGGAGCATCAAGGGCGGGGGTCATGCCATGAGATAGAGAGACCAGGTCAAAAACGCCCTGAATCGGCTTGCCTAAAAAGGTGTCTTCAGCTCTGATAGTGACATCACCATTGGGCAATACCCCACATTCGGCTATCCTCCCTCTAATATAGGTAATACTCGTCTCCTGTGCTCGGCGATACATCTCTTCGAACCCGCGACCGTAGGTGCGGATATCTATATAGAAACACGTCACTACAGCATCAGGATGTCTTTCTTTAATTTCGATAGCCTGCTTGGTGCTAAAGGAGCAGCAGATGCGTGAGCAGTAGTTATGGCCTAGCTGCTCATTCCGGGAGCCGACACAAAACGCTATAGCAACCCGCTGGACGATTTTACCATCGCTCGGTCTCCTGATTTCACCCCCGGTCGGCCCTTCAGGGTCAAGTAGGTGCTCCAGTTCAGTAGCGGTGATGACATTCTTGTAAATACCATATCCATACTCCTCCTGCAAAGAGGCATCGAAGGGCTCGAAACCAATGGCTACCACAATAGCCCCGACAGGAATTTTATAATTACCTGTGCCCAGGCTAGCCTGGAAATGCGGCGCCTGACCTTCCACATGACTGACCGTAGTTCCACACCTGATTTCCACTAAGTGCGCTCTTCGAACGCGATCTTCCAGCTCCTTGACTAATTCCTTGCCACTGTGGAAGAAAGGGAAGGTCTTGTCATAGTTTTTCACTCTGCCACCCAGCTCCTGCTCCTTTTCCACTAAAACAGATGAAATGCCCAGGTCGTTCAGAGCGATAGCCGTCTGCATGCCGGCTACCCCACCACCTAGAATCAGGACTTTTCGCTCCATAGTACACTCCTTCATAGTAAGGGTATTCCCCTCATGGTTCTACCTGCAGCAAGTGTTGCCCCTACTATCTCGTCACTACAGGGCAAAGGCTGCTCATCCTTGCCCAGCCAGGTCTTCGACTCATCGTAGGGGATTCCAATCTTGTCCAGCAACGGCTCTACTGGTACAGTATGAAATTGAATTCCTACTATATCATAAGGGTCCCAACCCATGAGCAGCCCGGCCAGCTCCATATAGGTCAAAACAGGAATGAAGTATTCCTTGCCCTTAAGCTCTTTGATTGCCCACTGCTGTTTATCAAGATGCACCTGGCAGCCGGGGCAGTTAGTGACAATAAAGTCAGGCTCGAAGGGTTCCATGCTCACCATCTTTTTGTTCACAGAAGCAGCGGTGAAGCCACGATTAGGCGTCAGCATGCATTGTCTGAAGCCCATACCGCAGCAGTGTCGGCGTTCAGGATAGTCAATTTCCTTGCCTCCCCAGGCTTTAACCAGGCCAGAGAGCACTTCACAGTACTCCGCACCACCTAAAGACCTTTCTAATGGGAAAAGCTTGTTATAGTGGCAACCCACATGGTCTACTCCCCTTAGGGGGCGACCGGAATCCTGATCCACCAGTTGGTAAATCATAAATTCATCCCTTAACCTCAAGCGATGCTTATAAACTACATCGCTTACGTGTAATATATGCCTGGGGAGCTCAAATTTTCTGCCGCAGGCTTCCATTAACAACTTATCCATTTTCTGCTTAAGCCCGGGCTCCTGGCGGTAAAGGTCAAAACATTCACTGTGAATGCCAAATGAGGTAATACAGGCTACAGCGATGGTCTCATATCCAGCCTCCTGAGCCAGCGACCACAGTCTAGCAGTGGTCAGCAGAGTGCTCTCTATGGTAGTTACATCTCCGTGGTAGGCTATCCCAGAACAGCAGGTGCACATAGATTCTGGCTTCAGATTCCAGCTCCAGTCTAAATCCAAAAGGTCAAAAAGCCTGGGCATCATTGCCTCTGTGGCAGGATAGCCAACTGCCAAAATACAGCTTGGCAAAAGGAAATAGCCATCCTCGGGAATTTCCTTAATGTACCTTCTCCAGGTATTCTCCCTTGCCTCAACATCATATATATTGGTTTGCATTGTCAGGTACTCATCTTGTGATAACATTTGTCTCTCGTCCATCATAAACTCCTGTTACTCCTGCATGGTTATACTGAGGCCACGCTGGACTATGCTTAAGGCTAAACCTTATAAAAGTAGTCATCAATATCCATATCCCACTCCCTGGCTTGCTCCTGGGCGTACTTCTCAATTTGTTCCCATAGAGGGAAAGTGCCACCAACCTGCCAGCATCGCCTTATTTCATGCAAAGTGTCAGGATGAACCTTTCGCCCGGGCATGGAGCCGTCCATATCAGGGCAACCTCCGACCCGTCGGTATATCTCGTCTTTATTGAGGGCATAGCGGGCGAACCTGGGTCCGAAATCAAGGTGAAAAGGTAGCAGGATATTCCTAAAGTAAAGACAGTATCCTCTGTTCCAGTAGTTGCCACCCCAGAGATGTCTTCCAGTATACTGCTGCCTTCCTCGCGTGCTATATACATGATAGCCTTTTAGCTGACTAAGCTGTCTGAGGGAAGATATTAGCGCGAACGGGTTATTGCCGCGAGGACACCTGAGCTTGCAAGTGCCACATTGCGCACAGTACCAGATAGTATCTGCTTTCAGCAGCTCAATGATTTTTTCCTCGTCCTTAGATTGGACCGTCTCCATAATCAATCGAGGGTTGTAATCATAGAACTCGGCAGCGGGGCATACTGAGGCACAGGAACCGCAGCTCATGCAGGAGTGAAGGGCATGCCTGGCTACCAGATGATTTTCAATCCACCAGACACAGGACTTATTTCGAGCCTCTTCATACCATTTCTCTGTTTCACTCTTTCCATATTTCTTCTGCCAAAGAGCTATCTCCCGGCGATCCTTTTCCCTCTCAAATGGGGTTAGGAATAGCTTCTTAATATTGGGATAATAATAGGCTCCCCCCCAAACCACTTTTTCATCCCTCAGCTTATAATATTCGTCGATTATCTCTTCGTCTGATAAATTATCGAGATACTGGCGGCACTTTTCGGCGTCCCGTCCATGCCAAGAAGGTTCCCTGCTAAACCAAGGCTCTAAATCCTCCTCTAGTATCTCGCTGGGAGAGTCAATCTCATCAAGAGCATCCTCGGGTGGTGAAGGCTGACCAAGATAGCATTGCCTTTGTGGGTCAAGGCTTGCCTTGCCGTCCCTTTCCCTATATGTGCCACTCTTCCAATACAGGTCTTGTGGCCAATCCTCAGGTCTGGTCCTGCCTTTCTTTATCTCTTTTTCTGCCATCGTCACTTCCTTTGTCCCTATTATTTAGAGCCATCTGGGCATCGTTGAAAGTAGTTGCATCTGATCATCAAATTATCCAACTACGCACCTGTTACCTTAGAGGCCACTATCCCCACTATCCTCCTCCCTACTTGCCCACTGGCTCAAAGTGTCCAACAAGCTCAATAGTTTACCTCATCGGCGCCAGCAAGGCAAATAATCATCTTGGTTCCTCGAGGATACCCGATTCCCATTTAGATAAAACCAAGCCTCCTGGCTTTCTTTATGCTCATTACGGCAGTAGCGTTACCGCTTTGCCTATCTCTGCTGAAGTTAGTGCAGCCCCAACTATAGCCACCTCCTCTCTCTTTATTATTTAGAGCTATCTGAGCATCGTTGCAAGTTACATCCGATCATCAAATTATCCAACTACGCACCTGTCACTTTAGAGGCCAATATCTCCACTATTCTCTCCCCTGCCCTACCATCTCCGAATACATCTCTTTGCCTTCCCTCTGGCTCAAAGTACTTGACTGCTTCAATGATTTTGTCCTTATTTGAGCTAACTAAGGTATTCCAGCCATCATCTACCGTCTCGGGCCAGCCTGTGACCTCATCAAGGGTAATACAGGGGACTTTTGAGAAATAGGCCTCCTTTTGAAGTCCGCCAGAATCGGTTAAAATTTTTTTAGCATTTTGTGTGAGTATTATTGAATCCAAATAACCAACTGGAGCTATTAAGCGTACATTTGAGGCATCCCTTAGCTGTCCATATAACCTGTACTGCTTTAAGTATTTCACAGTCCTGGGGTGGATGGGAAAGACTATTTTCTCATCCGTACTGGAAAAAGCTTCCACTATGTTTTTGAGGTTTTCCTCAATTTCAGTATTCCGTGCCCGATGAACTGTAGCCAGGAGATATTCCCCTTTACCCAGAGTCAGCTTGTGCAGTATTTCCGAGTTTCTCTCAGCAACCTGAGAGAATTGCAGGAAACTATCCAGCATCACATCGCCGGTGAGATACACCCCATCATTGATGCCTTCCCTCCTGAGATTGTCCACCGCTGTCTGCGTTGGAGCAAAGAGGAAGCTGGATACGTGATCCGTTAGCACCCTATTGACTTCCTCAGGTATATTCTTGTCAAACATCCTTGGTCCAGCCTCAACATGGGCGACTGAAATATGGAGCTTTACTGCTGCCAGGGCCCCAGCCAAGGTAGAGTTGGTATCCCCATAGACTAAAACCAAATCTGGTTTTTCGGAAACCAAGGTATCTTCGATGCTTATCATCATCCTGGCAGTTTGTCTAGCATGGGTATCAGAGCCGACTGCGAGATTATAGTCTGGCTTGGGTATGCCCAATTCATCGAAGAATATCCTAGATAGCTCCACATCGTAGTGCTGACCGGTATGAACCAAGACCTCTTCGTGACTTCTGCGTAGCTCCTTTGACACCAATACTGCTTTGATAAACTGGGGTCTGGCACCGACAACAGAGACTATTTTCATCCAAGCCCTTGTCCAATTGTCGCTACTACCTTTTCTATCTCCTCTCCACCAAGCTCAGGGTAGAGAGGCACGGAAAGGACTTCTTCTTGAGCTCGTTCGCTTTCGGGAAAATCGCCCACCTTGTGACCTAAAAATTTGTAGACTTCCTGAACATGCAAAGAAAGCGGATAGTAAATAGCAGTGGCAATGCCTTGAGAGTTAAGGTATTCACGTAGTTCATTTCTATTTCTGCGGGAATTCCTCACTCGAACCGTGTAGTAGTTGAAAATATGGGAGCCTCCCGGAGCAACGTAAGGTGACTCAATCCCCTCAATTTTGCTGAGAAGCTCAGAGTAAAGTGAAGCCTTCTGACGCCGCTGGTCAATCCAATCGTTGAGATGTCTCAGCTTAACCCGCAAAATAGCCGCCTGAAGGGCATCGAGGCGACTATTGAAGCCGTGCATAACGTGCTGGTAAGTTGTTTTGGAGCCATGAACCCTGAGAATTCTCACCGTCTCGGCAATCTCAGGGGCGGTGGTGACCACCATGCCCCCATCGCCATACGCACCGAGAACTTTGCTGGGGAAGAAGCTGAGGCAACCGGCATCACCGAGGGAGCCGACTTTTTTGCCTTTGTACTCTGCTCCCAAGGCCTGAGCACAGTCCTCAATTACTTTCAGGTTATGCTTCCTGGCTAGATCGAGGATACTTTCCATAGCCGCAGGCTGGCCGTACAGGTGTACAGGGAGAATTGCCCTGGTCTTGTTGGTTATTTTCGACTCGATTCGTGATGGGTCTATATTGTAGGTTTTCGGGTCTATGTCCACGAACACAGGCGTGGCACCACACTTAGCTATAGACTCGGCGGTGGCAATAAAGGTGAAGGGAGTAGTGATGACCTCATCACCAGCCTTTATGCCGCAGGCAAGCAGGGCAAGCTGGAGGGCATCAGTGCCCGAGGCAACACCCACAGCATATTTCGTTCCGCAGTAGGCTGCCATCTCGTCCTCGAAGGCTTTGACCTCGGAACCCAAGATAAACTGCCCACTTCGCACTACCCTATGAATGGCAGCGTCAAGCTCATCTTTAATCGAGTCATATTGAGCCTTTAAATCAACAAGAGGAATAGTCATGCCCCAGCCCGTTCCACTCTAGCGTTTTCTTTAGCTCCTCCCCTGAAGTATTCCTTGCCGCATTGAGAACATTTTGTTCTTTCATTATTCTTAAAATCCAGCTTCGTTCCGCACTCGCAGACCCATCCTTCAATGCGTGCTGGATTGCCAAATACCAGGGCATAATGGGGAACGTCTTTGGTAACCACCGAGCCTGCGCCGATGAGGGCATATTGGCCTATGGTATTGCCACAGACGATAGTTGCGTTTGCGCCGATGGTAGCGCCCTTTCTAACCATCGTGGGTGTGTATTTTCCCCTTTGAGATACGGGGCTTCGAGGGCTCCTGGTATTGGTAAACACACAGGAGGGGCCACAGAATACGTCGTCTTCTAAGGTCACCCCGTCGTAAACTGACACGTTGTTTTGAATCTTGACATTGTTGCCGATGTTAACGTTCTCACCAATGAATACATTTTGCCCTATGGTGCAGTTCTTGCCTATGTTTACGTGCGGCATTATGTGACAGAAGTGCCAAATCTTGGTGTCTTCACCAATGCTAGATGGCGCCTCTACAATGCTGGTAGGATGAACAAAGAAACTGGTTTCAGTAGAGGTTAAGAGGATGTTCTCAGACCTACCCTGAAGCGACTTCTGGCAGGCGTCAAGAACCCGCAACACCTTCAACCCACTTTCCCCATCCGTTTTGGGCTTGCTACGCGTTTCCATACACTCTAAGAAATGCTGGCACTCGAGCTTCAATGGCTCCGCCATATCGAGTTTTACCGGAGTAGCCTCCTGCTTACGAGGCATGGGCACGCGGTCAATCCATTCTATCCCGTGTTCATATAGTAACAGTTTATTCTGCGGTGCCACATCATCAAACACCGCCATCTTCTTGTCACCTACCACAACCAGCTTCTGTTCTTTGTATGGATGAAGCCAGCTGACGAAGATGTGGGCCCTGACCCCGCTGGCGAAGCTCATGGTGGTTACAGTAATATCGGCTATATTCTGATGCAGATAACAGCCGCCGTGGGCGGAGACCTCCAAAGGTAATTCATTGAGCAAAAGCAGAATGACCGATATATCATGAGGGGCAAAGCTCCAAAGAATGTCCTCCTCAGTCCTAAACTTGCCCAGGTTAAGCCTGCTGGAGTAGATATAATCTATTTTTCCCAGCTCGCCGTCGTCTACCATCTGTTTGAGTTTGATGACCCCGGGGTGGTATTCCAGCACGTGACCAACCATCAGGACTTTCCGCTTCTTTTCAGCTAGCTTTACCAGCGCTTCGCCTTCCCTAACTGTGAGAGCTAATGGCTTTTCCACAAAGATGTCTTTGTTGGCCTGCAGTGTTTGCTTTGCCATGGAATAATGAAGCGCTGCGGGGGATGAGATGACAACTCCTCTTATTTCCTTATCGGCTAATACCTTCTCGAAGCTAATTTCAGTATTGACGTCAGGGTAGAGTGGCGCAAGCTTGCTCAGAACCTCAGAATTGCTATCACAAATGGTATGGAGTGCGCCGAGTTCGGCGAAATTGCGAACCAGGTTCTTGCCCCAGTACCCACAGCCGACAACAGCGATATTCCTGTTCACCTTGCCTGCTCCACATGGCAGCGGAAAATGACTGTCCCGCCTTCGGTATAGGGACCTCCAGGGTCGAGGCACTGAACATAAGCAAATCTTCCATCGGTAGAAAGCCCCAGCGTCCTGGGGTCTATTCCCTCTCTGAGCGCTACCGCATAGTGTAGCAATGAGGACAACGCATGAATACATAAATTGTCTGTCCTATGCAAATCTATTATTGCCCCGTCAATCACTATTTTATCGCCCGTCTTGTAAATAGGGCACCTTCCTCTTATCTCTGTCACTTCCATCAACAGAACAGGCAAGTTCCTCACTCCCCTAACCTAACGATATTATCGTGCTTTAGCCCCCTGGTGACTCCACGTGTATCAAATACCAGTTTTGCACGGGCAACCACTTCGCCCATATTATAACAGCTGTGGTCAGCGACTATGACGACACAGTCCATCGAAGCCAGGCATTCCTCACTGAGTTCCACCGATTCTATGTCGCCTGCGGGCACATGAATCTGAGATACGTAGGGGTCATTGTAGCTTACCTCAGCCCCCTTTTCACGAAGAAGCTGAATTATTTTCAATGCGGGAGACTCTCTAGTATCTTCAACGTCTTTCTTGTAAGCTATGCCAAGGATAAGGATTTTAGCGCCATTCAAGCTTTTGCCTCTGGTGTTTAAGAGTTCGAGAATGCGAAAAACGACGTGATAAGGCATATGCTCATTGATTTCGGCGGCGAGTTCGATGAACCTGGTATGGAAATCAAACTCCCGGGCTTTATTTGCCAGGTAATAGGGGTCGAGCGGGATGCAGTGCCCGCCGATGCCAGGGCCGGGATAAAAGGGCATGTAGCCGAAAGGCTTGGTAGAAGCGGCACCAATAACTTCCCAGACACTTAAACCCATCTTCTCACAAAGATGGGCAAGCTCATTGACCAGGGCGATGTTCACACTGCGGAAGACGTTCTCAAAGACCTTGGTCATCTCAGCCACCTCGGGACAGGAAACTGGAAGTACCATGCCGGCAATCTGGGAATAAAGAAGCTGAGCCAGCTGAGTGGACTGGGGGTCTATGCCGCCGACGATTTTAGGAGTGTTTTTAACGTTATAGTCTTTGCTGCCCGGGTCGACGCGCTCTGGCGAATAAGCCAGGTAGAAGTCAATGCCGCACCGAAGCCCCGATGACTCCAAGTTGGGCAGTACTACCTGTTTGGTAGTGCCTGGGTAGGTGGTGCTTTCTAAGACCACAAGTTGTCCGGGCTGGAGGTATTTTGATATCGTCTTGGATTCGTGAATTACGTAAGAAAGGTCAGGGTCCTTCGTCGTGGTCAGCGGAGTGGGAACACAGACACATATGGCATCTACCTCTCCAAGGCGGCTTTGGTCTGTGGTTGCCTCCAAGAGTTTCCCTGTCACTACCGAGGAGAGGCTGTCACTGGAAACATCGGCGATATAAGAACTGCCCTGGTTAACCAGGGCAGTTCTTTTTTGCTGGGTATCAAATCCCAGCACCTTGAAGCGTGCCATGGCAAAGGCGACAGCCAAGGGAAGTCCTACATAACCAAGTCCCACGATACCTATTGTAGCCGACTTGTCTCTGATTTTTTCCTCCAGTCGTAACAAAGTCACCTCCCTTTCATATCCCACAACCTCAAGTCTAGCATAATACAACAGTTTTTAATATCTGAATTCCAAGCTTATAAAATGAGAGTCACTAAATCCAGCCCCACCGGTAATGATGGCTGTGTTTTTACTCAGGACTCAGCTGAGCCCAGATACTTAAAAATTTTCACAGGTGTTGTGGTTGTTGTGGACTCGGTTGGATATACGAACTCATAGCTGTTCAACTTTTCAAGAGGCACGGGGCTACTAAAGGCGTCGGTGCCCACTATTCTATAGTTTCCAGATGTCTGGCCTGCTATATAGGCCTCAGCCTCTTCATAAGTGGGAAAAGACCAGGCATTAGTGATTAGCTTATAGCTTATTCCTTCCGGACTTACTTCCTTTGAGTAGGAAATAACTAGCGATTCCGTGGGAACCACAGCTTTGCCATCAAAGTTATAAAGTCTGGCCACAGTGGAGTTGTAGTAAGCGGGCTGGTATAAGAATACTGCTTGTAGCTTGCCATCTTGCGTCGGCTGGTAATAAACTTCGTAAAACTCGCTTACGTTGCCGCCAGCAAACTCCACCATGGCGTAGAACTTTGAAATTGCCATAGCATAGTCAATCACCACATATTCCAAATCTAACTCGTCTGCGAGTTCGTTGGCTGAGCTTTCATTCTGGGTAGTGAAGAACCGGCCAGCTTCGTGAGCCCCACTCTGAGTAGGATTGGCATTGGGTATGCGATGAGAAATTTGTATTATAAAGTAGCCATAGTCCCACCAGGACATCACAGCGTAGACGGTCTCGGGGTATTCAAACTCATCACGTGGCGGGTATAGCTCATAATAGAAATCGGGGTCATCAAAAGGTTCGGGGCTGTTATCCTTTAACCACAGACACGAGCTATACCATCCCCTGTTCATAATATAATTTGGCGTCTCGGCAAGTGCTTCTACTTTGCCGATATTGGGGAAAAAGACTAGGAAAAAGATGACTATTCCGACAACGATGACTCTCACCCAGGCGCCTCTGGGCTGCATAAATGTTTTTGCCTCCGCTTTCTCCCTAGTTTTCTTTTTCCTCTTCTTGAATTTTCTAACTGCTCCCACTACTTCTTTAGGCTTGGCCAGCAATTTGCTTAAGCCAGCAATGTCCAGCATTTTCCAGGAGAAATATCCTGTGAGCAAGGCAGCATTTACGGCATAGTAGTAACCGAAGCGGCGCTGCCCAAGGACTGCCACCAACATTGTTATGCTCCAGACCAGGAACAAGATTTTGTCAGCACCCTTTTCCTTAATAGCGAGATAAATAAGCATGGCAAAGGAAATAAATGCGATGAAAAAGGAGGTGGTGAAGTTAGCCCAGGCTATCCTTAAGGTCAGGGGTTGCACCTCCAGAATAGTCAGGCTGGCGCCACCTGGGGCGAAGAGGCCAAATTGGCGGATCATATACTGAAACAGTGAGGGATTGGTGGCATGAAAAGCAGCGAGACCGATTCCAGCCAGTCCAAGCAAGGTCAAGGGATAGTAAACAGGCTTCAAAGTCCTGCCTGCCACGAGCCGTGAGATAATACTTAAGACTATGGGTAACAATATGGCAGCTAGCATAGATACTCGATAAATGGCATCCCGACTACCCCCACCCAATACGGGAAGAAGCATGAGGAAGGCAATAAGGAAAAGAGGAGTGCCGACAATGCATAGATAGTCGCTCGATTTATGCCCTAAGTGGTCCACGATGAACTGAATCACCAGGTAAGCAAATATAATGAAGATGAACAGCAGCCCACCTTGCCAGGTAAGGAGATAAATACCCAGGAAGACGCCAGCGAGCAGAGTATAGACGAGGGGCTTGGTGATAGTTGACCAGTCTCTACTTAAAATGTGGTCGAAGGAAATTTCCCTTTCTCGAGCCCGTTTAATGGCCATTATTAGAAAGAGCACGCACACGGCGCTAAACAAAACCTCAGCTACATGGTGGTCGGTAAAGCCAAGCAGGGAACGGTGCAGAAATTCGCCAGGCAAGATGACAACCAGGGCGGCTGAAATGACGCCCACCCAGCGGTTAAACAGTTCCTTGCCGATAAAGTACACCGGAATGAGTGTCAGAGTGCCCAGAATAGCGGGCATGTAAGCGGCCACCACTTCCATGTGATGCAGAGTCGGTGCCCCCAAGCTAACAAGCCGAATAATGCCAGCGACAAGCCAGGCGAAGAATGGCCGAGCAAGTCCTCCACCACCACCAGGGTAGAGCATGTAGGGGTCAAAGGAATTGAAGTGGGGAAAGTTATGAACCAGAGTTTCTATGTTGCGCATGTAATAATAGGCATCAGTCTCTCGAAACCAGACCCAGTCATTGACAAAAATTTGGTCATAAGGCAGAGCTATGCGTATGTACAATGAGATGCCACAGAGGGCTGCCAGAATTATGCCCACTATAACTATTGGGGGGACTTTTCGTTTTTGCTCTGGACCTTGCTCGCTCACTTAAAATTCCCGCAAGGAAAATATCCTGCTAGCCTGAATATCTTCCCCATTATAAACTTACCGCGCCAGATATTACAACACATTATAACCCGCCAGCTCCTTGAGACAGCCCGTTGAACCAGAAGCCAGATTTAATCTATAATTGCATAATGCGAACTTACCGTCCTGTCAATTTAAATGTCCTGTGGTTTTTAATAGCTCTAAATATCGTAATCTTCGTAATCGAGTTGATAACCGGCGGAGGGATCGCAAAATATAGCCCACTCATTTCTTTTCTTGGCTTGACACCCGCACTGCTCTCTCAACAACCCTGGACCATCATAAGCAGCATGTTTGTCCACGGCAGTTTTTGGCACATATTATTCAATATGATATGTCTGTACTTCCTGGGGAGCTTCATGCTCCGGGCAGCGGGGGAGAGAAGCTTCCTGACAGTATTTTTTCTGGGAGGTCTGGCGGGAAATGCCCTCTACTTTCTTCTTGGCCCTCCATCAACCCCAGCAGCGGGAGCCTCCGGGGCCATTTTCGCCCTTGCTGGAGCCCTAGCAGTAATGGTCCCCAGAGTGCCAGTCATTGTATTTCCCATCCCTGTCCCTATGCCACTCTGGGTAGCTATCTTAATCTTCTTCTGCTTTATCCTTATCGTCTTGCCTATGCTCATCCACACCAGGATAGCCTGGCAAGCTCACCTTGGGGGTTTGTTGCTGGGGCTCGCAGCGGGTCTCATTTTTAAGAGGAGAAGACGAGTCTATTATATGTGAACCTTTAAAAGATGGAAATAAAAGAAATCCGCCTGAAAGCCGCTGGGCCTGAACTCGTCGGCGAGCTTCATGTTCCGTCAAGGGACGAGGTTCACCCAGCCTTGTGCATCTGCCATGGCATCCCCGCTGCTCCACCTGACCCCACTGACAGGGGCTATACAATACTGGCGCAGCGCTTCTGCCATGCTGGCTTCATTACCTTAATCTTTAACTTTCGGGGAGCGGGAAGGAGCGAAGGTAACTTAGACATCTTGGGCTGGAGTCGAGATTTACGAGCCGCTCTTGACTTCCTGTATAACCTGAAGGAGGTAGATAAAACTCGTTTTTGCTTACTGGGATTTAGCGGAGGGGCAGCGGTTTCCGTTTATACCGCCGCCCATGACCTAAGAGTATCTTCAGTGGCAACCTGTGCCTGCCCTGCGGATTTTCGCTCTCTTTCTCAAAGAGAAACGCCTCTGAACACCATCCAACGGTTTCGCCAAATCGGGTCAATCAGGGATAAAGATTTTCCACCCTCAATAGAGGAGTGGCAAAGAGGATTTGAGACCGTCTCGCCAATCAAGTGGATTGATAAAATTTCCCCCCGTCCCCTGCTTTTGGTTCATGGAGATGCCGACGAATTAATACCCCTGGAGCACGCACATAAGCTCTACCAGAAAGCCAAAGAGCCCAAAGAGTTAAAAATAGTACCTGGTGCCAAGCATAAACTGCGCCTTGAAACAGCAGCAATGAATTTTGTTCTAGACTGGCTAAAGGCGAGGTGCTAAACCGAGAGAGCATTTCCAGTATTTGCAACAGCCTTCGAATAATGCTTTCAGTAGTAGTATAATGGAAGTAACAAGTTGCGACAAATAGCTTGACACTATGAAAGCATTGAAGCCTTTATCTGAACTTATCTCCTTGGAAGGAAAGAGAGCTCTGATTACTGGCTCTGCCGGTGGTATTGGCAGAGCAATGGCCTACAGGTTTGCAGAAGCGGGTGCGGATTTAGAACTTGTAGATATGAATAAAAAGGGGCTAGGACTGGTGAGAAACGAGCTTTCGCGGTTGGGGTCGGAAATAGACATTTATAAGGTAGATCTTTCCAAAGAAGAGGAAATAGATGCTCTATGGGAAGAACTAAGTGGAAAAGAGCCTGACATACTGGTAAATAACGCTGGAATATATCCTTTCAAGA
>Ga0209636_10000347_pt1 | contig 43633 bp, 40 predicted proteins | sample DeeMarSWOR152_54_FD_187464 | JGI IMG/M metagenome (GOLD analysis project Ga0209636, IMG submission 187464) | Marine sediment microbial communities from White Oak River estuary, North Carolina - WOR-1-52-54 (SPAdes) (version 2) | ecosystem: Environmental > Aquatic > Marine > Intertidal zone >...
TGGTGAGATCATCTTTTTGGCCCCACACAGTAGATACGTATGATCTTTTCAGAGTAGTCCTGGAGAACCCAAGGATACCAAAAAATCACATTTCCCGGAGGTTCAATGTGAAGAACCCAAAAACAGGGGAATCATGGATTAATTCGGCACTGAGAAAGCAGATTATTGGAGTTCCCGTTTTCAGAAGATATTCATTCTTAAATTTTAGAGAATACTTTTACTTTATTAGAACAGCTGATCCATATGGATTATATGAAAATCTGATATCAGAAAACGATGATCTCATGTATTTCTGTGTCCAGACCGGACTTTCCAATTTTCAGATCATTTCAACACAAGAAATAGACCCAAAAGGAGAAATTGTGTTCTCAGGCTGTAGGTCAGATTACTATGTTACAGTTCCGCCAAAAACTACTCTTGAAAATTCAATTTCTACAATTCTCAAAAAGCTCAAAAACATTAACGAAGAAAATATTAAACCCAGTCCTTTGATATATCTTGAATCACATTATGAGAAGTGGGATGAAGGAATGGAGGCAATTTACAGAGAATTACACAACGATATGAGGAAACCATTCTTACAGGTAATTAAGAATACAGGTACATATTCAAATAAAATAGCGAAATGGATGAAGTCAAGAGATAAATTTGGACAAACAATTATCACTTATTTTCCTCAGGGAGTCGCTGCATATCAATTGAGTACATTTTGCATTGAAACTGAGTATGACTCATTGCTTATCGACCTTTTCTCTTCCTTTCCTGTTTCAACAATTTTCTACAGGCTTGATAATCGTGTAATGATGTCTATTTATCTACCATACACACTGGAAGGCAGGGCCATTGTTCATAAAGTGTTAAGTGAATTAAGAAAAAAAGAGTTGGTGGGTGAGTATACCAACTCTATCACTGAATACCACTATGTTGTTTAGATTCACCCTGGAAAAGTACCCCCACCGGGACCGCCTTCACCGTCACAGGGTTTTACTTCATCCAAGGGTTCAAAAGGCCAACCTTTCAATTCTTGCATGCTGATCACCTCATGAGTTATGGGAACCCTGCACTATAGAGTTTTCGCATGCAGGTTGTAAGCATTTCTTACAGACCAATAAAACTCCAAATTGGATGGATGAATAACGAGCAAAATTATTGCAATCAAACTTGAATGAGAACAGATTGTCCAATCTGTCGGCATTTGTCTCAGTCTTGTTACACTTGTAACATCATCCTCCCATCTTAGAGGAGATGTAATAAAATCTATTAATTGTTTGCCATGGGAGTTTTACAGGAAGCGAACGTTTCGCTCTTGCTCATCAAAGCGTCCAAAGACTCCGAATTTATTCTGATTAATCCCTGAGAGAACAGATCTCTAACAACTTGGTCATAGAATTCACGCTTTCTGCGAAGTTCTGAAAATGCCTCCTCTAAAGCTCTAGCAGGTATTCCGATACTCTGATTGGTATAGCGGATGCCTTGTTTTTGTCCCCATTCCTTAGGATTTTCAAAGAACTTCAGTATTCTCAGGTGCCAGGCTGTGAACATGTCAACAAAATTCAGAAACATATGCTGTATACGTCATCAGGGGGATTTGGCAGAGCAGCGTTGACAATCTTGATACTGTCAAGTGTTGGCAAAGCACTTTCTGGTTTTACCATTATTAACATTGAAATACCTCAATATCTTCTTTCTTGGCCGAAATGGACAAATACTATAACCAGCAAAATATTTCAGAAATAGAAATTCTTAATTTTCCATCTCTTTTATTGAGATCATTTTACAGGCCATTTCTGCCCTCTGGTGGCACACATCCAGGGGTCAGGCATGCACACCTTGTTGTAGTACTGGAAAACCCGTGCTTTACACCCTCCTCTGCAGTCTGATTTGTACAGACAGTTCTTGCACACTGTATCATCCAGTGTACATTCCCTGAAAGGTTGAAAAATGTTACTGTTGAGCCACAACTCTTTCAAGGATGTATCTTTCACATTTCCTGCCGTGAATTCAGGACCACTCAACACGGGGCATAACACTACATCGCCATTTGCTTTTATTGTTACCATGGAGGTTCCTATGCCGCAAAAAGAGTAATGAAGATCTAGTTCTTCGATATCTGCTGTATACTTCAATTCAAGGTTCTGAGGAGCTTCTTTTTCAAATGCACTCAACTGTTCTGAAATTGTCTTAGCTATTTCAAAAGAGGGAATCAAATCTGCATATTCCCCACCTCTCCCCGTGTCCATGAACCGATCGAAGATCATCTCCTGAACTCCTAACCCCAAAAGCATTCTCACTAACTGTTCTACTTCAGTAACATTTCCTGTGTAGATAACCGTATTTGTACGAACTTTAAACCCATTTTCTGTTAAAAGGGCAATACTTTCAACAGTTTTATCAAAGGTGCCTTCCCCTCTGATTCGCTCGTGAGTCTCTTTGGTAGCTCCATCAATTGACACAATGATCTTTTCAGGGCTGATCTCTTTTAACTTTTCGATACAATCTGGAGTAATGAGCGTGCCGTTAGTGAGGATGTTCACACTTATTGCATTTCGAGCGATATACTCTACAATGTCAAAGATGTCCTCCCTCGTGAAGGGCTCTCCTCCCGTGACGGCTACTGTTAAAATGCCTAACTCCTTTAATTCATCAATGATGGAAATCCATTCTTCTGTATCCAATTCGTTTGATAAGGGGTTCCCTCCTTTTTTGTAGCAATGAATACAGGCAAGGTTGCACGTATTGGTTACCTCCAAGTAAGCCACATCTAAAGGCCACTCCAGATTTGTGTCCCGGACGTGTAACGGTTGATACCCCGGATTGTCAGCCAACTCCAGAAGGTGGAGATCTTCTAAAAATCCGATGGATTTCATCACTTTTTTCTTCACATCTTTTTCAGGTTCTTTATAGGTTTTGGATACCTCTTCTGCAATCTCTTTTGCTGATTTTGTTCCATCACACAAAAGGAGTAATTCCCTCAGATCATCATTGGCCTTCCCCCCAATTCCTTTTTTTACATCCTTGACAAAAGAGCTTTCCCCTCTTCTTTTGATAACAACATATCCTGAGGTCACTGGATACAAGGTTTCATCGATCATTTCATTCCACCTTTCCAGCTTTCTTCCACCAGTATCTGCGACCAGGGTATAGCCTCGTACGGGTACGGAATGATTTTCTCTCTGAATACTCTTCTACACAACTCGAGGAACTTTTGCTGCTGGGGGCTGCCAAAGTAGTTTTGGATCACCTCAAACAAGGACTTCTCCTTGACATTCCCGATGTAGTACTGGGGATGTAAACACGTATCTACAGGAGCTACCCCCCCATCAGGGAGGATAATAACCTCTCTGGGATCATTCTTAGCATGTCGGTGGCAGGTATCACCAAAGCACGCATACGCGTTGCACGGGTGTTCTGTTAACACTTTTTTGCTGTGGATACCCATGTATACGCCTGTTCCGGCCAGGTATTTCCCGTACAAGTGGGTAGTTAACTCAGCTAACTGGTTGATTTCTTTTCCATTTAAACACAGAGACGCAATTTCTTGAGCTCTCCCTCCTGCAAATAAGGGTTCCAGCTTCAAACTTTCTGCCCCTAATTCAAAAGCAGTTTGAGCAACCCACTCCACGTAAGGGTAACTCTCTTTTGTGACGGTAAACTGGAGAGCAAAGGGGATGTCACAATCTTTCAAAACGTGAATACCTTTCATAGCCTTTTTGAAGGTTCCTTTCTTCCCTCTGAAGGCATCGTGATACTCTTCAGGTCCATCTATACTGATCAGAACGCACTGCACCAATCCCTGGATAGACTCAGCCAGTTCGTCTGTGATTAAGGTACCATTGGTTACAAAATCTGGGGTAAATCCTTCTTTTTGTGCTTTCTCAAGAATGTGGACAAGATCTGTTCGCATGGTGGGTTCTCCTCCAGAAAAGGCTACATGGGAAGCTTTCAATTTTCTCATGTCCGCTAGTATCACTGAAATTTCATCAAGAGCAAATTCATGGACAGGAGAATGGCTGGCATCGATAAAACAGTGCTTACATTCTAGGTTACAACCGTCGGTTATGTGGAAAAGGAAGGTCACATTTTCCTCAAAAAGCCTCAGGGCACGCGCGGACGCACCCTGAGAAATGTTGTCTGCTATCATTGTCGGATTCACCTACTTAAGGTAGTGAGAGTGTTGCCATCCATGACACAGTAGGACATTCTGTGCTCAGATACCTGAAAACTGTGAGCCGTCGCAATCACTAAGGGGCAGGCAGTGAAGGCAACGGTCTAACTTTTGCTATAACAGACTGGACGTTCTGTGCCATAAATGTGGGCATAAACACATCTTTCATTGGTCTCACCTCCCTCGTGTTCATTCTTTTGAGTTTATAAATGTTTCGGATTCTTTGACACAAGTGGTAGCTGAGTTAAGTACATGATATATACCAACAGAAATATTGAACCTAATGCTGGTGATGGCCGAAAATGAACAAACAAATGTGGGATGAGTCCAGCAAAGGTCCCCCCATGTCTCAACCTCTAATGGAGATGGAGGTGCAGCAACCCAAGAATTGGAGCTCTTTCAAAAAGTACAGGGCATGCAAAGCACACCCTGAAAACTGTGAGCACTACAATCAGTCATAAGCTGGTAGTGAAGGCAACGGTCCAAATTTTGCAATAGTGGACTGGACGTTCTGCACCAAAAATGTGGGCATAAACACATCTTTCATTGGTCTCACCTCCCTCGTGTTCATTCTTTTGAGTTTATAAATGTTTCGGATTCTTTGACACAAGTGTAGCTGAGCCAGATACGTGATATACACCAACATGAAAGATGAAGATTCCCCGGAATCTATTTGAACACCTTCAATAATGAAAAGGACAAAAATGTTACACGTGTAACAGGACCACTGGATCGAAAGGAACATTTATAAATCACCCAACAGATGGGGTGCAATGAACAAACTAGTGTATCTCGCTGTCATAGTCATCCTGTTGGGAATGGTCTACTTTCTTACCCCCAAAGGCCAGTCTCAAGCAGAAACCTTGGAGGAAGGAATCGCGTTAGCCAAAGAACAGGACAAATTGGTTTTCCTTTACATCAATGCGCCCTGGTGCACATACTGCCCCCTCCTTGAAGAAGAGTTTGCCCAATCTGGGGAATTTCAGCAGATCATAGACGAACACTACATCTGGGTTACCCTGGATTTTGATCGGAATTTAGCACTGGCCCAACAGTTTGGCCTCCGGGGACCTCCTGCCATGATTGTCTTTGATCAGAATGGGAATGTCATCACAGGGATACCGGGGTACCCCCCCAATGGAGTTCAGGATGTCATTGCCATGCTGAAAGAGGCTTCAAAATGAGCTTTTCGAGCTTTGACATATATGAGATGGTAACAGAACTTCAGGGCTTAATTGCCATGCGTGTTAACACAGTGTATCAGATTGGTCAGGACTTGCGAATAAAACTGTTCGGAAAGGGGAGAAAAGATCTGGTTATTACAAAGGAAGCCTTTTACATTACCAGGTATCCCAGGAAAGCTCCCCAGACTCCTAAAGGGTTTGCCATGCAGTTGAGAAAGTATTTGAAAGGGTCCTTTCTGTATGTAATAAGACAGGTGAACTTTGACCGCATTGTGGAGTTCCACTTCGGTTACAATAATGAGACCCAGTATATCTTAGTGGCAGAGTTATTTGGAAAGGGAAACATCATTTTACACTCTGGAGAAGAGATTATTGGCGTTTTGAGAAAAGAAAAATGGAAGGACCGCATCTTATACCCTCATCAGGAGTATAAGTATCCGCCCAGCCGATTATCCATTGATATATCTCTTGAGGAGTTTCTCAAGTTGAAAATTGAGTCTGAAAAGGATCTGGCAGTTACCTTCAATTTTGGCAAGTTATACGCGAAGGAAATCTTTTTAAAATCGAAAAGTTCAGAACCTGAAGATATCTATGAGGCGATGCACTCTTTTGAGAAGAATCCCAATATTGTCAAAGATACAGATGTGATACCGTACGATCTTTTGGTTTATAAAGACTGTGAAAAACAGTACTACCCTACCTTTACAGAGGCAGTGGATGAATTTTACAAGCCAGAAGTAGAAGAAATAGAATCAGAAGAAGATAGAATTATTCAATCTCAAAAAGAGGCTCTAGAGGAATTTAAAGTTAAGAAGGAGTTGTATGCGAAATGCGGAAATTTGATTTATGAGAACTTTGCTGTGGTTCAGGATGTCCTTACCACGCTGTTGGATGTGAGGAAAACGCATGAATGGAAGGATATTGTCAAAACAGTAAAGGAAAGCGACAACGTGACCGCTCAGAAAATTTTAGATATTGATTACCAGAATAGAAAGGTCACTGTAGATTTAGGGGAGTCTGTTACTCTTGATTTGACGTTGAACATTAATGAGAATGCAGCTTTTTTCTATGAGCAAGCCAAAAAAATGGACAAAAAGATTAAAGGTGCGCAAAAGGCTCTGGAGAGAACAGTGAAAAGAAAGGCAAAAAAACCGAAACCAGAAAAGATTAAGGTGTTACGCAAGAGGGAATGGTATGAGAAATTCCACTGGTGCTATTCTTCGGATGGATTCTTAATACTGGGGGGGAGAGACAAAAAAACCAATGAACTATTAGTGAAACGGTACATGGGATCGGATGATCTGTATATTCATGCAGATATACAGGGAGCACCTTCTGTTATCATAAAGAAGGGGAAAACTGCATCTGAAAAGACCATTATGGAGGCTGCTGTATTTGCTGCCACGTACTCTCGTGCGTGGAACCATTTTGGATCAGTTGATTGTTACTGGGTGTATCCTGAGCAGGTGACGAAGAGCCCTCCCTCTGGAGAGTATTTGACTACAGGAGCCTTCTTCATTAAGGGGTCCAAGAATTTTGTGAAGGTTCAACTGGAGATAGGATTAGGAGTGTACGAGGATAAGGTGATGGCAGGACCTGAATCTGCAGTTGCACACCATACGAAAAAGTATGTGGTAATAGGATTTGGAGATGAAAAAAAGGAACGACTGGCAAAGCAGATAGCAAAAATTTTGGAGTACTCAGACATTGATGAAATTGTGAGGGCTCTCCCAGGTATTGGAAGGATTTTGAGAAAACCTCATTGAATATCACAAATGTTAGAAGAATAAATAGACAATAATTGTTACACGTGTAACAAATGAGAAAATTACCGATAGCTGGAGAATCCTATTGAGATGATTCAAATGTAATAGATTTAATGCTGACAGTAGAAGAGTGCCACTGCTTGGTTGAACCTTTTCATAATACTCTCCGCTTTCATGCTGTAGATTAAGCAGAACAACTCTCTGGCAACCTCTGAAGAAGGCATACTGGTGAAGACCATCAACTGGCTGTCCACTTCCATGATAAATGAGGTGGTGGGAAACAAAGAAAACAACGATTTCACCAACGATTCGTACTCTGTATAAAATAGAAAGCAGTAACTCATGTAGTTCTGAAATCCTTCAGGATAGAATCCTGTGTGAACAGTACAGTTGTCTTTCAGGTCTTCCATCCATTTACTGTAACCTTCGTACCGCACCTTGATTTTTTTCAATGTGGGGGTCACTGTCTTCCTCATTTTGTATTTAAAAGCGCGGAACAACTTCCATTCATCTTCTCCCCAGTCCAAAGAATTCAGCTGTCGATCTTTGTGTTCTGATGGTTCAGGTGCAAATTCTGCCATTTCTTTGTCCACTTTTGTAAAGCTTTCATCCCACGTTATGTATTCTGGTTTGGGCGTATACGAGTACCCTCTCACCCCTTGGTATACCATGTTGTGAAATCCTACCAATTGTGATAAATCTAACAACCTGTCAGTGATCACCATGGTAGTCCAGTCCCCAAGAGCCATAGCATGGTACACCACGTGGGGAAATTCCTTTAATCCCGTAAAGACCTGAAAGGGATCAGAAAAATCCATCAAATACACGTATTCTTTATAGTCAGGAGAAGGTTTCATTCGAATCTGAGGACCCACCATGATACCCGTTGCATACATCTCTTTCACATACTCTGATACTGTATTCCTGGATAACCCTACATTTGTTGATATATCGTGGAGAGATATGGTAGGACTCTCATATATTTGTTCAAATATTTCGTAGTACTTTTCCATTTTTGTCTTTCTTGTCTTTTTCGCCTTTTTTAAAAAGTTGACCATAGTATCACCAATTGATGTGTGCAGGGCGGCTTCCCTTTTTTACTTTTCTCTTCTCCTGTGTACAGTTCTACAAAGATACTATCGAGATAAACCTGTGGTATAGGACAAACCCATGGCAAGCCCGAATCTCTAGTTGCACTTATAACCAGTACGCTGTGCCAGTACAATACCAGGATTCGCAATACAAATCAGCAAAAAATAGAAAATATGGAGTGCTCAGATATTGATGAAGGTATGAGGACTTTGCCAGGCATATGAAGGGTTCTCAGAAAGAATTGTGGTCAGGTAGAAATACAGTTCATCAGCACCCAAGTACCCTCTGTGACTCCAGATCAACTCTCCATCAGGGGTCAATACCACTTCCACAGGCTGCCCGTAGATCTTGTACTGTTTTACTACTTCTGCATTTTCTGGGTAATCCTTGTTCAACTTCACCGGAATATACTCCTCTGCTAACAGCGTAATAATGCGTGAATCTGTGTAGGTTCCTTCATCCATTTTTACACAGTACCCACACCAGTTTGTATAAAAATCAATGTACACCAGTTTATTCTCAGTTTTAGCTTTCTGTAAGGCTTCATCAAAGTTATCCGTCCATTTCACTGGCTCCTTCGGTATGTACTCCAGGATGTCATCTTTCAAATTGTCAACTGCCAGCCGGGTCTGTTCCCGATCTGCACCTGCTAAAACAAAGTAAGTTTTCCCGTTTAATACTCGAATGAAGAGATTGTACTCTTCAGTATTTCGTAGAAACTCCTGCTCCCTAATCGACAGTATGCGACTCACAATATCTCCAATACCTTCAGGAGCATCTGGACCGCCCAATATGACACAGTACTGGTAGTTCTGATAGTCAAAGAACTCCTCAGCTGAAATGGGGATGACCTCATACTCCTGTCCAAGATACTCAATTAACTCGGGTGAATAGTCAATAGAATTTGATACCACCACGATCTTTATAGGTCCTCCAAGAAGAACCATCACAAACAAGAACAACCATTTCATAGTCAGAATTCTTGTATCTTCTTTAAAAGCTTTTCGCTTATAGAAATAATAAAATAGAGCTTTAAAACTTTGAACCTATATGTAGAATCAAGTGTCAGAAAAAAGGTTAACATGCCACGTCAGGAACGTCTGCACCGTAGTAGTACTGTTCAAAGAATTCATCCAGATCTTTTCCTGATAGCTGTTCGAATTCCTCCTTGAATACTTCCACGGTGACACTTTCCCCTCTGTGCGCAGCAATAAATGCTTTCAACGTTTAAAACGGGAGTGCAGAAGGATTTTTTCTGGTGGTTTCTCTTTCTGGATTATTTAACCCATCAAAAAGAGTATAACAAGAACTGCCTGAAATTTCTCTTGCAAGGAATCACCATACCTTTGTTGCAGTTGACGTTTTTGAAGGTTACTGAATGTTGGTTGTAACAAGAGTTGAATCTCATTCTTGTTACACGTGTAACATTTTTTAGAAGAATATCTCTCTCTAGGATTTCATTCCTTTGAAAACCCTTCAGGAGTTGTTAAATAAACCTTTAGTCAAGTAATAGATCAGGGAATAACCATAACCCCTGAGGTCAATACTGGCACTGCATACATACCATCATGGCTGCATTCCTGGTCTTTGCCCACAAGCTGTACATTCTTTAGGGATTCAAAAGCATTTCCCTGCACATGAAGATTCTTAACGTGGAATTGGATCTCTCCATTTCTGATAGAGGAACCTTCGCCACGTCCGTTAAAATAACCTGATGAGGGATCTATATCTCCTGAAAAATCTCTTATTAAGACACCTTTATCCACCTGTTGTATGAGCCTATCCAGAGAGTAACCTCCTGGTTTAACAATGAAGTTCGTTGAATCTATGTACGGCTCCCTGGTGGCAGAACGATATGCATTCCCTGTGGAGGTTTCACCGTATTTGTTGGCTGAATACTCTGAATGCAAAACATGTACGAAGATTCCCTTTTCAATGATGTCAGTCTTTTGCATGGGGTTCCCCTCACCATCGAAGGGGGCAGACCGCACACCTCTGGAAAGTAACCCATCATCTGTAATGGTTAATACGTGTGATGCCACTTCTTCCCCCGTTTGAGCGAATCGACTTCTCTTGGAGTAGAAGTTTTCTCCGTGAACTGCCCATTTTACACATGCCAGAAGTGTATACTCTAAAGCTTCCGGGAGGATAACAGCCTCTCCAGTAAAGGTGTGGTCAATCTTAGAGATATTCTTCATTTTCAATGCTCTTTCTGCAGTCTTTGCTGCCAAATTTTCCAGGTTAATATCCAAATTTCGTGAATGCCACCCCGATGTAGCTTCACCCTCTCCTTTTTTACATGAAAAGGTAATATCTACTTTAGTTCCCTGGTAAAATCCTTCTACACCATGGGTGTTGGCGATTGCTACATCTTCCACTCTGGATATGACAGTACAATCTGCAAAACAGCTTAATACACCTGCTGTGTCCACCATCATCTGTACCTCATCCATGAAGTCTTCTTCTGACATTGTTGCTATTTTTCTATCGTATATGCCTTCAGGTTCTGTGACTGGTTTAGAATGAGGGAGATGCTCCCACGAGGGATCTGGCGCTGTGCACCGTGATAATACAAGAGATGCTTTCTCTATTTCCTCTAAGGAGCACATGGGTAAGGTTCCAGCAGCAAATCCTTTCTGGTTACCCACAAATGTTCTCAATCCAATGCAGATGTCTTTTTTCTTCCGTCTATTCCAGATGCCACCTCTTACTGATATGACTCGTTCTATACTGTTCTGTATGTAACTTTCAGCTTCAGAAGCACCCATCTCCTCTAAGTCTTTTACCGCTTGAACAGCAGTTTCAATCATTTGGACCCTCCATGAATAACTCTGCAGTGATGGCAGGACCACCCTGCCCTACAAAAGCACTTCCACCCTTGCCGCACAGAGATGGAGTCATCACAAAAGTGTTATTATCTCCTATCCTTTCAATTCCCTGAAAGATTTTTAAGGCATCTCCTATGATAACTGGCCCCCTGTAGTACTCATTTGTGAGTTCCCCCTTTTCGATTTTCTGCGCTAGTGTGGTAATAATCATGAAAGTGCCGTCAGGGTTAGCATTTCCTCCTTCCATCCCCTTAAGGTAGAGCCCATCACCAACATCTTCTAGCAGCTCCTGGAAGGATGCATCCCCGGGGGCTAAAAAGGTGTTGGTCATCCGCACCTGGGGTTCTCGCGAGTACAGCCAGGCACGCGCGTTTCCTGTAGGATCAACTCCAGCCTCACACGCAGTCTCCCGGGAGTGGAGAAAACCTAGAAGAACTCCTTTTTTAATTATAGTGGTTTTTCCACCTGGAACTCCTTCATCATCCACTGTAATAGTGCCAAAGCACCCTTTGAGCGTACCATCATCTATAACTGATACTGAAGGAGAAACGATCTCCTCTCCTAATCTTTTTGAAAGGAATGAGCCTCTCTTTGCAATGTCTGCTTCTGCAGCATGTCCCACTGCTTCATGAGCTAACAGCCCCACCACTTCTCCTCCCAAGAGGACCTTTCCCATGCCAGAAGGTGGGGATTGAGCAGTGAGGCGCACTGAAGCAATTTCAGCTGCTTTCTCTGCTGTTTCTGGTAATTCTTTAATGCTTGTAGGTTCATACTCTCCTCCTGTTACTTCAGTGTAGTGGCACAATGTGCTACCAGATTTTGCTATCACTGTAATACTTCCCAAAATTCTGGGTTCAAAAGTCTCAGTAGATACTCCATCAGTTGTGACCACTGTCTTGTAGTCAGTAACCATCAGAATACCAATGCGGCAGGATACTACGTGTGGCAAGCCTTTCACGGTCTTGTGGGCTTCTCTGGCCATCTCGGAAAATTCATCTACTGCTTTGAGGGTTGGTCCCCCTCGGTGGGTTTTCATGGTGTATTCAGGAATGTTCCGCACAGATATGCCACCAGGTTTATACCTCGCAAATTTTTCAGAGGTCAAAATAATATCAGGGATATCTTCTGTATCTGTACTGGAGCAAAACCCCCACGATCCCTTTATTAAACTCCTGCACCCTATACCTGAAAGGACAATCTGGGAGGATGTACCAGGATTCCCATCCACTAACGTGGCCTGCAGCTGCTCACGTCTCATCCACCGTAAAATGCATACATCAGCTCGTGATTCTTGGATTCCCTTCTCTAAAATGTCTGTGATAAATCCGTAGTCCATTGGTTCACCTGTAACTGGAAAAATCTTCTAGAAGATGGCAGGTTCCTCGTACTCACCGTAGACGTCTCGCAACACCTGGCAGGTCTCTCCCAAAGTGGCATAGTGCTTGACTGCTTCCATGAAGTACGGCATCATATTCACATCACCTTTTTCAGCTGCCTTCTCTATGTCTTTTAATGCTTTTTCTACTTTGGCATTATCCCTTTCTTTTCGCAGCCTCTGCAGCCGTTCCACCTGTTTCCTCTCTAGTTCCGGTTCAATCTTCAGTAAAGGAATGGCAACCTCTTCTCCTGTCACAAACTCATTAACTCCAACAATTACCCTCTTTTTCTCATCGATCTGCTTTTGATACTGATATGCTGCTTTCGCAATTTCCTGCTGGAAGAACCCTCTCTTTATGGCAGGTAAAACGCCGCCTAACTTCTCAATTCTATCAAAATACTTGTATACGCCTTCTACCATTTCTTCTGTCAACCACTCCACAAAGTAGCTCCCTCCCAAAGGATCTATAGTGTTCACTGCTCCTGACTCGTGAGCAATAATCTGCTGGGTTCTCAAAGCTGTGGTGACTGCCTTCTCTGAGGGCAAAGCTAACGCTTCATCCATAGAATTGGTGTGAAGCGACTGCGTACCACCTAAAACAGCAGCTAACGCTTGTATTGTTGTCCTCACAATGTTGTTCTCTGGCTGCTGGGCTGTCAACGAGCATCCCGCAGTCTGTGTGTGAAACCTCAACCAGCAGGACCTGTCATTTGCATCAAATTCTTCTTTCATGATGTGAGCCCACACTTTCCGGGCAGCTCTAAATTTAGCAACCTCCTCAAAGAAATCATTGTGGCAATTAAAGAAGAAAGACAGCCTTGGAGCAAAATCATCCACATTTAACCCTCGCTTAACTGCTTCTCTCACGTACTCTCGTCCGTCCGCTAACGTAAAGGCCAGCTCCTGTAATGCTGTAGATCCTGCTTCCCTGATGTGATACCCTGATATAGATATAGTATTCCAGCGTGGAACCTCCTTGGTGCCAAATTCAAAGGTGTCAATAATTAATTTCATGGAAGGCTCAGGAGGGAATATAAAGGTCTTCTGAGCAATGTACTCTTTTAAAATATCATTCTGGATAGTCCCTGATATTTCCTTTAAAGAGGCGCCCTGTTTTTGAGCGCACACCAAATACAAAGCCCACACAACGGCTGCAGGCCCATTGATAGTCATGGACGTGGTCACCTGGTTTAACGGTATTCCATCAAATAATGTTTCCATGTCCTGTAAAGAAGACACTGCCACACCGCATCGTCCTACCTCTCCTAAAGAAAAGGGATGATCAGAATCATACCCGTAAAGAGTGGGAAAATCAAAGGCCACACTCAATCCTGTATTCCCGTGGGCCAGCAAATACTTGTACCGTTTATTGGTTTCTTCTGCTGTTCCAAACCCTGCAAACATTCTCATGGTCCATATTCTCCCTCTGTACATGGTGGAGTGGACACCCCTGGTAAAGGGGTACTTCCCAGGAAATCCCAGATCCTTTGTATAATCAAAATCTTCCACATCCAAAGGGGTGTACAACCTATCAATTTCATGTGATGATGTAGTGATGAACTGTTCCTGACGTTCTTTAAACGAGGAGTTCTCCTCCCATTCCTTTTTCTTTTTTCTCAAATCTTCCGACATGTGTCTCCCTCCTTGCATATATAGGATTGAGGATTTAAAGGTTATGGTACTCACAACACCAGGATGCTCAACAAGTAACTGTTACACGTGTAACATCACAGTATGTCAACCTCAAGGTATTTCCTAACATTTTTGCACATCTTCAAATGGGCAGCCTTTAGTGTGGAAACATGTTGACAATTATATGAAAAAATGAAGCATCTTTCCACTTTCACCATCACAGGTGTTTTACTACTAAGAATTTTGTTACACGTGTAACAAAAGTGAGACAACCGCTAATAATTAGATAACTTCTCCAGGTAATCTTGAAGTCAGTTTCCCGATTAGAGATTTTTGTTTCTATGAATATCAAAAAATGAGGCAATTCTCACTAAATTAGATTAAAATTCTCAAAAATAGGTTTATATCCTTTATTAATGAAAGAATAGATTATTAAATTCCCGTATATCTATTATTTTTGAATAATTCTAATAAAATATTAGAATCAAATTCCTTTATACTTGTATGGAGATAAAAATGCATTCAAAGACTGTACGTGTATCCTGGTCTTGGGTCATAACCATTCGTGTATCCTGGCTGGGACTGCACTTGCGGGCCTTCCTGAGGATGATAATCCGGGGGCGCCTGCACAGGATATGGTAACACTTACCGCATCACAGCGAATGGTGCACCTAACAAGAACACTGGAATCCTTTATTTTTCTTTTTTCTTTTTTCTTTTTTTTGTGAATTGGTTAATGTGTTCACAAGTTCAGTGATATTTCTCGTAACAAAGGCGCTCTGTTACACGTGTAACAAGTACCAGTGATGACAACCCTTCATGAAGAACCTTTTTAATAGTGCATACCTAACCAGTTCATGGATATATCACAGTTACTCTTGAGTGGGTACACAATGACTGCCCAGCATTGCGAAAAATGTGGGTATCCCTTATTCGAGAAGGATGGCAGAATTATCTGCGCAAATTGCACTGAAGAAGAAGAGGAAGTTGAGAGCACACAACGAGGGAATGCACTTCTTGAAGAAAAAAGAGAAGAGCTGCTCACCAGGTTGAAAGAAACCAAAGACTTAAATGAGATTGAACACATCCTCAGATGCTTAACACTTATGAAGGAGTTGGTCTAATGTATCAGAAGATTGAAGAAATCATCGAAAAGGCTGAAGATCCTCTCTCCACCAAGGAAGTGGCAGAAAAGGCAAGTTTAGGATTGATAGAAACAAGAAAGAATCTGTTACGACTGAAAGAGGAAGGAAAGATTGATAGTGTAGAAAAAGATGGAAGGATCTGCTGGCAGAAGAAAGAAGAAGATGAAACTGCAAAGCTAGAGAAAAGAGTGCAGAGAACATAGCTTAATTTTATGTGTCTAGGAACATCTTCTACTCACCTCCTTTTCAACACGGTAAACCCTTAAAAGAGGATACTTCCAGACTGTTGTATGCTCAAGGCAGTGATCTTCGATCTGGATGGAACCCTCACCGATTTTGATGTGGAACTAGCCAAGAGAACAGTCTCTGAAGAACTGGCACTATTAATGGGGAAACCCTATGAATATATCAGAAAGAAACTGGAGCACATCCACTACACCTTCAACATACAAAGTGTCTACGACAGAAATATCTGGTGGGAACAGTTTAACCCTGATCTGCCCTTACGAGAGAAGCAGCGACTCACCGATCTGTACTGGAAATGCGTCATTGAGACCACCCAGGTGAAACCGCACGCAGATACTCTTTTGAAAACGTTAAAACAGAAAGGGTTAACCCTGGTCTTGTTAACAGATCATGATGGTGAAAGTTTTTCCAAAAAAGAGCGAGTCAAAATCCTTCCCATTGTATCTTGCTTTGATTTAATAGTTATATCGGGAGATGATACGAAAGAGACGAAACCGTCTCCAGAACCGTTTTTGTACATTCTGGATAGACTACAGTTAACCCCTCAAGACGTGCTCATGGTGGGGGATAAACCTGAGGTAGACTTAGAGGGTGCTCGCGCTTTGGGGATGAAGACACTTCTCCTGGAGGGCGACTACGGAACTCACTGGGGAGATACAGTTAATGATTTACTGGGTGTTCTCACGTATGTAGAGGGGTTATTGGGTAACTGTTCTTGATATCAGACATTTTTTTAGTATCAAAACAAAATAAACAGATTAACCAGATGTTACACGTGTAACAAACGAAATGGCCATGAGGTGTTCAGGATTTAGTAATATGCATTTCGCTGTACAACGGGTTCGACACGAGCTTTCTTTGAAAATTTTGCATTAAATTATTTAGATTTAGTCTCTTATTAATATATTTGTACATCCTGCACCTGCTAATGAAATAATTAGGAGTATTTTAGAGGGCATAACCGCAAAGCTTATAAATGGCATTACGAAAAAATCATTGTACCAACGAATTAACGTTGGTGCAGTGGGGTGACGAAAGATGGAAGAGAAGAGACAGTACCTCTCGGAACTGTTCAACTTCGCGTGTGTTCTGAGAGGCGAGGTAAAGCACTTGGAAAAAATCAAGGAACACATCATAAAAGAGTACGTGGACACAGGGCTGGTCAAGCTGATCAAGCCCACTTACGACAAAAAGGAGATCTACATACTGACGGATACGGAGTACAAAGAGTATCAGAAGCTGAAGAAAAGGGACGAGCGATTAATAGGAGCAGGATTCCCTTGATCTGAGAAGGGATTATTCCCTTCTCTTGTATTTAAGATTCTGGGTTCTTTAAAGGATATTTTGAAAGAAATCAAAGGATTTTTTGGTGTCATCAGTTCAGATAAGAGCACGTGAAAAGCTGAATGGATGTGGTCTCATCCTGTAGAGTTCACTTGTTGCAGCTTTAATGTAGAAAGAAGTAGGAAGAGTGGGATTTTGAACGAAAGAGGTAAAATTTGGAAGTGGAAAATCGTTCTATCTTTTACGTGTTTAAGTGCCAAAAAATAGGTTCTCCCACTCTTCTCGTGTTTATGCTCTTACGTGTGTTAGCTCGCTTATAAATTTTTGCAGTAGTTGGGACTGTCAGCCCTCTGGGGGATGATGTTGTTACACGTGATGTTGTTACACGTGTAACATTGAGCTAATTCATCTTTACTACGTGCATGTTACCGACAGAAGGACAATTCATGAACTCAGAGAGGTTCCATCTACCGAAAACGTGAAATCCCGTAATCCAAAAGGTTTATATCAACTGAATTAAACAACATAGAGTGGAAAATGAACATGAAGAAACTGCAAACGGATTCGCTTCCCTGATGCATAAGGAACAGCTTCCAAGATACTTTCCACAGAAGGTGAGCCCGTGACCCATCTCTCTTCGATCTCATGGATTATTAACAACAAGTGTAACCTGAAATGCCTCCACTGTTACACAGATTCTGGCAAAGAGATAAGGCCAGATTATTCTGAAGAAGAGATTGAAGCACTCTGCACCAGCATTGGTACTGTCTCACCAAAGGCGATCTACATTTCTGGTGGTGAACCACTTCTCGACAAAGATGTAATGTACTATGTGAGAGGTGCTCGAAAAATTGCTCGTGACGTTTTATGGATTTGTTCTAACGGTACTGTAATTACTGATGAAGTTCTTAACATGGCTCACCGTGAGGGGGTCAATGGATTTAGTGTTAGCCTCCAGCATAGTAACCCTGAAAAAGCAGATATCATATCGGGCGGTAAGGGGGTCTATGAAAAGGTGATTGATGGGTTAACCAGGATAAAAAATGCAGGATTCAAGCTTGCTTTGGAGATGACAGTGTTAAAGCAAAACTATGATATCATCGATGACATCATCCAGGTTGCTGTTAATTTGAAAGTTGATGTCATCACATTCAAACGGTTCAGACCTATAGGGAGAGGCAAGACCAACTATGACCGTCTGGGGTTCTCTCCAGAAGAGTATCACAAAGTACTGCATCACCTTTTCCAATGTTCACTTCACCAAAAAGAGATGGAATTCGTTGTGGAAGACCCTCTATTTGGTATCGAAATCTACGAATATTTCAAGGAAAAGCCACGGTCAGATGAATTTCAGGAATATCATGGCGCGTACGAGAGATGCGGAGCAGGTATTGACTGGGTAGGTGTTGACCCCCTTGGCAATGTCAGTCCGTGTCCTCTTCTCCGGTATACAGGGCTGGTCATCGGCAACATTACTAAGCAGCCACTCAATGAAATAGTAGAAACCTCTGAGGACATTTGTACGCTTAAAGGTGCATACAGCCATCACAATGCGTGCTTGTATTCCATGATCTGCAGAGGATGCCGTGCCCATGCTGCTGCCACTGGGGGTTACACTCAAAAAGATCCTATGTGCACGTATGCTGAATATCAGTGTCCCATACAGTTGGCTGCAAAATGAATGTACAATGCACTTTCACCCTGTTACACATGTAACAAATGAGAACCCCAATCTAGTTAAATCTTATAGCAGCCTTCTTTCTTTTTAGGTCATTCATGATACGTTCTTGATTCTCCTATAACTACAGCGACATCAGACCATTTCATTCCCTTTTTTTTGGCATATTCTGAAAAATTCCTCATTTTCTCACTGCATTCTTCGGGTACGCTGTGTTCTCTCCAGGTTCCAATGGTAGAATGAACTATTCTCTCTATTACTTCAGAAGGTATATTCTCTTTGTGTTCAATTGTTTTGGAGAAGAGCACATTCCACTGGTTAGCCTGAATGAGGGTTTCCCAGTAAGATAATGGTCTATAATCCTCAAATGCACCAACTGCATGCATTGCCTCTTTCCATAGTTCTGCATATTTACGATACGCAGAAAATTTCCCGGGAGTAGGCTCCACGATCAGTATATGGCGACTGATTACTGCAACTTGCTCAATAATAGTCTCATGGAATGTAGGGTCTACCTCATGAAGGATGAAGTAAAAAACAGCAGCACCTGCTGTGTGTGGTTTAAAGGGTATATTTCTGATATCGCACTGTACAAAGGTTGCAGGGAGGTTTGTGTGGTTCTTTAATACTGTTATATCACTGTCCACCCCAATGACAGCTGCACCCATATCAATGAGCTTTCGTGTGGATTCTGCATACTGTCCTACGCCAAAATCGAGAACCACAGACCCCTCTACAGAGAGAAAGGACCAAATCTTTTCTTCTATTTCTTTCTGCTCCACTTCATAGGATGATAAAGACATATATACACCTCATGGTGAGTGCTGCGCAAACATACATCGGGGATCTTCTTCAAGGTAGTTTCCATAATAAAAGTATGCCCGTGCCCTGCATCCGCCACACACGTATGTGTATGTGCAGGCTCCGCACTGCCCCTTCAGGTTGTCTCTATTCCGTAAATCAGTCAAAATAGGTGATTCTTTCCAGAGTTCTTTAATCGGTTTGTTTCTGACATTACCGAGGTTAACCCGCAGCTTTGGACACGGCTGGATATACCCATCGGGGGTCAAGTTACACAAGCTAATGCCTGCGGTACATCCCCCAGAGAGAAGTGCTCTCCTATTCAGATGGAAATCTTCAGGTATCAAAATGGAAGAAGGACATTCCAACTCGAGGTTAATATCATACTGCGACTGTAGATTGTGTACCTTTTGAGCAACTGTATTCATTTCGTGTAATCCTATCTGGTAGTTCTCTCTCACCTCAGCTGCCGCTGCCTTTCCTGTGGGGTAGATGTCCAGAAAGGTTACTCCCTCTGCTCCTAGATCTTCTGCAAGGGTTACTAATTCATCAATATGTCGGTAGTTGAAGGTGGTCACCATTGAGAAGATCCATGCAGTAATCCCTTCTTCTACACAGGTTTTAATTCCTTCAATTGTTTTGTCCCACGCACCAGGTACTCCCCTGAAGTTATCGTGGAGGGTTTTCTCATGGCTGTCTACACTGATGCAGGCTACTTCTAACGTTTTTAAGGATTTTAACATTTCATTTGAGATTAAAGTCCCATTGGTCACCAATACGGAGAACATGTTGTACTCACAGATTTCACGGACAATGTCACTGACATCCTTCCTCAAGAGGGGTTCACCCCCTGAGAGGGCAACTGTTCCAAATCCAGTTTCAGCTATATCTTTTACAACGGTGAGAACTTCTTCTGTGGTGAGTTCATCTCCTCCTGGATTGTGCGCATAACAGTGTCTACACTGCAAATTGCAGTGGTAGGTGACTTCAAGTGAAAATGATTTGGGAACCACAAGAGGAATCTGCGGCCCATACAGTCCGATACCAGTGAACATTCCAGACAGAGATTTCTTCAGCGTGGTATCCTGGAGTACCTGAGGAGCGTTGTCACCACGAATTCCCAAAAAATCCTCAAGGAGGTGATTCACTACAGGGACTAACCCTGTAACCTGTGTACGACAGCTTGGGCACGTACAAACCACTCCTGCAATCTGATCTAAGACACTATCAATGACCCTCTTTTTGCAGTGGGGACAAAAAAAGAAAAGATCATTGTAAGGCTCCATCTCCTCGTAGAGAATGGTGAGCTCCCTTTTTTCCATTTCATAAACAGATTTTTTTTCCATAGGAGCACCTCATTATTCAACAATTAAGAAGCCTTCTTCATGTAACCCCATGATAAACTGGAGCACTTCACTGTTCCAGGTTTCACTGTCAATGTCTTCTTCAAAGAATTGCTGAGACATGCCTTCATACATTTTCTTTAAAAGTGCATCAGTTATTCTCTTGTGAGCGAGCACCTCTAAAAGGAGGCATCTACTTCTCCCTTTTATGACGATTAAATCTTGGGTTGCATTGTTAAACGCTAAAACCATGTCGTGATCCACTTCATCTCTCAAAATAATGTTGTCAGGAACTGTTATCTCCATGAGTACTTTCTCATTCACTTATCCACCCCCGTTTTGGGCCAGAAGCGGGGGCAGTAGGGATCAGGTTCGTACATCCCTGCGGCATGGTAAGCACGTCCTCTGCATCCTCCGTAGCACAGTTCTCTATAAGAACAGTCCACGCACTCCCCTGTAAAAGAATGGTGTGAGCCAAACTGCTCCAAAACGGGAGAACCCCAGATCTCTTTCAGTGATTTCTCTTTGACAGTTCCCACCCTGAATGCATTTTCATTGTAGTATGAACAGGGGTATACCTCTCCAGTGGGAGATATGCAGCACCGCATTACACCTGCCTCACACACAGGGGTTCCTCTCATCATGAGGGTATCTAAAATATCCATTGCCTGATTTTCACCTTCCACTATAAAATCAAAGAATTTCATTCGATACACTTTGAAATTGCTGCCAGCATCGTATTCTTTTTTCTCCAGCTCATATAACCAGGTGTATAGGTTTGCATACTGTGCAGGAGTTAACATGAGCTGGTCAATATTACTTTCCCCATGTCCCACAGGAGTGAAAAAATCCACTCTGAACCCATCAGCTTTCAATTCTTCCCTTGCACAGTGGTAAAGGGGCTTGATCTCTTCATAATTATATTTTGAGGCCACAGCAGTCACAATGACGGGAATGGTGGAATGTTCTTTGAAGAGGGTTATAGAACGTACCGCCTTCGTGTAGGCACCTTGTGCCCCCCGGAAGGTATCATGGACAGAAGGAGTTTTTCCGTCCAAACTGATGTGGATTTCGTTGATACCACTCTTTTCTGCTCGTTGGACAAAATTTTTATCGATGAGAGAGCCGTTTGTGACAAATGTGGTCCACAATCCCTTCTCTACAGCATATGCAACTACATGGAGAAGGTCTTTTCGTAATGTGGGCTCGCCGCCGCTGACACTGAGCCTGAAAGCCATCATTTCTGATAATTCATCGATAAGCCTTTCTATTTCTTCTGTTGTTAATTCCTCTTTTTCTTTTGCCCCTTTTCTCAATTCATCCGGCACTAAACAGTGCATACAACCATAATTACATCTAAACGTAATCTCTAGGAGCACATCTATCGGGAAGTTTAGCCTACCCATGCGACTCTCCTTTCTGAAGTAGTACTAATGCATTACTACTTCTTTGTTTACCAGGACATACTCGAATAGTGGCAGTTTGCCTTCTACTATGCCCGATGGCCTGACGATACATCCTCCCATGTTTATCACCAGGTTACATTTATCGTAAAAGTATTTAAGTCTTTCGGTCTTTAAGATCAAGGTACTTTAATAGGAAAAATTATTGTGTTACACGTGTAACAATCCATTGAGTTGTAGTTTTCTTTCCTGTCACAAATTCTAAAATGTGTATTCTTTTGTCCTTTTTTAATAAAATGGATGATTTAATAACATCTAATCCTTTTTTATAGATATTTTCAGATCAATAACAGCATAAAAAGTTAATAAAAATATTAAACATGTCTGAAAAGCACGAAAGCGAATTTTCAGGATTTTGAATCCCGGAAAATTTATAAAGATCCACGGATTCCTAAAGCATAAGATCACACGAATTAACCAATGAGGAGATACGATGAGTAACCACGTAGATAAAAAGTACTACACTTCTCGAAAAGCAGAAATTCTTGCATTATTTGATGATCATGCACAAGCGTGGAAACCATTTCTTGTCAGTACCTACGGTGATAGCTTTGCCGCCCTTATCTTAGGAGAGGCCCGTGAGTACCACGAAGCGTTAATTCCTGAAATCCCCTACATTGGTGGCGACAAAAATCCTATGACTCGGCACTTGGTTCGATCAACTACCAGTTTAGCCCTCTATAAAGCCATGGAAGCACGTGGTATACCAGCGAAAGAACCTGGCAAAATCATTTACGATGCAAAAAATCTCAAGAACGCCGTTATTCTGGAGATTGGGTGTGGGAATTTGTTGAAGGAGATGGTGTCCAATTCGATTACGGTTATGATTTCATTGAGTGTGGGACACAAAAGTTTTATCATGTGAAAGGTGCAGATGAGTTTCTGCCCTTTTACTGCTTCCTTGACTTTGCTACGAATAAGACATCTGGTTGGGGACTCACAAGGACCATGACCTTGGGTGAGGGTTATGAAAAATGTGATTTTCGATACAAGAGAGGAAGAAAGACAGAACAAGAGTGGCCTCCACCGTTCTTTGAGGAATAATTATATGCTCATATTACGCTATAGTTATGTATTAAATATCCTTTTTATTTAATTATTTCAGGAGAATCAAAAGATTATAAGAGATATTAAGAGTAATTCAAGTAAAAGAATGGTTACATATACATTACCTGGACGTATCCTGATTAGGTTTTGTCTGTGTTCTTATATGTTATTTATTTGAGTTTTTCTGTTTACACTTTCTTGAGATGGAATTCACAATTCTTTGGTATGTACTAAATTTCTTAAGAAATTGTGCTTTCTGATGTTCTCGCACAGAAGATTCAGAACCCCCCTTGTTACACGTGTAACAGTGATGAATCAGCGATGAGACAACCTGAATAAAAAGCACATGGAAGGGTTTAAATGTGCATACATAAAAAGATGATCATGCCCAATATTGTGGAGACAACTCTAGAGGAAGAGATGAAAGAATCATACATTGACTATGCTATGTCTGTCATTGTGGGGAGAGCCTTACCTGATGTGAAAGATGGGTTAAAACCAGTACACAGACGAATTTTGTACGCGATGAATCTGATGGGGTTGACTTTTGATAAATCCACTAAAAAGTCAGCCCGTGTGGTAGGAGACGTTCTAGGGAAGTACCACCCCCATGGGGATACTGCAGTGTACGACACCTTGGTGAGAATGGTCCAGGACTTCAGCATGCGGTACCCCTTAATCCATGGACAGGGCAATTTCGGGTCTGTAGATGGAGATTCTGCAGCAGCCATGCGCTACACTGAGGTGAAGATGGCGTTAATTGCCAAAGAACTTCTGGCAGATATTGAGAAAGAAACAGTGGATTTTGTTCCTAACTTTGATGGTAGCCTGCAAGAACCGTTCTTCTTACCTGGAAAGCTTCCTAATCTACTGGTTAACGGCAGCTCGGGAATTGCTGTAGGAATGGCTACCAATATCCCCCCGCACAATTTGAGAGAGGTGGCAGATGCTATCATCATGGTCATTGATAACCCTGAGATTTCTATAGACTGGTTGATGAAAGTGATAAAGGCTCCTGATTTTCCCACAGGAGGGTTAATCTACGGGAAATTTGGCATTGAAAAAGCATACAGGACTGGAAAGGGAAAGTTGATGTTGCGGGCCAGAGCAGCTATTGATGAAAAAAATGGGATTAAGAGAATCGTTGTCACAGAAATCCCGTATCAGGTGAACAAGTCCAAACTCATCGAGGACATTGCTCAATTGGCCAGGGAGAAGCGCATAGGGGGTATATCGGATTTGCGGGACGAGTCCGACAGAGAGGGCATGCGTATCGTTGTAGAATTACACAAGGATTCGATCCCTGAAATCGTGTTAAACCAGTTGTTTAAGCATACACAGTTGCAGACCACCTTTGGTATTATCATGCTGGCTTTAGTGGATGGGGAACCCAAGATTCTGAATGTGAAGGAAATACTACAGGAATACATCAACCACCGCGTTAATGTGATCACCAGACGGTCTGAATACGACCTGAAAAAAGCGCGAGAGAGAGCCCACATTCTGGAAGGGTTACTGATTGCTTTGGATAATATTGATGAAGTCATTAAAATCATACGACAGTCACAGAAAGTGGAAGAAGCGAGAGAAAACCTTCAATCCCGATTCAACCTCACAGAGAGACAAGCGAAAGCTATCTTGGATATGCGCCTCCAGAGGCTGGTGGGGTTAGAACGGGAAAAAATACAGAATGAGTTAACTCAAGTACTCCAAACTATAGAAATCCTGGAGAGGGTACTGGCCAGCCGTGAAGAGATCCTGAACATCATAAAGGAAGAGTTACTGGAGTTAAAAGAGAATTACGGTGATGAGAGACGATCTGAAATAGTGGAAAAACGGGTAGAACTAACCAAGGAGGATTTAATACAAGAGGAAGATGTGGTGGTCACCATCACCCGGGACGGGTACGTCAAGAAGATGTCAGTAGATGTGTACAGGAGACAGAAAAGAGGTGGAAAAGGTGTGGTGGGCATTGAAACCAAAGAAGAAGATGTAGTAGAACATTTGTTTATCACATCTACCCATGATTATATCCTATTTTTCACAGATAAAGGAAAGATTTACTGGTTGAAAGCGTATGATGTTCCCACTTCTTCTAGAACTGCTAGGGGGAAACCTATTGTTAATTTGCTGAAGCTGCAGAATGAGTGCATCACTGCTGCAGTATCGGTCGATGCATTTTCAGAAGATGAGTATTTGGTCATGGTTACCAGAAAGGGCATGATCAAGAAAACTGCCTTAAGTGAATACGCAAACCCACGCCCTAGTGGTATTATTGCTCTTACGTTGCGAGATGATGACCTGGTGAATGTGATCAGAACTGATGGGAATCGGGAAATTTTTTTGGCCACTAGAAAAGGAAAGGCGATCCGATTCCATGAAAAGGATGTGAGGCCCATGGGAAGGAGCGCACGAGGTGTCAAAGGGATTTCTCTAGCCAAAAATGATTACGTAGTAGGGATGACCACGGTCTGTGAAGGAAATGTCTTAACAATAACTGAATACGGGCACGCCAAGAGGACCGCATTTGATGCGTACTCATTGCACAACAGAGGAGGAAAAGGTGTCATTGCAATGAAAGTCACTGCACGAAATGGAGATATTGCAGGCATGAGAGCGGTCAAAGACACTGATGAGGTCTTAATCATTTCACAGCAAGGAAAGATCATTCGCATTCCTGTAAAGGGGATTCGAGTCATGGGCAGGGCAACTCAGGGGGTTATTGCTATGACGTTAGATGAATCAGATAAAGTGAGTGCAGTCACCATCGTGGAGAGTGATTGAGTGGGATTATTTGGTACCAGTGGTGTCAGAGGAGTGGTAGGTGAGGAGTTAACCAGTGAGTTTTTTCTGGAATTAGGAATGGCTTTAGGTACTTGTTTACCTGTGCAGTCCACCGTGTGCATGGCATCTGATCCCAGACTGTCTAAAGATATGATAAAAGCCAGCTTGAATGCAGGTATACTGTCTGCAGGAGTGAATGTGACAGATCTGGGCGTTTTACCCACACCTGCTTTAGCATTTTTGACTCGAAAATTGGACTGTGCATCAGGAGTGATGATAACCGCTTCTCACAATCCTCCTCAGTTTAATGGAGTCAAAATCTGGGATCCTTCCACCATCGGGTATTCTAGAGAGCAGGAAGAAGCCATTGAAAAGGTGTACTACGAGAAAAGATTCAGAACAGCACCATGGGACAGTCTAGGGCAGGTAACCACCAATGTGACAGCAAGAGAGGAATACTTCAAAGCAATCGAAAAGATCATTTCTGTGAAAACTGATCTTAAAATAGTGGTCGATCCTGGGAACGGGGCAGCGTCTCAGTTTGCCACAGATTTATTCAAAAGAATGGGTATTACTGTACTACCTGTGAATGATGAACCTGACGGCACCTTTCCGTCCCGACCCAGTGAACCCAGAGCAGATACTTTAGTGAAGACTATCCAGTATCTCAAAGATGAAAAAGCAGATTTAGCAGTTTGTTTCGATGGAGATGCAGACAGAGTGGTCTTCTGCGATGAAAAAGGATTCTTAGGTTACAATGAGATGATTGGGTTCATCTCATACCTGGTGGCAGAAAAAGCTTCGAACAAGACAGTCGCGACCACTGTGGAAACGGGACGGTTATTAGATCATGCAGTAGCACAAGCAGGTGGAAAAGTGATCCGAGGAAAAGTAGGGGATGTGGCAGTGGCACATTTGGTAAAAGATTATGCTGCCTGCATTGGTGTGGAACAGGTGGGAGTATACATACTGCCAGAGATTGGTATGCACCCCGACACGTTGTATGCTACCTTGTTCCTGCTGCAGAACATGGAGCACCCCTCAGAGATTCGTACTTTCATTCATTCGTTACCGGAGATGCACTTTGAAAAGAAAGGTATTGAATGCTCTAACGATAAAAAACAGAACGTCATGAAAGAGGTAGAATCTGTAATTGATGTACTAGAACCTGAAGAGGTGAATCTATTAGATGGTATCAGGCTCGAGTTTTCAGATTCCTGGTTGTTGATCAGGCCCTCAGGAACAGAACCTTTGATCAGAGTGATTTGCGAATCTGAATCAGAATCAAAAATGAAAACACTTATAAACAAAGGAAAAACTATGGTAGAAAATGCACTGCAAAAGGTGAATCCATGAAATTAGTCTTTCTTGCAGGCGGCGTGGGAAAGCGCATGTTTCCCATTGTAAAAGAGAAGTGCTTACTCACATTTTTGGGTAAAGAACTGATTCTGCACCAGATAGATTTAGCTGAAAAGGCAGGGCTGACCGATGTTGTTATCGTTTCAAGCTCGCAGAACATTACCGATATTCAAGAAGTAGTAAAGGACAAGGCAGAATACGTGGTTCAGGAGCACCCTCGAGGGATGGCAGATGCTTTATTGTGTGCACAAGATCACATCTGTGGAGAAGACATTTTGGTGGTGAACCCCAATGATTTATTTGAGTTATCCGCGTACACCAACGTTTTGAAAGCAGTGAAAAGTGGTGCTGATTCTTACATTTTAGGGTATAAAGTGAAAGAATACTTTCCTGGTGGTTATCTCCAAATCGAAGATGGAACAGTCAAAGGCATTGTAGAAAAACCAGGCCCTGGGAATGAACCTTCAGATTTGGTGAATTTAGTGGTCCACTACCACAAGGATGCAGATACCCTCGTGAGGTTTCTGAAGAGAACTGAAAGTGAAAGAGACGACATCTATGAGAGAGCTTTAACATCCATGATTGAAAATGGTTACACGTTTGAAGCAGTCATATACGAGGGATTCTGGACAGCCATAAAGTATCCCTGGCACATCTTTAAGGCAGTACAGTATTTCGTTGACAGATCAGAGTCTTATATAGCAGAATCTGCTGAAATCAGTGAGAAGGCCACCATCAAGGGGAAGGTCATCATTGAGGACGACGTGAGAATCTTTGAGTATTCCACTGTTAACGGGCCGTGCTATTTAGGATCAGGCTGCATTATTGGGAACAACTCATTGGTGAGGGACTACTCTCACATTGGAGAGAGAACAGTTATCGGCTTTTCTACAGAGGTGAAAAACTGCTACATTGGGGCTGACTGCTGGTTCCATACCAACTACGTTGGGGACTCCATCATTATGGATGGCTGCTCTTTTGGCTCAGGGACAGTCACTGCCAACTTCAGGTTTGATGAGCAGCCAGTCAAGGTAAGAATTAACTCGGAAGCTGTGGATACTGGCATGGACAAGTTCGGGTGCATCATAGGGGAAAACTGCAAAACTGGTATCAATGCTTCCATCATGCCGGGGATGAGAATCGGTCCCAACTCTATTGTGGGTTCTCATGTAATGGTAGACCAGAATTTGGAGCCTAATACTATGCTTTTGGTTAAACAGGACCAGGCAAAAAGGGAGAACAAACTGGAATTTGCAAAGGAGAAGAAACTGGAACTGCTGAAAAAGCTGCTAAAAGAGTAAAAAAAATGAGCAGAAAAGAGGAATAAGCCCCCCGAGGGCATTTCTTCATCACACATGGGGTGATAACCATTTTCTGGAATTATCTCAGAAAGTAAGCCTACCTCTTAGAACTATAGAATTTCAACGAATAGCGACCAAAAACCTTAAAAGGGATGCCATACAAAATAAAGTATGGCAGAGGCGGAGGAAGCGGTCGCCATATTTTCCCTTAGGAAGAGCAGGATAAGGAGAACAGTGTTAGGTTACCTCATCAGTATATACCCTAGTACATCATATGCCTCAGAAATAGCGAGAAAAACCCGGCTGCGCGTCACTGATGTGTGCGGAGCTTTGAATGGGCTGTCAGATAGATTCAAGAAAGAGAACAGTCTTGTGGATTTGAACCTTGTTGAAAAAACAGAAAAAGATAACTACGTCTTTTATAGAGCTACAGAACAGGGTCACAAGACATTGAGCATCATACGAGAATAGTTCTGCGTCTTAAGAGGGATTACGTGCAGTAACCACTGTAATGCTTTTTCTCACTTGTTACACGTGTAACATTGTCCTGAACTGGTTTTCGGCCAGATATAATTCAGGAATGCTCCTGTCTTACAGCCTCTGCATCTTCATGTGACAACTCCACGCAAAACCTTTTTAAGCCGTGCAGAGATAAAGCTCATATGGAAGATAAAACAAAGATTTCACTGCTGTACATGCTCATAGGCGGATTGCTGGGAATTGTATCAGCGTTCCTGACTGTTCTCGGCGCACCCAATTATGGCATGCTCGCGTTGTACATAGGTGTGGTCTATGCTACTACCTACCAGTACTCCTTAGTGGGTGTAAAATTCGAAAAACTGGGAGAAAAACGCTGGAGATCTGCTTTAGGTGGTGTATTCCCTTCGCTTTTGCCGTGGCTGGTTATATGGACCATGGTTTTTTACGTCATTTCTCCAGTTGTTGTTCTGGCAGGCACCTCAGATGCAGAAGCTGCTGAAGAATTACAGGAATACCTGGAATCCAACGGTGTAAGCGTGAAGATCACTGATAATTACACCAGATACCTGTTTGCCCACAAGCTAGTAATCTTTGGTTCTCGAGTACCACTACCTCTGGGAACCAGCTATGGGATGACCGCTTTTCCCGATGCTATCCAGCGTCTTTTGAGACTGGAAAAGGATAAAGGAACTATAAAAACGGAAGAAGTGGATTCTGGAGAAATTATAACTGTTAAGAAAACAGGGAGGTTGATCGTTATCATCTCTGGTCAGAAAGATGAGAGAGCGCACATAGCACAGGAGAACAGAGAGACAATCTACAAATTGTTGACCCAGTAGGTGGTATCATGACTGCAAAAGATGCAGCTTTCGTGACGATCGTCATCTTATTTATTGTATCAGTCATTGGTAATGCTTTTCTTCTGCCCTACTACCTTGAAGGTAACCAGGCAGAGAAAGATCTAAAAAATAGGGTAGCCACTGTAGAGAATGAAAAAAATAACCTCTATTACGAGTACCAGCAGGAAATAGATGAACTGGAAGATGAAAATGAAGATTTAGAAGATGAAATCAGGACACTGGAGAGTACTGTAGAACAATTGAAGAGAGAACTGGAATCGCAATCGGGGACAGCGCTTTCTTATGAGGGACTGCTCGATTCTTTGAGGGGAAGAATCTATGAGCTGGAAGCTGAAGCGCTACAGCTGCAGGGTGATCTGGCAGAGTGCGAAGCCCACAAGGACACATACTGGGGCCGCCACTGTTACTGCGGTCCGTGTTATTACGATCCGTGTTACCACTGTCCTCCCTACTACTCGTGCTACAGCTCTGTATCTATTTCTAACGTTTCAGGTATCTTCAATGGAAACGCGTACGATGCAGTAATTTTTGTTTACTTTCATCCTCAACACCCTTGCCATGTCCTGAAAATTTACATAGATATTCTGAATTTGTCAACAATACAGATTGTGGGCGTGGATTGGGATTAACATGAGGATAGCAGTGTTAGACTTAGATAAGTGCCAGCCAAGAAAGTGTAATTATTTATGTATCAAATTCTGTCCTGGAGTGAGAATGGGAGAAGAAACTATTGTCGTGGATGAAGATACAAAGAAACCAGTCATTTCTGAAGTGTTGTGCTCCGGGTGCGGTATTTGTGTGCATAAGTGTCCTTTTGAAGCTATTACTATTGTGAATTTGCCGCAGGAGTTGGAGCAGCCTATCCATCAGTTTGGTGCTAATACGTTCCGGTTATACCGGTTGCCCATACCGAGGGAGAAGCAGATTCTGGGATTGTTAGGCGCAAATGGGGTAGGAAAGACCACGGCTATACGAATTTTATCTGGAGAGATTACCCCGAATTTAGGGGAGTATGGTTCAGAAGAGGAGCATGATCTGTCTGCGTATTTCAGGGGTTCAGAGCTGCAGAGCTACTTTGAAAAGATGCAGTCCGGTGGGTTAAAGGTGGTTATGAAGCCGCAGCAGATTACCAAGATACCTTCTGTGGTCAAGGGAAGAGTTTCTGAGTTATTTGAGAAGATGGATGAGAGAGATGTATCAAAGGAATTGATTCAATCGCTGGATATGGGAGCAGCTTTGAATAAGGAAATTGGGAATCTGTCGGGAGGAGAATTACAGCGGCTGGCCTTAATTGTGGCCATGTGCAGGGAGGCAGATGTGTACTACTTTGATGAGCCGTCCTCGTATTTAGATATTCATCAGAGATTGAATGTTTCAAAAGCGATTCGATCATTATCTGAGGAGAAGAGTGTTATCGTGGTGGAGCACGATCTGGCGCTGCTGGATTATCTGTCTGATTACGTGCATGTCCTGTACGGGCAGCCTGGAGTATATGGGATTTGTTCTGTACCATACGGGGTGAGAGTGGGTATCAATTTGTATCTAGGGGGGTATTTGAAGGAGGAAAATGTCCGATTCAGAAAAGAGGAGATCGTCTTTGATACTTCCGGAAAGGTGTGGAAGGGAAAGGAGATTATGCTGGGGTATCCTGCGCTGAGCAAAAAGTTTGAAGGGTTTACCTTTCAGGGGAGTTCAGGGGAGATCCACACGGGAGAAGTGATTGGGATTATTGGACCCAATGCTATTGGGAAGTCTACCTTTGTGAAGATTTTGGCAGGCGTCATGGAGGCAGAAGATGAATTTGAGACTACACTAGTGATTTCGTATAAGCCGCAGTATTTGGAGTCTGATTACGAGGGGACAGTCCAGGATGTGTTATTCCAGGTGAATAAGAGGCCCTTAAGCTCTCTGCAGATGACAGAAATTGTCAAACCATTGGGTCTGGAGCGGCTGATGGATAATATTGTTTCAGAGCTGAGCGGAGGGGAGTTACAGCGGCTGAGTATTGCAGTTTGCTTGCTGAGGGAAGCAGATATTTACTTGCTGGATGAACCCACAGCATACTTGGATGTGGAGCAGCGGTTAAACATGGCCAAAGCGGTGAGACGGTTTGTAGAGCAAAAGGAGAAGGCAGCCATGGTGGTGGAGCACGATATTGTCTCTGTGGATTACTTGTCGGATCGGCTGATGGTATTTTCGGGGATACCGGGTGTTGAGGGGGAAGCGTCAAGACCCATGGGGTTGAGAGATGGGATGAATGAATTTTTGAAGAGTATTAATATCACCTTCAGGAGAGAACCTGATTCAGGCAGGCCGAGAGCGAACAAGGAAGGTTCCTTACTGGACAGGGAACAAAAGGCAAAGGGAGAATACTATTACTCGTAGCAGGTCCTCATCAGAATTACACAATACGTCTGCATGCATGTTTCAACACCTGTTGAAGTTATCCCCTAGCAATGTTGATTATCATTAATGAAGAATTATTTTTTAAAGCAATATAGAATAATGGGTTCAATTAGCATTGAGGTTATAAAACTAATGTTGGCATATAATGATAAATATATTTATGATTTTAGAAGAGAATTCTTTTCTCACGTTCACCTTCATATATGTGGAAAATCGTTGATAACATCTGTACCATGTATGCAAGGAGGAGATCAAAAAGACTAGAGAGTGAATTGAGCTTATGATTTATTATATCTGGATATGCAAAAAAAGACTCAAATTTCTGATATCAGAATTCGAAAACCTCCAAAAAATCAAAAAGAAAAAAAATGGAGAATTTATGTGATGTACTGGTTGAAGCCATGACAATAGGGATGCTTCGGACTTACATCTTCAAGCTCTTCAACTGCAAATTTCATACTATCACCTCTTTCTTTCTTCATTAGGGATAATATTTATAAAACTTCGGTTTGCACAATTCTGTACAAAACTGCCCCACTTATTTCCTGAGACTGAATTTCCTGACATTTGGAATTAACTTCTTGAATTGTCTGCGAAATCATATTTTATCATTTCCCTCACTGATGATGCCTTCTTTTCAGTTCCTTTTCATCAGAATTTCTCAGTTCCTCTACACATTATGTTTTATTCCAGGCAGTATGTAGGCGTAACCTATATAAACTGCTCCTAGTACATGAATGTATGGTAAAAGGGTATCCCGTGTTGAAAGATGATATCTTTTTTGCAAAGATAAAAACTGCTTCAGGTACACGGGTGAAAATCTGTAACACTGCCACTGAGAAGGATTTCAAGCCAACACCCGACACTGTTGCTCTCCTTGATTTATGCACAGGTACCAATAGGGTGAATGAGATTATTGCAATTCTCTCTGAACAAAGTGGCGAATCTACTGAGGAGGTGGCTGAGGGCGTACACATCATTCTGAGAATATTGCAGGAGAAAGGTATCATAACTGTAAATCCATCTCCTCTCAAAAGAAGTATCCCAGGAGCAAAAAAGGTTAAAGTGAACTATCCCATAGAGTCTGGTCAGATTGAGATCACCAATAGATGTAACCTTTCCTGCGTGCACTGTGTCAACCAATCTGGAGATCCGTGTTCAAACGAATTGGCTACAGAAGAGATTTGCTCCGCAATTGATAGAATGAGCTCTCTCGGCGCGCACCAGATAACACTAACTGGCGGAGAACCCTTAATGCATCCTGATCTCTTCAAGATTATAGAACATGCGAGAAAGGCGCCCATGGCCGTGATCATACTCACAAACGGCACGTTAATTACAGAAGAACACGTAAAAAAGTTTAAAGAATTGGGTGTCAACCGATTTGCTGTCAGTATTGACAGTATGGATGAAGATATTCATGATACTTTCAGAGGGCAGAAGGGAGCTCTCAAGAAGGCACTTAATAGTGTTAACCTCTTGAAGGATGCCGGATTTTCTGTGAGGATAGCTGTATCCTTGAACCAATACAACAAGAATGATATTGTTGATACTCTCAAGAAGTTAAAGGAGCACGATTTGACAGACTACCAATTTGCAGAAGTGAACTTCTCCGGTAGGGGAATAGAGGGCGTGTCTATTTCTCCAGAGGAGTACTACCGCATTCTGGTGGAACAGCTCACCTACTTCAAAGAGGAGAATCCAGAGAAAATTTTTGAGTTCCCGTTCAAATCAGGAGAAGGATGCGGTATAGCTCGGCATAAGATGTGCATCAAGGCAGATGGAACCATTATCCCGTGTCAAGTATTCAGTGAAGAGATGGGCGTGGGAAATATCAGAGATGTTGACCTTGCAGTGTTCTGGGATACTAATGAAACACTTGAAAAGCTCAGGAAGATGAGGACAGAAAATGACGAAACCTGTAAAGAGTGCATGTACTTGCGTTTATGTGATGGGTGCATAGCCAACGCTTTCAATCTCGAGGGGGAATTGCGCTGTTATGATCCTCATACGTGTGCTCGCACAAGAGCATATGGTACTGTTTTTGGGATCAAAGGTTAAGATCCTTCTATTTTTTCTTTTTTTAGAAATTAATACTATCAGCAAGAAAATTTGTTTATAGATACTTTTTGTTGTGTAAATCTAAGAAAGCATCTTTTGAATGTGTTAACCTTTCTTTGTACTTGAGAATGAATTCTGACAAATACGTGACAGAAACGCCTATAATACTTTCGTGCTCAGGAAATTCTTCTTGAAGGGGATGAATCTCTAAGTAATCTGTCTTTTGTCGGGTTTTGTATTTTTCTATCCAATTTTTATTCAATTCTATCCAAAATCTTATGTCAACACTTACGTATTGTTTGTTCTTTTTTAGACTTACCACTTTAATCTCTGATATATCTTTTTCCTTAGTTGGAGGAATCTCTTCCTGTAACTCTCTTAGGAGGGCTGTTCTTATTGGGTTATCCGATTTTAGATCATCTGGTTCTAGAAGTCCTCCTGGTACAGGTTCAAAATCTCCGCCCATGTAAGTCATTTCTTTTTTGCGTTCACCCAGTATGATATACTTGGTTTCATTAACCTCAAAAAAACATATTCCTCTCACACCCAGGAAGTATTCATAATAACCAGGAATTTGAAAATTTCTTGTGGCTATAACATATTTGTAGGTAGTTTCATAAATATTTAAGATGTATTTATTTTCTGTTCGTTCAATGGATTGTACGCCAAAAATGGGATTGGAAGTTAATGTCTGTCCTTGCTTTTGCGCTTCTTTTACTTTTTGAGCCCATATACTTTCTATTCTTCTTTCTATGGAGAAGTCAATTTCTGGTTTTTGAACGTTGTTTAATGTGAAGAAGATATTTTCTTCTGAAATTTCTGTATAAGGTTCCCAGCTGTTATCCTTTATGAGTGCATTTATGGTATCTTGTGCAAGCGGCATGTATCATCTTTTAAGGTTCACACTTTAAATGGTTTTACAGGCGAAGAATTGCCACCTATTCGAATGTGTTTATTCCTTTACACGATGAGGGGTCTTCAGATTCTTCGAGTATCATCTTTGCACGTATGATCTTGCTGATCTCTTCTCTTTTCAGTAAAAGTATATTTGTTTCGAGTTCATCTATTTGTTTTTTTAGTAATCCATTTTCATATGTAGGTTTAATGATTGCAAGAGATATCGCCAATATTATAAATGGGAAAAACAAGAATCTTAGATCTGGAATGGAAAGGATAATAATTCCGATTATGATAATAATAGCTGTAAATTTACAGAAGTCAAGCCAATCGAAAAAACATTGACATTTGTACTTTTTTAAAATAAGAATCACTGCAAACACGATGATATTACCAATAGATACAAGGATTTCATTTTGAGAAAAAGACGTGGAAGGTTGAGGAAATAAATACACAAATAGGAATATTGTGGCTAGAGATGCAACAAGAGGAGCGTATATGCCAATGACTCTCCCTGAGTGATAATATGTTATAAACCTTTCCAGAATATCTGCTAGATCTTTTTCTTTTTTTTCATAATAGAAGCTAATATCAAGAATTTCATTTCTCTCAGAAGGGCATCTGTGATTCTTCCACCACTTGAGCTCTTTTGCAAGAAAAGGCCATTCTTTTTTATGGTCTATGTCCTTATTTTCAAGAGAAAGGTATTTCTGCAGAATTTGAGTGACTATATTTTTTTCTGTATTTTCGATTCCTTTTCTAGCTTCTAGAAAGCCTTTGTAATCAAAGGTAGTATATAGCTGATAAAGGAAGAAGCCTATGGGTAATGCCAGAGCGACTATTATGGCAGACAATCCCAGTAAAATATCACCAGCTATACATTCTTCAACTACTTGTTCGAAGCAAATCCCAAATCTATTTGCGCATTCAGGGAGAATAGGATATGAAAGCATCAGAAAGTATATGATGGTTATGAGACCAGGTATTTCATAGCGGAGAAGCTGCCGTAAGTCATCCATGGTATATGTATTGTTTCATCTTTTTAAAGATTTTGGAAACATTGGAGGTTACAAGACAAATTGGATAGCTTAATGACATAGAACTTCAAAAAATCTATAGTACTTTCCTCAGACTCTTTTTTGGCGACACAGAGGACCTGTTTTGTGAGTTTGTTATTCCATGGTAATATGGATGTTAGACCTCCAACCCCGCATTCCACCCCCACCATCTATCACATGGATATACTCCTTCGTTTGAAGGTCATGTGAAAAGATGCTCAATTCTTCCGTATAAGTGTCAACATCCTTTCATGCTAAATTGGTCATGTCAATGTTGATGGGATATGTTCAACAGTACAACAATTTCCTACCTGTGGAAGTACTGATAAATTGAAAGGTTATGGGTCGAGATTGTCCAATGATTCGGTGTTTGCTTCGTTTTTGTTACACGTGTAACAAATGATGTCTTTTTATTTACTTAATAAAAGTTTTTTAATATTTAAAGAGATTTAGAATATGGAATACCCAAAAAATTGACAACCCTATGAGGTCATAAAGTTTATAAGTTGATAAATAGTATTTAACATGTGCAAGATAGCAGACTCAATGTTTGACTATCAAATTGAGGAAGAAAAGATATGAACCTAAGAAATTGGCGCCGCAAAAAAGATGAAAAATCAAATTTGAAGGAACATGAGAAGCATATTTACGTTTCTGATGTATCTTCAGTAAGTATCTCTTTCAGAGATGCGCATAAACATACTATAGAGGATATCTTTAATACTATCAAAGCTGCAGATAGAATAGATAAATTAGCGGAAAAATAACTTCTGAGCTGAGTATAATTGGAGAGTAATCCATCTGAGAGACTCATGTAACTTCATGGCGAACCACGTAAGTTATAGGAAAGAGATTCCTACAAATAATTGCTCACAAAAGAGAACATATCTGCTCAAATAGATGTGGTCATACACTTATCTTTCAAAAATAGATATACGAATATCAGATACAAGAACCGAGAACCGTAAAGTTTATTAGTGATGCTGTAGTAAGACTAGATATGAAAAACCTTCACGCTTTTACTTCAGGCAATTCAAGAAAGACAAAGAATAAGCGTATTTATACTTTTGATGCATCACCTATAAGTATCCCTTTCAGGGATGCAGGCAAATATACTGTGGAAGAGATTATTAAGTCTATTGAGGCTGTAGAGAGACTAAATAGCCTAGCGGAGAAATAACTTTCTAGGATGGGAATATTTGAAAGACAAGAGTGATTTTTTGAGAAAAGAAATTGAATCTTCACTTAATTATTTTGAAATAACCCGAATTGTTCAAAGATTTGATTTTTATTCTTTTCAAAATTTATTGGAACGTGTCACTTTAACCTACAGAAATCTTGATGAGAATCCACATCGTATCCTCGCTTTCTTACCCATACCACGAGAAAAACAAAGAAACCTAAAAGTCTTCGATGGAAGTGGTAACGAGCTCACTATCCTCCCTTCACATGAAATCTATAGGGTCTTGATAACCCTATCAGAAGACTATCTGGATAGAATTTTCAACTGTATGAAAAATCTAAATAGAATAGATATAGAAAAATTAGAAGGGAACATTAATACATTAAAGAGTTCATTCTCCAAGATCTATACTTATGAGATTACTAAAGAAATTGAAGAAGAAATAGACAAGGCAAAGAAGATATTCAAAGATATTTTTCAAAGCATCGGGTCTCAGGATTTTGACGATAAAGAAGAGTGTGGTAAGTTGTTGGCACAACTAGTAATTCTGGTTACTATACAGAAGAAATTTTATGTGCCTTTTTTTGAATTACAAAAACCTTTTCTTCCAAAAAGACATCTTACAATAGACTTAACAGCAGAGGGACCTAAAGAAATTGACAAGGGAATTTTATTCTACATAAAAGGTGACATAAAACAAACTTTTTCACTAGAACCAATTTCTGGTGCATCTTATCATTTAAAGATTATGCCTCCAGAAGGTATTGATATAATTGATTTTCAGTTTGGTGATTTAGAAAATACTGCCCTAATACAAAAACAATATGAGAAAGGTAGATATTTTCACGAAACAATGTTTGATGTTTCCTTTTCACCAAGAGAAGCAGAAGAAATTCGCGAAAGAATAGATTCTAGCAGAGTACCTGCAGTGACCCTTTCGATGAGAGTTAACCCTCTTCTCCGCTTATTATATTTGCTTGTCCATGTAGCAATCTTATCACCTTTATTTATTGAGGTTCTCTATGGCAACATCGGAGTGTCTGAGTTTATCGCTTCTCTTGCATTGGGAGCTACCATATTTGTTTCTGCCTCTATTTACGCAATAGATAAAAAAATTGTGCTAGAATTTGCTTTGGTCCATCTTTTGATTGCTTGCACCTTATTGGTAGTAGAATTAAGTATATTCATATTATTCTAACCTTAGAATTAGAATATTTCCTAATTTATAAGGGATTTTTTCAAAAGGATATATAGTTAAGGAAAATATCCCTTCTATCTTTTTCCTGCCATTAGAACGAGTATTCCTTTGCAGCTCCCTTGATAGTTGTGGTCTTTGTTCTTGTTCCCTTTCAATTCAGTTTTCTGTATCAGACAGCATTAATGACCAGCACTGAAGATCATCCAACTTCTCTCTACATCTTTTTAGCAACCTAACTTTTTCCTCATCAGCCCATGAAGATATTCTTGCCTCTTCATTCACTCACAGCTACTTCGCTCCTGTAGCATCTGTACACCCATCCTTCCTCCCAACTTGTAACCTATGTTTCAACACCTGTTGAAGTTAACATTCAGCAATGTTGGTTACCATTGTTGTAGAATATTGTTCCAGAACAATAAGGAATAATAGCTTCAATTAGCATTGAAGTTATCCAATAATAATTAATGTTTTTTAGTAATAATAATTTCATGATTATGACTATAAAAGGAAATCAACACTGAATACCAGTGGAGGTCAGAGTATTGTAATTTGTTGGGAAAGTAATACATACTTTATACTATCTTGCAGTAATACAACTATGTAACAATTCTTTTATGATTGAAAATCTTCTTACTGATTCAACATTAAATATGTGAAACAGGGAGTTGATTAACCTGTTTAACTGAACCTACACTAAACCTATCTGATATGTTCTGGAAATCTGGATAAAACCACAAATGAAAGTACATTAGATAACTCTGCAGGAGAGCGTACCTTCTTCGAACAACTGCTCACCAGGTTGCCATGAATTGAAATGGTACCTGTAACCTTGAGCATCAGCAAGAGAGAGCATCGCCCCGTTACACGTGTAACAACAATGAGAGAAACCACCACATTGAGAAATCCCCTAAACCGAAAAGTATAAATTGGGGAAGAAAAACCAGAAGTGATACTATGTCACGAGAAGAAAAACAAATACTTCAGCAAGAAAAAGAGAGAATCGGGTGGATAGCAGCAAGAATGATCAGAGATGAAATGGTGGTCGGACTTGGTACAGGTTCTACAGCAGCAGAATTCATCAAAGCATTGGGAACTCGCATCAAGGAAGAGGAGATAACGGTATATGGAGTACCAACCTCTATACAGGCAAAACTGTTGGCAGAACAGAATTCCATTGCCATAGTCTCTTCAGATACCATAGAGCTGGCAGTAGATGGAGCAGACCAAGTAGATCCCAAAAACTACATATCCAAAGGAGGTGGAGGAGCTCTCCTCAAAGAGAAGTTAGTGGACTATAAAGCTGATACCCTCATCATTCTGGCAGGCATAAAAAAGTACGTGAACATGCTCACCAAAATCTACGTGGAAGTCCACCCTTTGGCCATTGGGTCTGCCTTCAAAGCATTGCAAGAATACGGAGCCCCCGTGTTGCGAACTGTCAAGGGGAAAGGTATTGAATCAGGAGACCAGGTCTTCATCACTGAATCAGGGAATGTTATCTTTGATGTGAAAGCAAAAGTTACAGATCCTGTACAGATGGAGAAAGAGCTAAACCACATCCCTGGGGTTATGGAAAATGGTATCTTCACCAGAGAGTGTATCGTCATAGGAAGACCGATGGCAGCTCCGGGGTGATTGTATTACCTCATTTCTGCCTGAAGATCTTCATCATCTGCTTTCTCAGCCTGCGAAACTCAACTTCATCATCAGCTTCCTTGGCCACTCTCATAGCATCCAGTATTTCAATGAGAAAATCTATAGTCTCCAGCGGTATAATGTTGCAGTAGACAGCCAACAAAAAGGTAGCCATAGCCCGGTCGATGTTCTCCTTTGCCAGCCGTATGTTCTCTGCAACTCCCTGCCTAGTGACATGTCTCCTGCTGGCAATCTCCTCATAGGTGGTCTTCTCTTCCGTATCCAGGTTCCAAATGTATGTCACATAATCCTTAATCTGCTTCTTGGTAAAATAACTGGATTCAAGCAATTTTTGGGCGAAAGAGTCGCTATTTATCCAGTTTTCTATGTAGGTGAGAGTGTACTGCATGAGATCACCAAAGTCAAGTGATTTTACTTGACAAAATCACCTATTTAAACTTTGCGGTTAGGGGTACCACCTAGTACTATTGATCATTGATACTATATAAAGTTATCGGTTTACCATAAGCTTTAAATATGTAAGTTGCAATAATTATTTATGAAAAGAGTAGTAATCAGTGCACTGTTATTGATGGTAATTGGCATCTGTGGTAGTGTGGAAGCTCCTCTGAAGCAGGTGATGATCGATATACATCACAGTGTGGAAGGTGCAAATCCAGAAGTGAACATGGTGGCCATTACCAAGATCTTGGCTGACTTTACCTTCGAGATAAAAGACGAGCCTTTGACAGAGAATCTGTTGCAAGAGTACGACGTGGTGATGTTGTACCAGCCGTATGCTAACCTGGACGATGCTGAAATTGAAGCTTTAGTAGAGTTCGTCCGAAAAGGAGGAGGACTCATCATATGTGGTGAGCACGATGTGGGATGGAACGATTCGTCTAGATCCACGTACAACAAACTGGGAAAGACCTTTGGCATCATTTTCACATCCAATGCTGTTGATGATCCAACAGATAAAATGGGCTGCTATTGCACACCCATTATTCATAACATGGCAGAACACCCTCTCACAGAGGGGGTTACCCAGATCGTGTTGTACAAGCCGTGTGCGCTGCGGATATCAGCAGATGTAGTGGCTGTAGCCAGGGGAGATGATGACAGCAAAACAATAGGTGCAGAACAAATAACTGGGGAAGACATCGTGGTGGTAGCTGTTGCAGAGTACGAGCGCGGAAAGGTGGTGGTGACAGGTTCTCATACAGTGTTTGACGATTCCTTTATCAACCAACCTGACAACCAGACATTTTCTATCAATGTTTTCAACTGGGTATCAGAACAAGCTGTTCCCAAGGATAACTCCTGGGTTACTATGGCAGGTATACTGGTGATTGCAGCGGTGCTGGTGCTGGTCATTGTACTGAAGAAGCGGTGATAACCCATAAAATAAAAACTATAAAACCCATAACCAATTAAACTATAAGGCGTAACTTAGGTAAAAAAAGAAAGGGGAGTCAAGAGACTCTAATTCAGAATTTTTCTCCACAGCTGGGGCAGAATTTACTTCCTGCAGGTACATCTGCTCCGCACTTGGAACACTTAATTCCTGCAGATACTGTCCCCATGGGATTGCCGCAGTTAGGACAGAACCGGGAACTTCTCGGTACTTGCATGGTGCACTTGGCACACTGGACTAAGGCTGCTCCAGGACCGGTCATCATCTGGGTGGCGCCCTGTAATGCGTAAGGGATTGCCATGAACCCTGCACCTAGAGCTGCTCCACCACCTTTGGTGTCCCTGATAGCTTCTGCAAACTTCTCTGCTACCTCCTTTCCCACGAGCTGTTCTGCTGTTACTCCTCTCTGTAGATAGAACAGCTTATTCTTGTAGTCATCAGGTATGGTGACCCCTTCGATTCGCATATCCACCATTTCCAGGCCAAACCGATCCAGATTCATACGGAGCTGCGCTCTGATCTTGGTGGATGTCTCCTCTGTCTGTCGGTACACCTCAAATGACGTGTAGTCTGCCAAGGTGTCAATGAATTTCTCAATGATAAAGGATTCGATGAAGGTCTTCACTTCAATTTCAGTGAACCGGGAAAGGTTTCCCACTACCTCAATCACGAACAGCTTAGGGTCTTCAACCTGCAGAAAGGTGGTGCCAAAGCTTCCCACAGGTACCATGTCCTTGAGCATGACCATTTGTTTGGTGCCGAACTTGATGGTGAACTTGGACGTATTGACAAAGACAACTTCTGCAGTAAAGGGGGTGCGCCCATCAAAGAATACCTTGTAAACTCTGTATATCAACGGTATATTTAACGTTGTTAGGGTATGCCTTCCAGGTCCTAGAACATCGTAGGCCTTTCCATCTCTGAAGAACACTGCTTGCTGGTTTTCTCTGACAATACATTGATCTCCTAGTGCAACTTCTCCTCTGTATGCGTTCACCAGGTCCTCTCCTCGATAGTCTATGACATGCATATTTCTTCCCTCTTATCCCATTCTTCCTCCAATTCGCGAATTTTCGTTTTTAAGACTTCTAATTCTTCTTCTCCCTTGACATGCTCTATCAAATCGAACATCTTTAAGTCGTGGCTGTAGATTTCGTCGAGCTTGTCCTCATCGATATGGATCAAGTCAAAGAACCCTGCATAGCCGTAGTCTGCGTGTTCAATCTTGTCTTCCAGTTTCTGGACTTTTCCCATGAGAGCTTCCAAGTTTTTGACTTTCTTTAAATCATCTGGGTGTTCCTCTTCCATACCAACGATATCGTATTTGAGACCTTCTAAGGCTTTTACCAGCCGCATTCTCAAGGCTTTGTCCTGTTCTCTTCGGAGTTCTTTCTCTTTGTAGCCTTTAAACCCTGGAACGATCAGTTCAAGCCTTTCCAGAAGTCTTAGCTTTTGGGGCATAGCCTCACCTGCACCACGTAGATATCGAAAGTATAAAAAGATTTCTTTTAGTGGGTGTCCAATTCTTGGATGTCACTTTTGTTACACGTGTAACATCTCATTGCTGTTTGTTATTCTTTGTGGTTCGTGATATTTGAGAAGGGTTTTTGTGTCGGCATGCAATCTTTAATTATTTTGATGATTTCCCTGGTTTCTGGCAGGTTATTCATGTTATTGGCATTTTTGAGAGTATCGTTTGGAGGCCGAATGGTAGCTACAGTATCCCCTTTAATATTTTTGCTACTCCATCTGGTGTTTCAGCCACAGGAACCTTTGCTTTTCCAAATGCTTCTATCTTGGATTCTACCGTTCCTGTCTTCCCAGATATTACTGCACCAGCATGTCCCATACGCTTCCCCTTGGGAGCAGTCTTTCCTGCCACGTAAGCCACCACTGGCGTGTCAATATTCTCCTTGATATATGCAGCTGCCAACTCTTCAGC
>Ga0209636_10000348_pt1 | contig 43597 bp, 35 predicted proteins | sample DeeMarSWOR152_54_FD_187464 | JGI IMG/M metagenome (GOLD analysis project Ga0209636, IMG submission 187464) | Marine sediment microbial communities from White Oak River estuary, North Carolina - WOR-1-52-54 (SPAdes) (version 2) | ecosystem: Environmental > Aquatic > Marine > Intertidal zone >...
TAACCTCACTCGTCAATATCAAGCCTGGAAGGTATGAGACCAGATTAATTCTGAGGCAGGAGGGAAACCAGATCGGAGGATGGGAGGATTCTCTGGATATACCAGATGTGAAGAAAGGAAGCCATATAAATCTTGTCAACGCTGTTCTGGGCTTTTTAAGTCAAGAGGAAAAAGAAAACACCGTTCCTTTTTCAGTCTCTATCGGAGATGGTGCACTCTTGCTTTCCCGATACAGGATGTATCCGTTCCTGGAAAATGTTTTTACAAAAGAAGGTGAGGTGGCGGTTTTTTTACAGATCTATACGCCGGCAGGAATGCAGAATTTAGGTCTTCATTTTTCTCTTGAAAGAGACGAAAATCAAGCCATAGATTTGCCTTCTGAAAAAGTCGAGTCGTTCTATGATGAAGAGTCCAAGATTGTCAATGAAGTTTATCTTCTGGATTTTAGAAATATTACGCCAGGAGATTATCAGTTAAAGACAGCCTCTTCAGACGGTCGGGTCGAAAGAAGAATAGATATAAAAATCATTCCATGATTTTACATTTTCTCTGGATATGGAGGATTGTGATCGAGATTCAAAGATAAAAATAAACGGGGAGTTAGGAGAAAATGAAGAAACATATTTTTCTATTTCTTGTGGCTTTGATTCCTCTTTTTTGTGTCCTCATTGGATTTCAGAAGCAACAAAAGTTATTGCCTAAAGAAAAGCATGAAGTTGAGGTCCGTCTGGTCTTAGTCGATGTCACAGCATCCTTTCTCCGGGTGATTACACTCTGAAGGTGAACCTTTCCATTTATGAGGAGGGCCCTGCTTTAAGCAAAGAAGTGAAGCTGATTAAACTCCGTTATTAGCATCTTGTCAAAGAAAGCGGTGTAATGCGTAATCCAAGATTTGAAATATCCAATAAAATAATGAAGGTCATAGTAGCGATGTTTCTCTTCCATTCTTGCTTTTATCCCAGTTTTTCTTCTCAAAAGGAAGATATAAACGAATTGATTTTGAAGTTGAGACATAAAGATCCTGAAATCAGAATCAATGCAATAAAAGCATTAGAGGAAATAAAAATCCCTCAGGTCGTCGAGGCACTCATTTCTGCACTGAAAGATAAGGACTGGGAAGTCCGCCTGAGTGCGACAAAGGCCCTGGGAAAATTGAAAGATTCCCAGGCAATCGATCCATTGATTCATAAATTAAAGGATAAGAACCTGAATGTCAGAGCAGAAGCCGTAAATGCTCTGAAGAATATCGAGGACTCTCGTGTGGTCGATAAATTGATAATTGCATTAAAGGAAAAACCTTGGGATTTCCGGGCCAACGCTGCTGTAGTTTTAGGATTGATAAGAGACTCCCGTGCGGTGGAACCTCTTATTGCTGCATTAAAGGACAGGCATGAAATGGTCGGTGAAAATGCAGCTAAAGCGCTCGCCATGATAAAGGATCACCGTGCGGTTGAACCTTTGATGAGTGCCTTGAAGGATAAAAAACCTCGCGTCAGATATGCAGCAGCAGTTGCGTTAGGGATCATTAAAGACGCTCGAGCGGCTGATGCTTTGATCTCAGCTCTAAAAGATAAGGACCACAGAGTCAGGAGGAATGCGGCCTTATCATTAGGGAAGATCAAGGATCCCAGGACAATTAACCCATTAATTTTAGCCCTTAACGACAAGAAGCCGGATGTCCGTTATTGTGCCACTTTAGCGCTTGCAGGGATAAAAGATCCCTGCTCAGTTGATACTCTGATTACTGCATTGAAAGATAAAAACTCAGATGTTCGATACGGAGCAGCAACGGCACTCGGAGAGATCCAAAACAAAAGGGCTGTTGATGCCTTGATAGATGCATTAAAAGATAAAAATCCAGATGTTCGCCATAGTGCAGCCATGGCACTCGGGGAGCTAGAAGATCCCCGTGCAGTCATACCTCTAATTTCTATCTTGCAAGATGAAAATCCAAGACTTCGAGAGAAGGCCGCGGCTGCACTCGGAAAAATAAAAGATAATCAAGCAGTCATACATTTGATTCGTGCACTGAAGGATGAAGACCAAAAAGTAAGGGAAAATGCGGCTAAAGCATTAGGTCTGATCAAAGACCTTCAGGCTGTAGAACCATTGATTGATGCACTTCAGGACAAAGAGATGTTTGTTAGGCAAAGTGCAGCAGTCGCATTAGGAGAGATGAAGGAATTCCGTGCTATCGAGCCTTTAATATTTGCCTTAAAGGATAACAGTTATGTGGTCTGTTATAGTGCGTCTGAGGCGCTCAAGGACATAACTGGAAAAAACTTCGGCCTTAACCTCGAAAAATGGCAGAGATGGTGGGATCAAAATAAGGAGAAATTGATTAAGAAGAACGATTAAATCTCAGATACTCTCTATTCAGCACTTTGATTAAAACCCGTATTTTAGCAACAAGATTTCTTTAGTTTTGACTGTTCCCATTATTAGAGATAGGCCTGATTCTGCGCAGAGATGTTTGTGCGCTGTGCTGTAAATTTCTTTAATATTTATCTGAGATAAAAAGGTAACTCTTGAGTTTCTTCTTCAAGTTAGATAATTATAAGTGAGATAATTAATCTGAATATGATATAGAAATATCAGATTTCTCGAGTATTTAGTATTCGCATCATTTTTTGAAATAAAATCAAGGAGGTGCTTATGAAAAAGAGAGATGCCTTTGTCCATCCTTATATTCCTAATTCAGTGCCTGAAATGAAAGCGAAGATGTTGGAGGCGATCGGAGTCGAGGATATCGAAGACCTGTACGAGGACATCCCAGAACATCTGCGATTCAAGCGAGAATTGAATTTGCCAGAGGGACTGCCTTCGGAACTCGCTTTGAAACGGCACGTGGAGAAGATCCTCTCCAAGAATAAGACTTGTCAGGAGTCCATCAGTTTTTTAGGAGGAGGCTGCTGGCCCCATTATGTCCCGGCGATCTGCAATGAGATTAATCAGCGGTCGGAGTTTTTAACCGCCTACGCAGGTGAGCCCTATGAGGACCACGGACGGTTTCAGGCTCTTTTTGAGTACGAGAGCCTGATGGCTGAGTTGCTGGACATGGATGTGGTCAACGTGCCGACGTATGATTGGTGCCAAGCAGCCAGCACCTCACTCCGAATGGCTGAACGCATCACTCAACGTAGCGAAGTGCTTGTTGCGGATACCGTTGCTCCTGATCGTCTCTCAGCGATCCGGAACTATTGCGAACCTGTAGTCAAGGTCACACTGATCATGCACCGCCCAGACACAGGATGGGTGGATTTGAATGATTTAAAGGGAAAAATATCAAAAAACATTGCAGGCATCTATTTTGAAAATCCATCATTCCTGGGCTTTATCGAAATCCAGGGCCAGGTTATTTCTGATCTGGCCCACGAATATGGTTCACTGAGCATAGTCGGTGTAGATCCTATCTCCTTGGGAGTGCTCGTTCCTCCCAGCCATTATGGTGCTGATATTGTCTGTGGAGACGTTCAGCCATTGGGCGTCCACATGAATTATGGCGGTGCATTGGGGGGATTCATCGCCACACGTGATGAGGAGAGATTCGTGATGGAATACCCTTCCCGGCTCTTCGGAATCACAAAGACCTCTGTGGAAGGGGAGTATGGATTTGGCGACGTTGCCTATGACCGGACTTCGTTCGGTGTCCGGGAGAGGGGCAAAGAATTTGTAGGGACTGCAGCTGCCTTATGGGGAATCACTGCTGCGGTTTACTTGTCTTTAATGGGTTCGAAGGGTATGAAGGATCTCGGCCAACATGTTCTGCAAAAATCGCAGTATGCGATGAAGAGGCTTTCAGAAATAGAAGGGGTGAAAGCACCTCGGTTCGTATCGGCTCATTTTAAAGAGTTTGTGGTCGATTTCAACGATACCGAGAAATCTGTCAGCCAAATCAATCGGTCATTGTTGAAGCGAGGCATCTTCGGCGGAAAGGATCTCAGCAGCGAATTTCCTGATTTGGATCAGTGTGCTTTGTATTGTGTGACAGAAATTCATTCCAAGGAAGATATCGACAGCCTGGTCGATGCGTTGGCGGATTGTCTATCATCAAAGGACGAATGAGAGGCGGAGGGGATAATGACCGAAGAAAGTAAAAAGAAATACAGATTAAGGGAAAATTTTCATCAAGCCAAATGGGACGAGCCGATCATCTTCGAACTCCACACTCCTGGTGAAAGAGGAATCCTTGTGCCAGAAGCAGAATCGGAGGTGGTTGAAGCGGTGGGAAATGGAATTTCGGCATTGCCTGAAAATATGGTTCGTAAACAAGGACCTGCTCTTCCAGAAATCTCGCAGATGCGTGTCTTGAAGCATTACCTGCGCCTCTCCCAGCAATGCTTGGGTGCGGACTTTAACATCGACATCGGCCAGGGAACGTGCACCATGAAGTACAGTCCGAAGATCCATAAAATGCTTGCTGGATCTCCCAAAGTAACAGAAGTACATCCCTGGCAGGACGAGAGCACAATCCAGGGCGCTTTAGAGGTAATGTACAAGCTGGACATCTTCCTTCGCGAGATATCAGGAATGAGCCGTTTCAGTTTGCAGCCCAGTTCCGGTTCTGCAGCGATTTTTATCATGGCCTCGATGGTTCATGCTTTTCACACATATCATGGCGAGGCAGAAAAAAGGGATGAGATCATCACCACCATATTCTCTCATCCTTCGGATGCAGCGGCTGCGGCTGTCAAGGGATACAAAATCATTACGTTGTACCATGATGAAAATGGGTTGGTCAGCGTGGATGCTTTAAAGGAAGCCCTATCTGACCGTACGGCTGCTCTGTTTATTACCAATCCTGAAGACACCGGGATCTTTAATCCGAAAATTGCAGAGTTTACAAGCCTCGTTCATGAGGCAGGAGGTTTGTGTGGCTATGATCAGGCCAATGCCAACGGGATATTGGGAATCACACGGGCCAAGGAAGCCGGTTTCGATCTTTCTTTCTTTAATCTACACAAGACTTTTTCAGCCCCGCACGGGTGTGGTGGACCTGCTGCAGGGGCTTTGGGCGTAACCGAGGACCTCATCGATTTCCTGCCTGTGCCTGTTGTCGATTTTGACGGGGAAAAATATTCTTTGAATTACGGGATCCCTCACACTATCGGCAAGACCAGGGGATTCTATGGAGTTTTCCCTGTCATATTGAAGGCTTATGCCTGGATCATGAGTCTTGGGGCAGCGGGGCTGAAAGAGGCAGCCCGGGTAGCGGTGCTCAACAACAATTATCTTCTAGAAAATATCAAGAAGATCAGGGGTGCAGCATCTCCGTTCTCAGCAGGCAAACACCGCATCGAACAGGTGCGTTACACCTGGGAGCAGCTTACACAGGACACCGGTGTGACAACCGAAGATATCACCTGCCGCATGGCTGATTTCGGTTTTCATCTCTGGTCCAGCCATCATCCGTTTGTCGTGCCGCAGCCATTCACGATCGAGCCGACAGAATCCTACTCCAAAGACGAGCTGGATGAATACCTGGAGGGGCTGAGAAAGATCGTCGAGGAAGCCTATGAAAATCCTGAAAGAGTGAAAAACGCACCCTACAACAGCGTCGTTCATAAGATCGACCACAGCACTCTGGATGACCCTGAGAAATGGGCGATTACCTGGAGAGCGCATCTGAAAAAACACAGATAAAATAAGAGAGAATAGGAAACCTTGAGAAAATTAGGTTTGATCGTGAACCCGATTGCAGGCATGGGTGGGAAGGTCGGATTGAAAGGAACCGACGGAGTAGAGATTCTAGCAAAGGCTAAAGAGTGTGGAGCAAAGCCCGAATCGCCACAGCGGACAAGGGAAGCGCTGCGGTTGCTTCTGCCCCTTGAAAATGAGATAGAGTTGATCACCTATCCTGCTGAAATGGGTGAAGACACTGCTGCAGAGTGCGGCTTCAGACCGTATGTGATCGGCACCATCGATGTCGGTCAGACGGATGCAACAGATACAAAGAGAGCCTGTGAGGATCTCAGAGCATATGGGGTGGATCTTCTGCTCTTTGCCGGGGGGGATGGAACAGCGCGGGATATCTTCACCGCCATCAAAGACACTGTGGTCGTTTTGGGGATTCCTACGGGTGTGAAAATGCATTCGGCTGTCTTTGCCTGCAGTCCGGCGAAGGCCGGAGAACTTACTGCTTTATTTTTACAGAATAGGATTAAACGAATTAGAGAAGCCGAGGTCATGGATATCGATGAGGAATCCGTAAGACGGGGGATTCTTGTTGCCAAGCTTTTTGGATATTTGAAGATTCCCTATGAACGGAGGCACATTCAAGGATTGAAGGCAGGAAGTCTGCCTGATGAACGAGTCTCCCAACAGGCCATTGCGCAGGATATCATCGAAAACATGGACAGCGACTGCACCTATATCATAGGCCCTGGCACGACAACCAGAGCAGTTTTGGAGAGGTTGGGATTGGATGCCACGTTGTTGGGTGTCGACCTCATTCATGGAAGACGGCTCCTTGGAAAAGACTTGAGTGAAAAACAATTGTTGGATCACATAAAAGGCAAAGCAAAGGTAAAGATCATTGTCACCCCGATCGGAGGGCAAGGCTACCTTTTTGGGAGAGGCAATCAGCAGATCAGTGCTGAAGTCCTCAAACAAGTCGGCAGCAAAAATATCCTAGTTGCAGCCACAGCTGAAAAGATCAATTCTCTTCTGGGCCGTCCTTTTCAGGTAGACACGGGAGATAAGGGTATCGACCAGATGCTCAGCGGATATTTCAAGGTCGTGTCTGGCTACAAGGAAAGAATTGTCTATAAGGTCACACATTGAAAATTGTGCCTATTAAAATGGAAGAGAACAAATAAAATAACAAGGAAATCTATTTAGATCGAGAGAAGGAGAAACCTATGAGAGGATTGAAAAACAAAAGGGTGCTTATAACAGGGGGTGCAGGCGGAATCGGTGCGGCAACAGCTAAGCGTTTTATGGAAGAAGGCTCACGCGTATTCATATTGGACCGGGATGCGGATGCCTGCGAACGCATCCAGAAGGAATTGCCCTCGATGGAAGCCATTCTTACAGTAGACGTTTCAGAGTCAAATGAGGTGAAAAAAGCATTTTCTGATTTGGACCATATCTGTCAGGGCTTGGATATTCTTATTAACAATGCCGGTATAAGTATCCGCCACAGCTTTTTAGATATCACACCTGAAGAGTGGCAAAGACTCATCGATGTTAATTTAACCGGTGCCTTCCACGTGGCTCAAGCCGCTGCTAGGCGGATGAAGGCTCAAGGATCAGGGGTCATCCTGAATATGGCCTCGACAAATGGGTTAACTGGATATCCCTATTATGCCGGCTATAATGCCTCGAAAGCAGGGGTGATCGCCTTGACAAAATCCATGGCTCTTGAGCTGGCTCCAGATGTACGAGTTCTTGCTGTCTGTCCGGGGTATGTTCTGACTCCGATGCAGGAGGCGGAGTACACTCCTCAAATGTTGGAAGCTGCAAACAAAAAAGTCCCGATGCTCCGACACGCTCATCCTGCCGAGGTCGCTGCGCTGTTTGCCTTTCTTGCCTCGGACGAGGCCGGTTATCTAACAGGACATTGTTATATGATCGATGGTGGGGAGTTGGCTGGGGGATTGGCGAGTAGGTAATAGATGACAGACCTCCCTGAAGTTCGATATCCCATCATGGAAAAAATCCCTTCAGAGACACTCGAAGCCGAAATTTGTCAACTTGAAGAACTGGAAAATAAGTCCTTCCCAATCCGTATCTGGGGGCACCTTCGCATCAGTGGTCCGGGATTTATGGATTCAGCGCTCACACTGGGTGCGGGAACCATGACTGCTGCCATGTTGTCGGGCGCTTTATTCGGCTACAAGACAATGTGGTTGCTCTGGGTATCCATGGGGCTGGGCTTGTTCATGATGGCAGCGATGGCGCGTTTTACATGTCGAGGAGGTTTCCGAATCATCGATATGCAGAACCGCTCCCATGGTTGGGTTGTCGGATCGCTCATGACTGCTCTTATAGGCACAGCAGCTGTTGCTGTAATCTTCAATTACGGGCAATACAGTTTGGGAACTCATCTGATTGAATCTCTTACACCGATGATCGGATTCAAATTTCCCAGGCAAATCAACTGGGTCGTGTACATGGCATTGACAAGCGCTTTGATCCTCAGCTATGGACAGAGAGGGCGACGTGGGATCCGACTTGTCGAAAACTTCATGAAACTGAGCATCGGTGTTATGCTGGTGTGCTTTGGCGCCTGCCTGATTGTAGTTGGTGTGAAATGGGGGGCTTTTTTTAAGGGGCTGTTTGTACCGTGGCTCCCCTCCGGAGTCCAAGGGCTTGACCTGTTTATCGCTTCATCGGCAGCAGCCATCGGTGTAATGGACTGGGTCTTCTTTCATTATGCTGGCCTAGCCCGAGGTTGGGGTCGAAAACATGAAACTCAAGCTCGATTCGACGTTTTTGTGGGGCTCTTTCTTCCCTTTGTGCTTGTGAATTATCTTGTGATAGGAGTCTTTGCCGGAACACTTTACAAACAGGGGCTTCATCCAGAAACTGCTCCAGAGCTGGCGCAAGCGCTGATACCGCTGTTAGGTCAGACATGGTCACAAGTGATGTTCTATATCGGATTTCTGGCCATCCCCCTAACTACAACTGTGGGGATGAGTCTGGCCTGTGCCATGGCTATCCACGAGGCTTTTGGATGGAAACCAGACACCAAATCCTGGCGCTGGCGTCTGAGTGCGCTGCTTCCGCAGATTGGCTTTTTGGCAGTCTGGTATCCAAATCCCATCTGGCTCGTCATTGTCATTGGAGCTTTCCTTTCCCTTACCAACAATATTGTAGGTTGGTCTTTCTACCTTCTTCTCAACGACAAACGTGTTCTGGGAGAGAACAGGAGTAAATCGTATCTGTGGAACCTGGGGATTCTCTTTCAGATCACACTCCTCAACTGCATTGCAATCATCTATATTTTCAATCGTCTGGGATGGTGGATCAGGTGAGTTGGCTTGAGAGGCGTTTGGGCCCATGGCCTGTACGGGTTTGGGGACTTATCCTGAATTTCATCGGGAATACTTTGGCCGTATACGGAGCAGTGAGATTCATACAGGATGGATCGTCGCTTCCGATTTTAGTTATCGGCGTTTCTCTTACGTTGTTATGTCTTCTAGTGCTTGCCGTGCCCAACCGTTAATGACTGATACGATACCTTGCCCTGCTTGCTGCGAGGTGACCAAAAATAATCAAGAAGAATTTTTGTTTTTTTAAGGATAAATAGATCAAGAATGAATCGTGAACAGGAGGAAAAGACAATGGAGAAGGATGAGAATAAAATTTCCAAGGAAGAAGCAGTAGCACAGATTCGACGTGCTCTGCGAAGAACGGCTTTTATCTATCACTCTTTTGCTAAGACACTGGTTGAGGAACTCGGAAGAAATAAGGGAAAGGAGGTTATAAAGAAAGCAGTGGAGGCCTATGGTATTCGAATCGGTCAAGAAGTAAGGAAAGAAGTTCTAGACAAAGGTTGGGAACCCGCTCCTAATAATTTTAAAAGCGACCTTCCGGATTTGGCCTGGAAAACAGAAGAGGTTGAGATTGACGGCGAGAAGCGTATGCGTGTTCATTATTGTCCCTTAGCAGCCGAATGGCTCGAATGGGGAGATACGAAGTTGTCCCGGCTTTACTGTTTCGTGGATCAAGCAAAGATGCAGGCGTATAATCCCGATTATGAATATATCCACCTCAAGAATCTCTTGGATGGAGATCCATATTGCGAACTTGTAGTCAGGCCTAAGGTGGAAGAAAAGACAAAGGAAAGAGAGAATACTTCAGGCGAAACAGAGAATGAAACCGTCAAATGGATCTACGGGAATTATACGAGAGATGATTTGATGAGGATGGATCCAGTTTGCTTGCGGGCTCTTTTTCGCGAGCGGGTTCATCATACGATCGAAGTCGATATATATCCAATTTTACTGGGAGAGAGAAAAATCAATCCCCATTTTGGAAGACAGCCCGAACTGATCCTGGATGTATGGAAAAAGAGAGGATTTCCGGATTCTGAACCGGATTTTGAATGGGGAAAGAGGTATATCACCTTAGCTCGAAAACTCAGAGAAAAACAGAGTATTCACATCGATGAGTCCCTCCCTCAACCCTTTACCAGCGAGGAGATGGAAACCGTACGAAAATTGATTTGGGAAAGGCGCTCCTTGAGGAACTGGATTTCTAACAGGGAGATTCCTGATGAAAAAATCGAACAGATCCTTGAGGCCGGGCGTGCAGCTCCCACAGGCTGCAACCTGAATATCGTTCGATTTATTGTGATTCGGGATCCAAAAAAGGCCAAAATGGTGTGGAGTGATATCCCTACTCCCATGGACCGGTGCGTCTTGATTGTGGTTTGTTATGATAAACGCGTTTATGAGACCGTAGGTCATGACAAATTGATTCCTCAGAATCAGCTTTATGATTGTGCTGCAGCAGCAGACCACATGTGTCTGATGGCCCATGCGTTGGGGCTTGGAGCAGTCTGGCTGACACGCACAGAAAAGACAAGCCGTATGTTCAGGGAACAATACGGACTCCCCGATTACATCGAGCCAGCTCTTCATATCGCCTTTGGATGGGCTGCCATCGGAACAATCAAAAGCGCTCGGATGCCCCTCAGTGAGATGAAAATCAAAGGTTACGTAAGGAGATGTCAATGATTGAGATTCGGTTTCACGGTAGAGGAGGTCAAGGAACGGTCGTCGCTTCGAAAATTTTGGCCGATGCAATAACTAAAGAAGGAAATTATGTTCAAGCTTATCCGGAATTCGGAGTCGAAAGGAGAGGCGCTCCTGTTTATGCATTTATCCGCATAGACGATAAGCCGATTTATGATAAGAGTAGAATATATGAACCTGACCATGTTGTTGTTGTAGAGTCAACCCTCGTTGAAGCCATCGACGTCACAGAAGGATTGAAAGAAGGTGGATGGATTATAGTGAACAGTGATAAAAGACCTGAGGAATTGAATTTTTCTGATAAATATAAAGTTGCGACTGTAAACGCCACGGATATCGCATTAAAGCATAATCTAGGAACGAGAGCTGCTCCCATTGTAAACACAGCTATCGTGGGAGGGGTTGTCAAAATCTTAGGATTGGCAAAAATCGACTCTGTTTTGGAAGCTGTACGTGAAGGAGTTCCCCTAAAACCTGAAGAAAATGTAAAAGCCGCTCGAGAAGCTTATGAAAAGGCTTAGCAAGGAAATTATAATCATGAAAAAAAATCAAGATCAAACAATAGTATTTGAGTCCGAAAAAGATGTGCCTCTTATGCCCATGTCTGTCGGCTCTATGCTCTGGAATAAGACCGGAGGTTGGAGAAATATTAGACCTGTCATTGACCCAGAAAACTGCCTCCAATGCGGAATCTGCTGGAAATTTTGCCCCGATGTCGCCATCCATATCCAAAATGAATATCCTGTGATTGATTATGAATACTGTAAAGGATGCGGTCTTTGTGCAGAGGAATGTCCGTCAGAATGTATCACCATGGTGGAGGAGGAAAAATGAGAAAAGTCATCATGGGAAATCATGCCCTCTCCTTCGGGGCTAAGCTGGGCCGTGCTCAAGTGATCGCAGCTTATCCCATAACTCCCCAGACTCAGGTTGTCGAGCTTCTCTCAGAGATGTGTGCCGATAAGACTCTGGATGCCAAGTTCATCAAGGTTGAATCCGAACATTCAGCCATGGCAGCCTGTCTCGGAGCCTCGTTAGCTGGAGCGCGGACATTTACAGCTACCTCTGCTCAAGGATTGGCCCTGATGCATGAGCTGCTCCATTGGGCCTCAGGCGGACGACTGCCCGTTGTCATGGGAAACATAAATCGGGCCATGGCTCCTGGATGGAGTATCTGGTCGGATCAGAATGATAGCCTCTCCCAGAGAGATACAGGATGGATGCAGTTTTATTGTGCCAGCAACCAGGAAGTATTGGATACGGTCATTCAGGCATTCAAGGTCTCTGAGAAACTCCTCATCCCCAGCATGGTTATCCTCGATGCCTTCACTCTATCCCATACGTATGAAGTCGTGGACATTCCTGATCAGGAAAGGGTGGATGACTATCTCCCTCCTTTTAATCCTTCCATCAGACTCACTCCTGATGAGCCACACGCTTTTGGCGGACTTACAGGACCCGAGCACTATTTTGAATTGAGATACAAGCTTCAGAAGGATATGGAGAAGGCTCCTGCCTTGATCGAGGAGACAGGAGAGGAATATGAAAAAATATTCGGCCGTTATCTCGGCCTAGTGGATGAATACCAGTGCGACGATGCCGAGCTCATCTTCATCACTTCAGGAACCATGGGTTCCACTGCGAAGGTGGCTGTTGACGGGCTCCGCGACGAGGGAATAAAGGCCGGAAATCTGAGGATCAAAGTATTCAGGCCCTTTCCGTTTGAGATCGTTCGGAAAATTGTCAAAAGAGCACTCAAAGTTGCTGTGGTCGACCGGAACATCTCCTATGGCCATCATGGAATGTTCTATCAGGAGGTCAAATCAGCCATGTACGCTCAGGACTACGGAGTGCCTCTTTTCGGTTTTATTGCTGGCTTAGGAGGTAGGGATATCACGCCTTTGACATTTAAAGAAATCGCGCACCAGACTCTCGAGAATGAAAAACCGGAAGAGGAGATTATTTGGATAGGGGTGAACCGATGAGGGAAAAGAGGAAAATGAAACTTTCGCTTCCTAAGGAGGAATATATGAATTCTGGGCACCGGGGATGCCAAGGTTGTGGTGCCACGTTGGCCATGAGGTATGCCCTGAAGGCTCTGGGGCAAAAAACGGCACTCTGTATTCCCGCCTGCTGCTGGTCGGTTATCGATGGTCCATTTCCATATTCCAGTCTCGATGTCCCCATATACCACTGCGCCTTCGAGACGGCTGCTGTGTCTGCTTCCGGCTTAAAAGCAGGTCTAGAAATGGTGGGCGATTCTGAAACAACCGTGGTCGCTTGGGCGGGAGACGGAGGGACATTTGATATCGGTATTCAGGCGCTCTCAGGAGTGGCGGAGCGGAATGACGATATCATCTATGTCTGTTACGATAATGAAGCCTATATGAACACAGGGATCCAGAGAAGTTCAGCGACTCCTTGGGGTGCCTGGACAACCACAACTCCGGTCAAGCATTACAAGGATAAACCTAAGAAAGACATGGAGGCCATCATGGCTGCCCATAGAATTCCCTACATTGCCACAGCCAGCGTCGGCTATCCTGAGGATCTGTTCAAGAAAGTGAAAAAGGCCAAAGATATCAAGGGTACACGGTTCATCCATATCTATGCACCCTGCCCTGCGGGTTGGAAGAGCCGTCCAGAGGATACGGTCAAACTGGCCCGCATGGTGGTTCAGAACGGCATTTTCCCGCTTTTCGAAATCGAGTGGGGAGAGACATACACTCTGAACATCAGGCCCAAGGAAAGGAAACCGATTGATGACTACCTCAAGCTCCAGGGAAGATTCCGTCATTTGACAGACAATGAGATCGCTATCATGCAGAAAGAGGTGGACAGTAGGTGGGAGAACCTCTTGTCCAAAGTAAGTAATTAGGCGGGCTCACTGTATCGGCATCGATGCAGCCCATTCTTCGGATAAGAACCTGATTTGTGTACAGTTGCCCTGCCGCAAAAGATATCTTTGTTGATCATATCATCGTTGTAAAGGGAGCGTGCATTTACTCAATATCGAAAAGTAAAGAATCCGGATTATTGATGCTGTTGACAAGAGCTGCGGTAGAACTCGGCTACAGCCACCATATGGCCGGTATCATAGAAATTTGCATCACTAAAGCGTATTGCGACCACACCGCTTGGAAGCATGATGACGTGATTACCGCCGTGCCCACTCATAGAAGGGACATGTATGTCACAGGGTGTTAATTCAATGTAGGTTATCCACATGGAGTTAAGATACCTTTGAGTGCGTCCATAGGAATTTCCTGCTCCGAGTCCGGTTTTGGAGGTTCGATAAAGGGCCTCTCGGACTTTATTCCTGTTCAATAGCTGCTGGCCCTTGAATCGACCTTCATCACAAAGCAACCTTCCGATCTTTGCAGCTTCGAAGACATTGGGATAGCTCCCCCATCCCATGATAGGCGTTCCAAGCTTCCCTTCATCTTCGATGGTCCGGGTGAGAGGGAGGTGCTCGATACTGAGTGGTTTGAGTACTTCTTCTCTAACCAATTCCCAATAGTCGGCGTCTGGACCCTCTTTGGCCTTGACATACTGGTTGAGGGCATAGGATAGAACGAATGTGTGTGTGGATGCATAATGGAATTCCTCTCCCGGCAACGGGTAAGAGTCAGGAAGCGCGTTGACAGCAGCGATCTTTTCCTCTGTACTACGGGCGATTATAAAGGGAACGATATCGTCACCCTGGTCGCTTCCTTGAGTTCCAGTGGACATGGAGAGCACATTTTCGAATGTGACACCCTGCCAACCAGGATGATCGGATAAGATAGGGATATAATCTGTAACGAGTTCATCGAAGATGTCTTCGCCATATCTCTCTGCGGCATAGAACATGGCTAATCCCATACCCAATGACTTTGTCACGGAAAAGACTCCATGGCGCATTTGTGTGGAGTAGGGAAACAAACCCGTTCGTGTGTGCACAGGTTGGATATAAAGATGCTCGTCGAGATAAAGAGCAGCCATACTAACTGTGTCCGGCTGAAGCCCGCCGTTAAAGAAAGATTGTGTCAGATAAAATGAGGGGAGCTCTGTCCAGGGGTGAAGGGAAGGCATATTAGCCTGTTCTGCTTTGAAATCGAGGATATATTCATTCATATCACTCAAGGGTTTTGAAGTGTATTGGGAAGGAATTATCCCGATAAAATTGGCGAGAGCATAGTCATCAACAGGAGCTGTTTCCTGTGAGACCTGAATCGCGACAGAGGAGACCTCCGAGTCGTTGAAAACAAAGGTAGCAATTCCATTGCGTGCTTGGCCAATGTAATTATCGGTAAACACAAAAGGAAAAGAGGCGCGGGAATAGCCATTGTCTCCTGGTTCCTGCCAGACACGTCCAGGAGAAACGATGATATTCCAGAAACTGTTGTTTATATCGCCTGAGTAGATGATTCCCCTCTTTATAGGGATAAAATGCTCTTTGGTGCTCACAACAGGAAGAGAAAAAGCAGGGAATATCCTGCTCCCGCTGCCCATCCAGTTTGTATCGGGGTGACTTGTAGTCATTTCGCTTTCTGAAAACTGAATCACCCCACACAATTGGTGTGCGGCAGGCAAGGTGTTACCGATGGGCATGAAATAATCGTTGTGAACCAGCTCTGTGGGATTACTGTTTAACAGGTCATCCGCGGTTAGTTTGTCTCGTGTCCCTTGAGGCGGCTCAATCGAGGTGTTTTTTAAAATTCCATGAAAAGCTCCTGTTCCTGTAATCAATGCAAGAGCCAGAATGAGAAAAATCCAAATTCTATTCATTTTGTACAGTTTCATCCAAACACCCCTCTTTGCAAAAGTCCTGTTTGTTCTTTAGAAGCCTATTTTTATCCCCAATTTCAATGCAAATCCTGATAAGCTGATCTTGGCTTTCCTGACATTTCTGAGACTGGGGTCGTCAGGCTTTTCCTCAGACAATTGCATGGTTGCATAGAATTTGTCAGTCCCTTCATTATACTCTTCTGCATACCAGAATTTTCCTGTTTCATCGGCGTCCCCCATGGAAGATGAGGTTCGGTTCTCAACATCCCAATCGTTTAGATTCACATAGCGTCCTGTTCCCTCCGCAAAGAGTGCTATGTTGGCTGCAACACTGTACTCTAATCCCAGACCTCCGTGAAATCCGAAACCATTGTCTTTGGCTTCACCATCCTGTTGCTCATAATAGGCAATCCCAAGCACCTCTTCTTCCTCTCTGATTGTGTATTTTATTTTGGCAAAGTAGTATCCCGCACCCGCTTTGACATAGCCTTTCGTATTCTGTCCAAGCGGAATGAAGTAGTATCCACTTAACATAATGGGAATTGCCGTGTATTCCGGCTCCCATTCCAATGAAAGCCTGGCCAGTGATCCAAGCTCGATTGCGGCTATACTGTCTGTTGCTTTTCTGATGTACTCCATACCAAGACTCACTGAAAACTTCCTGTTTATGTTGAAGATAAACTCGGCTCCAAATTCCGCTCCCCATTTTGCATTTTCTAGTTTTTCTGTCACTGTAAATCCTTCAAGAGCGGCTAAATCCGCGAGCACGTCATTCACACCATCGGTCGTCGCCGGCATATCTCCACCTGCTATGATGCCGTATCCTCCGGATAACTTGAGATTGAATTTTTGAAAAGAGTTCTGAGCATGGATGGGAATGGTCATAAAGTAAACAAATAAAATTGAAAAAATTAATTTCACTGACTTTGTCTTCATGTCTTATCTCCTTTTGAAATGAATTTTTCGGGTCTGTACATTGTATTTATCATTTTATTCATAAAACACTCCTGGGGACAGGAAATGTTACTCAAATATCTGTGCATGCAGTTCATAAGAAATGCTATGCAATATGTATGCCAACTTCTTAGAATGGGATTGATTGGGAAGGTGCTAACCAGAGATGTATGAAATTTTTACATTTGCCAACTGCGGAATAAGGGGGATCGAATTTGACCAAAAGCATCTCTATTTTTGTAACAAAGGAATAATCATGGAGACAAGAATGCTTTCAGTTTGACCGGATCCGGTGTTTGTGTTAAATCCTGTAGGGAAGAAGCGAGCTCTGTGTAAGTCTGTATAATTAGATATGAGAATGCTGGACATAGGTGGAAAATATCGAGTGTCTATTTTGATTTTTGCAGGGATCTTAGTAGGAATTTTCTGCTGCTGTGATTCCAGCGATGGACAGAACAATCCACCGGCTTCAGAAAAAGTCAGTTTGGAAGATAAAACCGCACGAGCCGCACGGGTTACACCATCGACGCGCCAGCTTGCTTGGCAGGAACTGGAATTCATCGCTTTTATCCATTTCGGGCCTAATACCTTCACCGGCCGCCAGTGGGGCACGGGCAGGGAAGACCCGGAGGTTTTTAATCCCACCCAGTTGGATACCGACCAATGGGTCAGTGTATGTCAGGATGCAGGTATGAAAATGATCATCCTCACAGCCAAACACCACGATGGATTCTGTCTATGGCCGAGCCGTTATACCGAGCACAGCGTAAAAAACAGTCCCTGGAAAGAAGGTAAAGGAGATATCGTAGCAGATCTGGCAACATCCTGTCGAAAAGCAGGTATGAGGCTAGGGATCTATCTCTCACCCTGGGACCGGCACGAACATACATATGGCGATTCTCCAGCTTATAACCAATATTTCATCAATCAGTTAGAAGAGCTGCTGACCGGCTACGGCGAGATCATTGAGGTTTGGTTCGACGGTGCCTACGGCGAAGGACCCAACGGTAAACGACAAGTCTATGACTGGGATGCGTATTACAGGGTGGTGCGCCGCCTTCAGCCCGATGCAGTGATCGCGATATGCGGGCCCGATGTGCGCTGGTGCGGGAATGAAGCCGGCAAGACCCGCGATTCGGAGTGGAGCGTGATTCCCATGCTGCCTGAAGAAGAGTTCCGGGAGGAAGCCGATCCCGCCTTCGGCCGCATGATGGAAGATGGCCATTTGATGGATTTGGGCAGTCGGGATAGAATCCTCAAGGCTTCCCGCCTGGCCTGGTTTCCGGCAGAAGTCAATACGTCTATCCGGCCAAGTTGGTTTTACGATCCCGCGGAAGACGACAAAGTCAAGTCTCTGGATGAGCTGCTCGAGATCTATTACGGAGCTGTAGGCGGAAATGCTGTATTCCTCCTCAACCTTCCTCCCGACAGACGGGGCCTGATCCATGAAAACGATGCGCGGCGGCTGCGCGAAATGGGTCAGGCGCTCGAGGCCACATTCAAGGAAAATCTGGCACTTAATGCTCAAGCCAGAGCCTCGGAGATTCGCGATGGGGACCTGCGTTATGCCGCTCAAAAAATTCTGGATGGGAATAAAGACACTTTCTGGATGCCGAATGACGGCACGACCAGTGCCACTGTCGAGATACATCTGGATGGAAAGAAGACCTTCAATATCATAATGCTCCAGGAAGCCATCCAGCAGGGCCAGCGGGTGGAATCCTTTATCGTCGAGGCTTGGAAAAGTAACACATGGGAAGAGTTCGCACGCTCCACCACCATCGGTTACAAACGGCTGCTCCGATTCGATGACGTAACCACCGACAAGGTCAGGATTCGGTTTACTACGTCGAGAGTGTGCCCGACTCTCTCCAATTTCGGGCTTTTTTATAGAAGGAATGATTCACCCATAAGGTGACAGGAGTGAATGATGAGAAAGGCTCACTGTTTTCTCGGTCTATTTGTTGCAATGATATCTTTAAATGGACAAAACAAGCTTCACTTTTATACCGATGTTTTTGCTTGGTATCCGGATGGTAAAGTGAGAAGAATCTCGCCAGGTGATGGGATTTATTTCCAGCCTTGTATTCATCCCCAGGGAACACATGTGGTTTACTATGGAAATTCATACGGACCTCCTCGCATTTGGAGAGCGAATCTGACATCCTCCGAGATCATTGCCTTGACACCTGATGATGCAAACGCACGACATCCTGTGTACAATTGGCAAGGGGACAAGATCGCTTTCTCTTCAGATTATGGGTTTGATCAAAAACGCGAAAGAGTGGAGGACATGACTCCGTCAGGCGAACTGCCTGCAGACCAGAAGTTCAATGTCTTTATCATGGATGCGGATGGAAAAAATGTTCTACAAATAACTGAAGGACCTTACCAGGACGAACGCCCTTGCTTCAGTCCGGATGGAAAATACGTAACCTTTGTTTCTAATCGTCAGGGCAGGAAATCCGGTTTGTGGACGATCCCTGTAGATGGAGGTGCAGACCCTATTCCCTTGATGCAAAAGGGATGGGGATATCGACCCTGGTACTCCGCAGATGGCCAATGGATATTCTTTTACACGGATGTCAATCGCAGGCATCGTATCTGTAAAATACCTGTACAAGGTGGCAGAGCCGTTCCACTGTCCAATGACATTTTTAAATTGAGTCATGGACCTTTTGCCGATCCCAATGGAAGGTGCCTTTTAGTCCATGCCATTAAGGATGGCAATTGGCATGGTATTTGGGAACTTCCACTGAATGGTGATCCTCCTCGGAGGCTGCAGCCGCCAGGGTTTGAAAAAATTCATCATGGGCATGCCACTCGTGCGAAAAATGGCGTTATGACCTTTGATGCTTTAAGATTCAGAAAATAACTTTTTGTTTTTATTATGGGAGGAAGAGTATGAAACGGAGAATGTTTATCAAGCAGGGAGCGCTGATCTCGGCAGGATTGGCCTTTTTTCCAGGCACGTCTCTTAAAGGTCATTCCGAATCTGTGCGACATACTGGTGTATGGCCTTCAAAGGAAAATGAAGCCCTACCTGTTATCCTTCTAGAGGGAACTCCAAGAGAAAGAGGCAGGATTCATGGAGAGACACTCCGGTCTCAGATCAAAGAGCTTGTCGCTGTTTGGAAGGATGACCTCCATCAGCAGCGGCGTTCTGACCCGGAAAAATACTTGATGGGATTCCTGGAAAAGACGAATTTCCCCCAGGCCATAAAGAAATGGACTCCAGGTCTTCTGGAGGAGGTGGAGGGCATTGCAGAAGGAGCTGGAATCGACTTCAAGACCATGTTGGCCTTCCAGTTTGTCGATGAGGAGTGGTGGTACGGTGCGTATGGATACAGCTCCAATTCCATTCCCCTTGCTTCGGATGTCAAGCACTGCAGCGCCCTTGCTGTTTTTGGACAGGAAGGTCTCCCCACATTCGTGGCCCAGAATCTTGATATCCCTGCCTTTACGGATGGCTTTCAGGCACTCCTTCGGATAAAACACCGAGGATCCTCGCTCGAATCCCTGGTCTTTACGTATGCTGGCCTCGTCTCGCTCTGTGGGATGAACAGTCATGGAGTCGGTCAGGTCGTAAATGCTCTCCTTCAGCTCAACCATCGTGCAGACGGGCTTCCTGTCGCCTTCATCAACAGAGGGATTCTCAAGCGGACAACACACGATAGGGCCGTCAGATTTCTCCATGACATCAAACATGCTTCCGGACAGAACTACACCATCGGAGGGATACTGAAAGCTTCGTCCCATGAATGTTCGGCGAATAAGGTCAGCCGTTTCGAGCCGTATGAAGAAGCGACCCGGCTCTACCACACCAACCATCCTTTAGTGAACGATGACCAAAGCATCTACAAAGAGATGTTAGAGAGGGTGAAGGACCGATGGCAGCCTAAACATCCTGATAATTCAGATATTCGTTTTATGGCTTTGGAAAAACGGCTCAAAGACCCGACAAAAAAAATCACTCTTGCCATGATCAAAGAGGCCCTGAGCTCCAAGGACGATCCACAGAATCCTGTCTGTCGAGAGAAACGGGCGGACGGCAGAGGAGGGTTCACATCAGGATGTTTGATCATGGAGTTATCCGGGGAGCCGAAGCTTCACCTTGCACCCGGCCCCCCTTGCACGACCGACTTTCGGACCTATACATTTTGAGTAAATGGTTAAGTAAGCTTGGTCAGGAGCATTTGACTCACTAGATTAAACCCATATTCCCCATATTAAACACAAAAAACACTTAACAAGTTCACCCTAAGTTGTTATTATATAATAAGATAGATGGAGATAATGGCACCGAAAATGAAGAATACAAAGGGTGAAAGGTTAAACATTCGTTTCAACAGAACAATAAAGCTTGAATTTCATGGCGCAAAATTGACGTCTGATGGTGGGCTTCTTGCTTGCCGCGAGCGTTAACACGGTAGGTCGATTCAAGACAGAGATTCTTCCTCAGAAGAAAAACCTTGAAGGTTTGTCTGAAATTAACGGAAGTTGGGTTGATAGAGCAATATGGCAGAGGTTGACATAAGAAAGGAGATATTTGCTGAGATACTATCCAGGATCAGTCGATTACGATGTTGTTCGCAACAATGAGTTGCTTTCAAATACGGTCAGATGGACAGGTATCTCTGATCGTTAGATTTTTAGAGAAAAGCAACGAATATCAAAGAAAATGGTGACACATTGAATCCAAAAATGCTTTGGAAGTGCTTCATTAAGCAAAACAACAGTCTAAGATTGGATTGCACATCGACAAAATCCAGACTTTTCTCTTTCACGAAGTTGATATGGGGAATATTTATTTCTGTTCAGATGTGAACTGAAGTTGTTCGTGAATGGACGTATTTTGTTAAATAAACATTCGAAAATCCCAGGAGGTTATATTGGCATATTTATTGCTGTACAAGATGGTGAATATGAGATTCTATTTCTTCGTATAAATCAACAAATTTTATGGAAGAATAAAAACAATCCATAAATCATTATTTAACAGTAGGTTAACTAAAATAAACAACGTAAATATTTAATAGTGGTCGCTATTATAATAGGAGGAATTATGGCTAAAACAAGAATCATGACATTGTTATTCTGCCTGATCATTTTATCAACATCAGGATTTGCGCAAACTAAACAGTCATCTTTTAATGAACTTAAAGGCCACTATCTTGGCCAGATACCGCCTGTAAATGAACCAGTATTATTTGCTCCAGGTATAGTTTCCTCACAAGCCGGCAATCACAGCAGCATAGCAATCAGTCCTGATGGAAAAGAATTATGCTGGTTAAATAATGTTCCAAATCAGAATATCCAACTAAATCCCGGTGACAAAGAAATCGATAAAGCAATTTCTGCTGAGATGAGTAAATTTAACATTCCTTCTATTGTTGCTTGTGTAATAAAGAAAGATAAAATTGTTTGGGAAAATGCATATGGTTATGCAAACATAGAAAAAAAAGTACCTGCCACCACAGGAACCATTTATCATATTGCTTCTACTTCAAAATTAGTAACTTCCGTGGCACTGCTCCAACTGTATGAACAGAATATTCTTGATATCGACAAAGATATCAATATTTATTTGCCCTTTTTTGTACGGAATCCCAACTATCCTGATAAAATAATAACCCCCCGGCTTTTACTCACTCACAGGTCTGGTCTTGCGTGGCCCATCTACGATGAAGACCCAGATTTTTATGAAATTTATCCTAACGACAGTGCACCCGATTTGGGCGGGTGGTTAAAGAATTACATAACTCCCGGGGGAAAGAATTTCAAGTATTGGCGGCGCACTGCTTGGATATCTTGTTGAAGTAGTGAGTAAAACTGATTCTAATACATATTGTGAGAATAATATATTTAAGCCTCTCGATATGCCAAATACTAGTTTTCGGATAAGTAAATTAAAAAATGAATTAATAGCAATGCCTTATTATGAAAATCTTACCCCTATTGGACATTATAGCGTTCCTTATTACCCTTCAACCACAATAAAGAGTTCATTACATGAGTTTTCCCATTTTTTAATTGCAATGATGAACGGTGGTGTATATAAAAACAAAAGGATATTAAAAGAAAAAACAGTCAATGAAATATTGAGAGTACAATATCCAAATTCTTGGTTAGGTTTAATGTGGTGGAAATATAAAGGCGATTGGTTCGGCGGCCAAGGTGGCTTCCGTGGTTCAAGCTCCTTGGCAATTTTCCAGAAAACAAAAAAAGTAGCAATACTAATATTTTCAAATCGGTCAGAATTTGAGACTTTTTATCCTCCCGATGGCAGGATATATAAATTAATACTAAAAGAGGCAATGCAATTTTTTTAAATACTAATAACCAAAAAATGGAGCTGGCCAAAAACGAGTGGATGTAATTTCAAGTTTAGCAATTCGAATAAATTTCTTCTACATTTAAAGGATAACACCCTATATAAATGTTCTCTAATATTCCCTAAAGGGGGTAATACGTCATTGAATAAAACGGAAGTCTGTATTATAGATTTTCCGTTAAATACCCTAATTTCAAAAAGAGGACTTTTGTCTAATGAAAAAGACCGCATTTTTCGTTATATTATAAGAAATTGAATGACGAGATATCTCTCAACTCTTTGAGAATTTTTTAAAAAAAATAGGAGGATGTATGAAACGAAGGGAATTTCTTAAAAAGACCGGTTGTGGTGCAGCAGGATTGGCCGTTGCTCCTATGGCTCAGGCCTCTGATGAAGAAGGGATTGTCGTCCGCCGATATGACATTGATGTCGAAGTCGTAGAGATAGGACCAAAGACACGGTGCCACAAGAAGGGAGAAAAATTTGTTTGGCCCAAGGATATGGGCAATTTGTGTCATTGGTTGGCAAGTGCGCTGGATCCTGTAGTGACATCCCTGGCCGGCGGTGCAATTTATCCCTGGTTGTATAAGGGCACGCCTTATGAAAAGGTCATTGATCCCGAGGGTGTAACTACAGAGTACATCCGCTGCCCCGATCCCACCGAAGCCGGTATCGTAGTCAAGATCACCCGCACATTCAAAGACAAACGTATTCTCAAGGTCTAACTATAGAATAAAAGGTCAAAGAGGTCCGTCTCAACATTTGACGTTTATAAAATTAAAGAGTCATCCGGATAAAAGCGAGTGCAGGAGGAGCATTGAAAAAAGAGGGCTGGAGAAGGGCAAACAATATGAGAAAAAAAGTAGTGATCGTATTGCTTACCTTAGCTGTCATTGTTTTACCCCTATGGCCTCAAGATATTCATGAAGCAGCATGGAACGGAGACTTTGAGAAGGTTAAACAACTTCTCAAAGAAAATCCGCAATTATTGAACGCAAAGGGACCATGGGGCTGGACCCCGATGGTGCGGGCAGTCTATTTTAATCATTCCAACATAGTTTCCTTTCTGCTTTCAAAAGGAGCGGATCCTAATCTCAGCACTCCCGATGGAGAAACCGCACTGCACTGGGCAATCAAATGCGGGCATCCAAAACTGGCTGAACTTCTGATCAAGAATAACGCCAATGCAGTCGTACAGGATAAGTGGGGAATATCCCCTCTTCAGCTTGTGATCGAGAATGGGTACGCCGAGATACTGGAAATGCTCATAGCGAAAGGGACAAAGCTCGATTCCAAGGAAAAACACTACGGTAGATCTTTCCTGCATCTGGCAGCGGTCAACGGTCATTTGAGTATTGTAAAAATCCTTCTTGACCAGCAGATAGAAGTAAATTGTGTCGATAATTATGGAAAAACACCATATTACTACGCTGTTAAATACGGGAATCAGAAAGTTGCAAGATTATTAGAGTCCAGAGGCAGACAAAAAAATAAAAAAGGGGAATATGAGTACTTGCCAGCCACCCTTGATAGAGACCTCGACACAAAGGAGGCGATCATCTGGTATTTGGGAAGCTGTGGGTGGGCGATTAAAACACAGAAACATTTTTTGATATTTGACTACTGGGAATTCGGGAAAAGACCTACTGATCCTTCTCTTTCCAACGGCCACATCCAACCTGAAGAGATTAAAGACATGGATGTGTATGTATTTGTCACCCACGCCCATGTTGATCATTATGATCCGGTCATATTCGAATGGGAAAAATCTATTAACAGCATCAAGTATATCTTTGGATGGAAGGCAAAAGAGAATCCTGCTTACATATACATGCCGGGTCCGAGAGCGATCAAGAACGTAGATGGACTTGAAATCTACACCATAAACTCCCACCATGTGGACGTGCCAGAAGTTGCCTATTTAGTTAAAGTAGATGGACTCTCGATATATTTCAACGGAGATTACTCGGGTGAAATTCGCAAAGATATCGACTATCTGTCTACAATATCGGACCATATTGACCTCTCTTTTGCAGAAGGAGGGGCTTCAGTGACCTCTTACGTGCTGGAAAAGTTGAAGCCATTTGTGTGGTTTCCAATGCATGAGAGAGGCACAGAGTTCAAGCTTAAAAGATACGCGCGGGAGGTAAGAGAAACGGATTTGAAAACGAAAGTCATGTGTGCTGAAAATAGGGGGGATAATTACTCTTACAGTAATGGAAAGATTAAAAGTAATCCTATCCACTAAACGAGCATTCAGGATGGCAGGTGCGTGTTCTTTGATTATGAAGAACCTGAACAATGGGATATCTTTTGGGTGGACGCAATGATCATCAAAGAATTGATGCCTAACAAATTAAGGGATAAATAAAAGCAAAAAGATGCAGCTATTCGAAGCCATACATTTAGGGAGGATTTTATGACAAGGAAAATAGCAAGTGCCTTGTTTATAATGTTGATTTTTTCGGTACTAGGTCTCTCTCAAGAATATAATCCTTCAGAAGCAAAGTTAAAAGTGATTAAACTCACGGACAAGATCTACAAACTCCAATGCGTTTCAGGAACATATGTCAACACTCTTGCATCGGTGGGGAAAGATGGGATTCTCTTGGTTGATACGGGATATCCACAGACAGGTGATCTTTTAAAGCGGGAAGTGAAAAAATTAGGAAATGGAAAGATTCGCATTGTAGTGAATACTCATGAACACAGTGATCATATTTCAGGAAATGTAGAGTTTGCAGATGAAGCGGTTATCATTGCACATGAAAGAGTAAGGAGGGCTTATGGAGGGGAGTATTTTGCACTTAAAGCGTTCCACCGTCCCGGAATTCCACAGGTGGTTTTCAAAAGCAACTTGACGATTTTCTATAACGGTGAAGAGATCTGGCTCAAACATTATCCCGGGGGACACACCCTTGGCGATATTGCTGTCTATTTTACAAAATCAAAGATCGCTTTTGTTGGGGACATGGTTTTTGCCGATTGTTTTCCCGGTGCGGATATAGCGAGAGGCGGAGATTTGAAGCTCTGCCTGGAGAATGTTCAGAAGATCATCGATGATTATCCTAAGGATACAATTTTTGTAAACGGGCACGGACCTGATTATTCTACTGAAGATTTGAAAGAATACTTGGGAGTAGGTAGAACGACACAAAGATTAATTGAAGATAAGTTTAAAAAAGGCAAAACTGCCGAGGAGATACTAAAATCCGGTTTACTGGTAAGATGGAAAAAATGGAGTGAGGGAGTTGTCTCGAATGAAGAATGGATCGCATGCGTCTATCAACAATATTTAAAAGACAGTGGCAGATTAGAGACTTCTGTTTGCAAACCGCTCACAGAAGCGATCGTGAAAGGCGGTATAAAAAATGCCGTTCAGTTATACAAACAACTCCGTCAAGATGAGCCGGATAAGTATAACTTCGCGGAAGATCAGCTGAATATTCTTGGCTACCAATTGTTAAACCGGAACACGGTCAAAGCGGCGATTGAAATCTTTAAACTGAACGTAGAAGCCTACCCTGAGTCTGGAAATGTCTACGATAGTTTAGCTGAGGCATACATGAAAGAGGGAAACAAGGAAATGGCGATAAAGTTCTACCTAAAGTCGCTTGAAAAAGATCCCAATAATGAGAATGCCAGAGGAATGCTTAACCAATTGGGTATAAAAAAGGATAATGTGTAATTCGCATAATACTCGATCACCTAAATCTAACCTTCAGTAAGTCAATAATATACATAGGATATTTATAAAATTAATGTGTCCAAAATTTGAGAATTAAGTAATCGCGTATACTGTCCCCAAATTAGGTCACCAAATTAGATACTATTTCTCGGACTTTATTTAACAAGGTTGACAGTTTTTCAGATGTGAAATTTGTGAGAAGTTCTTTCGCTTCATCTCTATTGCCCAGGTTCCATGATTCAAGGACCTTTTTTTCTACTTTAAGTTGTTCTTTATAGACATTTTTTTGGAATTGATTGAGCTTTTTTCGGACATCCAAATACTTATCAGAATATTCCCACCATCGAGGATAGATCAGCTTTTGCAGGCGTTTAAACTTCCACCAGGCCGATGTGGAATCTTCCTCCATAGAGGCTTCCTGGTATTCTTCCGGACTATGCGAACTTCCCATATAAATAGGAACAGCCGCGCCGGTATTTGCACCACACATTCCAAACCACATCACACATCCGATCTCAACAGGTATGTTTTTCCTCAAATGCCAGATCATGTATGCTTGAGTTCCGTCTGTCTGGATTGGTGGAAGAGAAAGAACTGACAGGACGTCTCTCACAGTAATCGAGCCCACTTTGTTGTTGAGCATGAATTTCCCTTGAAACTCACGGGACGTGTTAATTTCTCGGTCAAGGTTTTTTTGATCACCGTAGATATATTTGAAGTTAAAAGACCCCTCTTCAGGAGCATACCATCCCTTTTCAATCGCATAGCCCACAAGATCATCACTCGCAATATCCCATTCCGTCTCAATGGTGTATTGATTTGCAATAACATGATAACCGTCATCGGGAATTCTTTTCGCCACCCAATGTCTGTACGTTGTTTCCACAACCCAAGCTTCATTCTGATCGGAAATGCAATAGGCTACCGGACTATCACATTGAGAATACATGTCGATCAGTTGACCGACCAGACTTACGGCATCACGTGAAGTCTTTGATCTTTCCAGAATAAGTTTACGTATTTCGTACCGCATGATGCCTGTTCCCCTAGGAATCTGGTCTTCACGTGTAGACATTGTGTTGCATCCTATCGATACGCCAAATTCGTTCATACCACAGAGAATCCAGCCTCCGTCATAGTGTTTTTCTGCAACTGGTTTCGAATTGCCTGCTGCCCAGTACTCATATGTGTGTGGCACTTGAGGGATTGTAGAGTAATTAACTTTAATATCCTTTTCCTGATTGGTTTTTTTTGGCTGGAACAGCAACCTTCCTGATAACGTTCCCATATCTTCATTATGTCCAACTATTATGCTGTTGTCTGCAGTTGCATCCTTTCCCACTAATATTGTTGTGCAGCCATAGGGCATATCATAATCGAACTTATGTAGCGTGAATCCTCTTAGGTTCCCTGCCAGTGGATCAGGATTAATAAAATGTACCAGGATAAAAAAAATACCTGGGAGCAATAATATTGTCAGGATTGAATTTCTCTCCATAAATCTCATCTCAGTTCCTCTCTCTACGATAGTTAGTCTGAATTATTCATAAAATATGCCGACGCTTTTGTTATTTCAAGAAAAATCTTTTTATATCCATTGGCATTTTTCCCCTTCAGGCACCGTCCCAACCTGACTCCTTAATTGTGAAAAATCCGAGGTGATTTAACAATAAATAAATTTGCTGCAAAAGATAAATTCGGCTTTAATTTCAGATGTTTGAAACGCTGACCTAGTATTCAGAGGAATGAATATCAAGAAAGTTTTTCATAACACCTGGACCGATATTGTCGAGGAAGGTCGAAAAGACTTTCGCTCACTGCAAAAATGATTTTTCTTTAGACAGTACAGATGCTTCCGTTTTCAACAATTTGGGTTCTCTGTATCTTTTCCTTTACATTTAGGAAAAAAACTCTTAAGATCATTCTCAAGCAATCGTGAATTTAAAAAAGCCATTCAGACTGATTCCCAACGGGCCGCTGCTTACAATGGATTAGGAGGAGCCTATAATATCGTTGGGAAAATCGATGGATTTGAATCCGGCCTATGGATTTTCTGTCTACAACTAGGGGATGGCTTATTTTAAAAAAGTAAGAAAGAAGAAGCGCTTGAGTATTTGAGTAGATATCTTGATTAGGAGAGGGAAACGATTGTAGCACTCATTCAGAAGTGCAGGCAGCAATAGAATACAGAGAGGAAGAAAAGGATGTGTTGGTGGGAAAACAGTTTTTTAAAAGCAAAAGAAGGAAAACTCTACATAGAAGATAAAGAAGCAACACAGATAGCCGGGGAGTACGGAACGCCCCTCTATGTGTACAGCACAAAGCAGCTCCTTTCCAATTACCGATTGTTGCAGGAAAGCTTTGCCCAGCACACAGCGTTGGAAGCCAGAATCTACTACGCTATGAAGGCCAACGCGCATCCAGGATTGCTGGTCACTCTTAAAAATGAAGGAGCCTGGATCGATGCCGTCTCACCAGGGGAAGTCAAAGCCGCTCTCGATGTTGGATTCCCCGGCAACAGGATTCTTTTCACCGGGACAAGTGTGAGCGCCCAAGACCTCAAACAGGTTTTCAAACAGTCAGATGTAATGGTAACTGTCGATGCTTATGAACAGTTGGAGCTCATGAAAGAAACCCGGGATCTGTATGCGTCATTACCGACACCTAATGTTGCGGTCCGTTGGAATCCTGGGGTGGGGCGAGGATTTCATCCCAGAGTCATTACAGCAGGAAGGAAATCTACGGATGGAACGCCTATTAAATTTGGTGTTGAAGAAGACAGGGTGATTCCCGCCTTCGCAAAAGCGGTCGAATATGGATTCAAGCCTGTAGGATTACATCAACATTTAGGCTCTGGCTGGAACAGGCAGGATTTTCAAGGTGTGATGTGTGCAGTAGATAGGATGATCGATAAGGCATCGGAGCTGCAAAAAGCAGGATTTACTATCGAGTTTCTGGATTTTGGTGGAGGATTCGGTCCCCGGTATTCTGACGAACAAGAGGTCTTTCCTGTTCAGGAATATATAGAGTCGATCTGTCAGAAGGTCGCTCAATCGGATATTGAAATAAAAGCCATCGCTGTCGAGCCCGGGAAATTCCTTGTTGGAGACGCAGGAATTTTGCTCTTAAAGGTGGAGTACCTGAAGGAAAGTCACGGAAATCTTTTTGCATGTGTCAATGCCGGGACTTTCAATACTGTCCCGCGTCCTGCCATCTACACCCAGGCACAGCATCAAATCATCAATTGTTCGAATGTTCATACGGGGGGTAAGGAAAAAATTACGGTGGCTGGTAACCTTTGCGAAACTGGAGACGTATTCGGGAGGGAAGTGCCGATGTCTGTTCCCAAAAGGGGCGATATCCTCGCCTTGCTGTGCGCGGGCGCCTACTGCAGGAGCATGGCATCCCACTTTAACTTGAGAGAAATTCCAGAAGAAGTCATATTTTAAACTCTTCTCCTGCTTGCATTCTTACCTTCTCCGCTCTAAATTATAAAGTGATGATAACTTCACTGCCGACAAAGAACAGGGAAAAAAAAGACAAATTTTCTCTGGGTTTCAAACTGATTGTGCTTTTTATTATCTCGATTGTGTTGGTTTTTTCTTCCTGTCGGTATCAAAGATTAAAGAAGGAACTGCTTCCCGAGGATGCAGATTTTCTATCCAAAGTTCGATACATCATTACAAAAGAAGAAGAACATCTTTTTCTTGAGACCCCTGATTCGGAAAAGGAAAAATTCAGACAAGAATTCTGGGAAAGACGTGATCCTGATCCCTATACTGAGGAGAACGAGTTCAAAGTCGAATATTTCAACCGTATCGAACAAGCCAATGAACTTTTTAGAAGTGAGGCAAGGCCGGGATGGCTGACGGATAGAGGGAGAATATTCATCTTGTTCGGTTCCCCTACTTACAGGGATACGAGTCCTTTTGGATACGACCAATTTGGCCGCTGCAAAGAAATCTGGCAGTATGGGAATTTTCCTGTTGTTTTTGTGGATAGAAACTGCTTGGGAATATATCATCTTGTTACATACGACCTGAGTAACATTCGGACGCTCAACCTCGCCTATATGCACGATCTTACCTTGGCACAGGCACAGGCACAACAGACCATTAAGGAACCAAAAAGATTCTTCGACTTTGATTGGAACATCGAAAAGACTAAAGATGATCCCGATAAGATCGAAGGTGTTGTATCCATTGAAATTCCTTATACACGGATCTGGTTTAGTGAAAAAGGAAAGAAGCTGATGACGATGCTCGATGTACGCTTGGAGTTGAAGGATGGGAAGGGCAAAATTTGTTGGGAATTCAATGATTCTTATGAAGCCCAAATAGAAGAAGAGGCTCTTTTAGATAGTAAAGAAGCAGCACTGGTAATCGAGATTCCATTCCTTATGGATTCAGAGGTAGAGATATTGAGGCAAACGCAATGCTGGATGCATTTGACGGTGAAAAACAGAACAGGAGGGGATGAACGGGAAAAGGTTAAAGAGTTTAGAGATCCCTAGCCTATAAATTACTCCTTCCAAGTATGCATTCTTTAACACAAAGAGACCAACATAAGATAACTGTCAGACCATGAAGAAGAGGAATGATCTCATTCGACGTCTCGGGCTCTTCGACTCCACCATGATGATGATGGGGATCGTCATTGGTTCTGGAATATTCCTGACCACTGGAATCATGGCTCAGGGTATTCCTTCGGCAGCGCTAATTTTATTGGCCTGGCTTTTGGGTGGGCTTCTGATACTTGCCGGGGCGTTGACATATGCTGAACTAGGGGTATCATTACCCGAGGCCGGGGGACAGTATGTCTATCTCAGGGAAGCCTATGGTCCTCTCTATGGGTTTCTTTTCGGCTGGAAAATGTTCCTGGTAAACATGACAGGATCCATCGCTGCCTTAGGTGTGGCTTTCGCCGAATATTTTGGATCCTTTTTCCCTTTCTTGTCTACTCAAGAGGTTATCTTCTCGACTCAGATTAGAGGCTACGCCTATTCCTTATCCAGAGGGCAGGTTGTGGCTGTTTCTGTCATTGTCTTCCTTTCTGCCGTCAATTATGCCGGGGTGGGCTGGGGCAAAAACGTACAGAATGTTTTAACCGTCATCAAGATTGGAACCATCCTGGCTTTTATTTTTTTTGGCTTCATTTTCGGAAGAGGAGCATCGGTCAATTTATCTTTGGATTCAACCGGATTGAGCTTTACTCAACTGATCACTGGCTTTGGGCTGGCTTTTGTCGCTGTTTTTTGGGCTTTTGATGGTTGGAACAACATCAACTATGTGGCTGGTGAGATCAAGAATCCCAAGCGCAATCTTAAAAATGCCCTGATACTGGGCACTCTGGGAGTAACCCTCTTTTATTTCTTAACAAATATTATCTATTTCCTCGCCCTTCCTGTCGAGGAAATGAAGGGAGTGGTCACGGTTGCTGAAAGAGCCTCTACCTCTCTTTTTGGCGACACGGCTGCCGGGCTCATTTCCGCCATGATTCTCATCTCCATTTTGGGTGCGCTTCATGGTGCAATTTTTGTCGGACCCAGAGTTTACTTTGCTATGGCCAGAGATGGATTGTTCTTTAAAAAGGTAGGAAGGATTCATCCACGGTATCGAACGCCTTCCTTTTCCATCCTTCTCCAAGCCCTCTGGGCCTCACTCCTTGCCCTAACCGGGACATTTGAGCAGCTTTTTACATTTGCCATGTTTGCGGGAATTCTGTTCTGGGTTCTGGCAGCCGCTGCAATATTCACTCTTAGAAAAAAACAGCCCGACCTTCCTAGACCTTATAAAACTTGGGGATATCCTTTTGTGCCTTTGATCTTTATCATAGCTCTAGGTGGTGTTCTGGTGAATACTCTGATAAAAAAACCGGTTGAATCTTTAACAGGACTTGTCTTAATGGCTATCGGTATACCTGTTTACTTTATGTGGAAGAGGAGAAGGGAGTCTGTCAATCGATACGGCCGATAGGATCGCGTTTGAGAATAGCGGTCATGCAGTGGAGCGATCCCCATCCCTTACGCAGCTCTGAGATGTCTATTTCACTCACCTGAATACCGTGATCTTCGAGGAAATTTTTTGTAGCAGGAAAGCCTGAGGCCATCACGATTGATCCAGGCTTAAGAGCCACGAAGTTCAGAGCGAGATCCTGCGTTTCTTCAGGTGAAGGAGCCTCGAGGATCTGGAATCCCCTTTTTTTCAAAGATGTCCAAACATCCCAAGGCAATCGCATAGGATCGATCACGGCAATTTTTTCTGTCACGAAGCTGATAATGCTGTCAATGTGGGCGTACCCGTAGGGAATCTGCAGATGGAGAAAATGTTCAACTCCAATAGACCTCAAGATCCCTTCGATCTGTTGAGCTCCATCTTTGTTAGCGCGGTTCCCGGTGCCGATAATGACTGTTCCAGCGTCGACCCAGAGACAGCAGGCCGTCTCGAAAATACCTTGGCCAGAGACTGTCCTTATAATAGGAACTCCCAACAATGCCAAAGCCTCTGCAGCGTATCTTTCTTCCCCCCGGCGGCAGGTCATAGCTTGCCGTCCGATTATGGCTCCTTGGGGTGTCATCAGTACCGAATCCCTCATAAAAAGAGCGTTGGCTCTGTCTTCACGCATTTTTTCCACATAATGAACTTTGACACCATGCGCACGATACAATTCCACAAGGGAATCATGTTGTTCCCTGGCTTTTCTCACATCCATAATATCCAGCCATCGGTACTCCCTGGGATCCCTCACGTTTTCAATTTCTTTTCCCGGACGCCTGAGAAGAACGGCTCTCAGGGTGCCGACTTCTGAATCGCATCCCCAATCACCGCCCCAATATTCTGAAAATTCATCCTCCATAGAAGTCTCCAGCGCCTGCCATTCTTTTTGAGTTTTTGTTGGCTTCATGGGTATCCTCACCGCTAAATTTCTTTCTCTTTCCAGTATACGCGGTTCATTAAGGGAATGTTTAACGTTATGGCGCCGGGCTTGGGACAGATGGCAACACAACAACCCCCATACCAACATTCACCAGGAAATAAAACCTGAGGAGGCTTGCCCTTTTCTGGATGAGGAATAAGGATGTCCACCTGACACACTTCTATACATCTGTTGCACCCGTCACAGATTTCAGCATTAAATGTAATCGGATTGAATGCAGCCGGCTCAGGAGTGACTATTGTTCTCTTGTCTTTCATTGCTGTTGCTCTTTCATGTAATTTGAGTTATAGGATTCGTAGTTATCTTTTAAAGAGCCATAATAATCAAGAGGCTTTTCACCGGTTGCGACTTCGTTCTTCTCGAGTTTTATCGTAACAAATTTATGCCACCCAAGCGGGTCGTTTTCTGGGTAATCTGAACGATAGAAGTGCAGGTGTTTTGAGCTTGCTTTGCGTGCAAGGCTGGCATGCAGAATGATTTCTGCATTGGTAAGGATATTCATGACTTCAAGTGCGCGAACCATCTCATGTGGATTGTGAGCAGTAAGCTCCTGTGCTTCTTCATTTCGAATTTTCTTCAGCAGGCCCAATCCAGTTTTCAGCAATTCTTCGCTTTTTATCTCCCCGCAGTAGTGCTGCATGAGTCTGGAAATGCGCATATTCAATTCCTTCCACCCTATTCCTTCATTCTTCTTTAAAGGAGAGTAAATCCGGGATCTTTCTTCAAGGGCCTGATGCATATCAATTCTTGTTTCAAACGCTCTCTTTGAATATTCCGCGGCGTGCCTGCCTGCATAATGTCCTGTGGCTGCGGCATGTCCATGGCAATTTGATGCAAAGAGCTGGTCACCTGCCGCATAAAGTCCCTCCAGATTTGTGCGCAGCCTCCAATCGTTAATGATGCCGCCAGGAAGGCCGAAAAGCTGTCGTTCCTGCGGAAGGAATGCCCCGGATCTCCATCCTTCTCCATAGCTCTGAAGAAGATGTTTTTCTGGATCAAAGCCTTCGTTGATATATGCTTTCAGTACAGGAATGTTTGTCTTTCCCTCTTCGCCAACCATCAATCCCCATATAGCCTTTCGTTCATGTTCAGGCATACGGGTCAAGTCAGCATAGAATGGCAGTTTGAATCCTTTGTTCAGCAGCTCCTGAACAGGAAGGATATCCGGTCCTTGGTATTTATACACAGGAAAGTCAGGCTCTCCACCCCCTTTGAGAAAGAATTTTTGGCCTGTTGCTGGACGATACCGCTGCGAAATATTCGTGAGAATCCTGCCTTCCCTGTCTGCCCAAGGAATTTCTCTGCCTTCGGCATCAACCATGGAGCAGGCATACCAAGTGTTGTGGGTGTTTCCTGTTGCATAAGGTGGAAAGCTGCGCTCTCCCGACCATTCGCCGCGAACTGACTTCTCCATCATCGTAAACTCAACCCCCGCCTTCCATCCCATTGCATGGCCGTCGCCTGTGCACTGGGGTGGCCTGAACTCAGAAATTCCCGGCAATCCCGGGGAGAAAAGCCAGATGCGGGTGGGGCGGGACATGCAGAGGACAATAGCCTTGGCTTTGAAAATGAAAAATTCTCCGGTGCGGCTGTTGATTCCTGTGGCTCCCACAATTCGAGTGCTCTGCTCGCCTCCTTCTGTCAAAAGGGATGTGGCCATGGTTCTATCAAAGATGGCTACACCCAAACGCCTGCACTCGTTGTAGAGGGCAGGTTTGAATGTTGTGCCCCAAACACGCAGAGTGAATCTATTTTTGTAGTCATAGGCAAACAGGAATTTCGTTTTCTCATCCCGAAATTCCGCTCCCTTGAACTCGTTTTCACTATCCCTGATTTTCCCCCCCATTTTCTCCAGATCAAGGAGCCTGTCGTATCCTTCCCGGCATTCGATGTAATGGGAGATGCCGTTGTTGTAGCCATTATGAGCTTCAATCATGGCGTATGAAAGATCTTCAGGACTGATGCGCGAACAGGGATTGGTGGCGGCTGATTCCCAATGGTCACAGCCAGAGCCGCCCGCACCGCTTCGGATTGTTGCTCCTTTTTCAACAATTGCTACCTTGACACCTTTTTTGGCGGCTGCTATAGCTGCCCAACACCCTGCTATTCCTCCGCCGAGGATCAAAACATCAGCAATCACCTCTTTGGTCTTGTCATACAGAAGAGGATAGGGCCACTCCCGGCAATTGCAAGGATTATCCTTCACTTTGTGTGTCTTCCTTCCGATTTTTCCTTTATGGTAACAGAACTATCAAACAGAATGATTTGTATATACTGAATTAGAAATCTGCTCTGAAGTCATATGGCTGACTGAAACGAAAACCACGGCAGACAAAGCATAGGCTACGAGGAGACCTAAGTCAATGTTGAACAGACCCTGCAGGGGTCCTGGAACTCCAGCAGCAAAGGCGACGAGACCTACTGCACCCCCGACTAGAATGGCGGCAATTGCTCCTTTAGGAGTGGCTCTTTTCCAGAGGACCCCGCCGAGGAGAGGCACAAGCATGCTTCCCATGTAGGGATAGTTGAATATGATGATCGTGTACAATATTCCTTTGGCATAGAAGGCGACTATGACGCCTATGACTAACGTTGCAACTATAACAAGCCTGGATAGAGCTTTGGAATACTTTAGTTCATCAAGCTTAACATTTGGATTAAAGACTTTGTTGTACAAGTCCCGCGAGAAACAGCCAGCAAGTGAGATGAGCAGGCAATTTCCTGTGGACATGGCTGCAGCAAGCAAAGCAGACACGACGAGTCCAGCCAAAATGGGTGGAAGGGTTGTCTGGATCATTTTCGGCAATACCTGTGCGTGTTCGAGCGTCGGAAAGAGCACCTTGCCACTTGCACCCACTAATCCTACACAAAAGCTGATGAGAATAACGATGATTCCTCCCAGAATACAACCCCATTTCGCCACTTTTTCCGATTTTGCCGACTGATACCTCATGAATGCATCATAAGAAACCGATATGGCTAGGAGGAAAGGGATAATAATAAACACGGCATGGGAGAGCATTCCGGATGGAATAAACGGCGTGGAGAGAATATGACTTGTGGTTTCGGAAAAAGTGTCTTCCGATTTTAATAAGGCCATTATGGCCACAAGAGGAATACCCAGAACGATGACGCCCAGCTGCACAAGGTTGACGACAGCAACACTGATCATTCCACCCAGGACACTGTAAAGCATGATCACGAAACCGCTGATGAGCACTCCGGTTTTGTAGCTGACTCCGAGCATGGAGAAGATGGCTCCGGCGGCCATGACTTGGGCGACGAATATGCCGAGAAGGCTGGGAATGTTGGAGAGCCATCCCCAGAATCGCACCCATCTTCTTTCTCCATAACGATCGGCGAAAAAATCCAAGGGGACAAAGCCTCCCCGTCTTCTCAGTTTTGAGGCTACCAGTAGCCCGGCGAGGATCAATCCACCGCCGCAACCGATACCATACCACATCCCGGGCCAAACACCGCTTTGCGCACCCAGCTCAGCTCCCCCAAGGATAACGCCTGCTCCCAACTGGATAGAAGCCAGGGTGGCAGCGGTGAGTAGTAAGCCCAATCTTCTTCCTGCAATCAGGAAATCCGAAGTGGATTTGACATATTTACTCAGGTAAAAACTGATCCCTACTGTCGTGCTCAAGTAAATAATAACGACGGCCAACAACGTAAAAGATCCTTATCCCTAAATCTATATATTAAAACGCATAATAGTTGCAATCAGTCTTTGTTCTGAATCTCCTCCAGATTTCGTGGATCCAATTCCGGACAAGTCGGATATAATCTGTCACCGGTCGTAGAGGGCAGAGATAGCTGCACCAAGGCCTACGGATAAAGAGTGCAGCGATAAGCACCACGCCCAGCAGCACAAAGTGGAAATTGGTACCGATAAGATGAAAAAAAGCCCCAAAGACTTCGTAGCTGGAGATGCTTGGATTGCGGTAGAGAAGGGCTATCACAATGGCACCCAGTGCGAGTGCTCTCTGGAACCAGCGGAGGGAATCATGGACATTTTTAGGAAGACGCTTCTTGGATCCTCCGATAACCGCCAGGCATTCTTGAGTCGCTCCAAAGGGACAGAACCATTCGCAGTAGGGGTTTTTGTTATCCACCGTGTAGATGAACAATATACCGGCCAGAAGTAGGTAGGAGTAAAGGTCAATCTGCCATTGAGGCCAGAATCCCAGGAGCATTCTGTTTATTAAGACCAGAGTGAATGGCTTGTTGTAAATGAATCCCAGCACGAATAATCCTGTCAGAAGCGAAATCCAGCGGGCCGTTTTTTTGTATTTGAAACGGCGGAGGCGTCCTGCAATCCCAAAGAGAAAAAGCCCTATCAAGGCCGCCTCGGGGATACCAAACTGGATTTTGGGAGAAGGCTCGGGGGGAACTGAAAATTCCAGGTTCCTCGAAGCGATCTTGCGACTGGCCTTACGGACTGCATCTGTCAGCGCCCGTGCGCTGTAGGTTGCTCCTGTGGCTGTGTCTACATCCTCTCCAAGGACGAATGGTTCGGAATAGTCTTTCCCCTTCATATCTTCAAGCAGCCCCCTCCTCATGACACGCCTGAAAAAAGCCACCGTTTCTTTGTGCTCGACGACAGCCAGATCCAAAATTGATCCTTCGGGAGAGACTGCCACTGTAAGTCTCAATTCTCCCCCATAGCCCTGGGCTGCACCCACAGTAATGTATCCGATTAAATCTTTCTCAGCCTGGTCTTTCCATGCGGCGTAGTTTCCACCAGAAACAACCGTGAAATGGTCTGCCTGGGGGAGGGTTTTTTTTAGAAACGGGAGCAGGTCAGCCTGAGCCCTGAATGTTCCCATAAACCATGCGCAAAGGATTATAATAAGAGCAAATACTGCAAGGATGCGGTCGAGTTTCTGGGATGATGGTTTTTTCCTCTGAGGATTCACAGCTTTCACATGGATTCACGGGCAGTGATTGTTTTGTATCCGTCCATTTTCCAGAATTCTGTGTCCTGAAGCTGCTGCCCATACCCACTGGCCTGGTCGAGGCGAACCATGAGCTTGTTCAACGGGAAAATTTTTGTCTCGATGATTTTACGGATCATCTGATGGAGCCAGGAGTTATTGGGTTTGGTGAAGGGACATACCCGCTTGCAGTTGGAACAACTGAAGCCGTTGAAATCATAACACTTATCGGATTCGATATACCATTTCAATGTCCCAGGATTGTTTGAGGGAGATCTACCCTCCCAGGTGCGTGGGCCATCGGTGATGGCATCGCTCGGACAATGTTCTGCACAGAGCATACACGCCTTGCAGAATTCAGTCACTCCGAACCTTATCGGGGAGTCTGGAATGAGGGGCATATCAGTGATGACCTTAGCCAGCCGGATTCGAGGGCCATATTTGGGAGTGACCAACAATCCCAGGCGCCCCAGCTCCCCCAAGCCCGCATCGATGGACATTGGGATGCTGAGACCGACACCGTTTCCTGCGGGGATAGCCCTGTATCCCAATGCTCGTATAAACTCGGCCAGGGAGCAGGCTGTGAATGCCATTCTGGAGTATCCATTGCCGACAGCAGCCGAAGCCAGTCTTCCAGGTGAGTTGGCGATACCACAATAGTCTTCTTCGAAGGCCAGAGCAATGACTCGGTCCATCGAGCTGGGAATATACCAGGCTTCATCTGTCTGTTCAAATCGGTCTCCTTCAGAAATTACGGGAATAGAGCGGGCCCTGTCTTCTCCTGTAGGAGCGAAGTTGTCAGAATACAGCCAGAGAGGATTCAATTCGGCGATACCTGCCAGAGATGCACCAAAGAAGAGCGAAGCGTGTTTGACAGCCAGAGAGGCCTCTTCCCAGGTCATTTCGAGATCGGCTGGATCCCAGGGGCCGAGTTTGTCCATTCCTGTGCCTCGGACGCCATAGTCGGGTTCCCATCGGTAGGAGAGGCCTCCGCCAGAACGGGAACCGTGCCATGCAGCCGTCATCAGGGCATAATCCAGACGGGTTTGATTGGGGACCCTTCCCTTTCCTTCAACCAGATTGATGTGGGTCATGTCCTCCTGTGTTTCGGGCCGGTTCCTTCGATCAGGATCCCAGATGTTGCGGCTGAACGTTGTCGATTTTTCGCTCATGCGTTTGATTATGTGGGGATCGCATTCATAGGGAAATTTCTTCCCATTGATTTTTTCCACAAGAAAGCCTCCGTATTCGCTCGCTGATTCAACCAGCAAACCATCTGGAGTTTTAGCTATGGATTTTGATGAAGCGATTCCAATGCCTAGAGATGATGCTCCGATTCCTATTAGTTTTATAAACTCTCGACGGTTTACGCTATGTTTAGACATCCATTCTCTCCATCTTTTTTAGAGTGTGTGATTTTTTTTTAACCTGGATTTGCCAGTAAAGACAAAACGCCCCAGGAGGACAGCCCACACGAAAGCGATAAATCCTAGGGAAAGACCTATGACTAATGCGGCTCTGCTCGCTCCTTCGTCCAGGAAACTCACGATGACCTCCAGGACAAAGATCCCATATATAAATCCTAGAACGGTCAAAATCCATTGCCACCAGGCAACTTGGAGTCTTTTTTTGCGCACATATAAAATGATCAGAATAAAAGCGGCGGTTATGAGTGAGCCGATGAGAAAATGTGCCATTTTCGATCTCCATGAGAGAGATGTTTTTACTTTTTAGTCTATATCATATATCAAATCAATTTCGCCGAAACAACACTTTAATTCGGGGACAGTATACGCGATCACTTATTTAGTAAATTCAGCGGTTTTGTGTGTGACTCCGGAATTTGCTTGATTTCGTCAGTAAACGTCCTGTAACAAAATAAAAGAACAGGAGATCCTGCCCCTGATAATCGTTAGTATAAAATGTGTCCCAAGAAAATCGGATGAGTCAAATGGATTGAAAAAAATGTATCTTGATGAAATAATTTAATGTCTGAGGGAAATGATAAGAAAATCGTTGTATTGGAGTGGATTACTCATTCTTTTGGTCGTTTTTCTTTCTGCTGAAGTCAGGAATGCGGACAAGCCCGAAAGAGGAGAGTGGGACTTTGAACTGACAAAAGAATGGGAAATCGAGAACGCGGGCTCTGAGGTCTTCGGTAAGCCTTACCGCTTGTTGGCTTCCGATGAGGGATACCTCTATGTTTATGACGAGGCGAACAGAACCAACTACATATTCGACCAGGAAGGAACCTTCATTAAAGCCTATGGAGAAAAAGGACAGGGGCCTGGTGAGGTCAGGATGCAGAGTGCATCCTTCCTGGTGGATGATAAACTTGTGGTCGCGGATGCGGCAAGGATACATTATTTTGAGCTCGATGGGACCTACATTCGCTCGGAAATCAACAGTGTTTACAGAAGACGTCCGGTTGTATTCCTGAATGAACATGAGTTTGTGGCAGTTCCTTTGGGAATATTCGAAGCCTCAGATGGCAGGGCACAAATCACGCGTATTAACCTCGAATCCGGGCAGGAAACGGTCATAGCCGATTTTACAATTTTTATGGGAGGAATCGGTAGAGCCGGACGGATGGTCGGGTCGATCATTGTTCCTGGATTGACTCCCTTGATGGTGGTGGGGCACGGAAATAACCGTCTCTATTACGGAATGAGTGATTCCTACAAGATTCATGTGACAGATTTGAATGGAAAACTTCTCGATACATTTATGCTGGGCCGAAAAAAGAAAAAGGTGCCGGATCAAGTCAAAAGGAAATATTTCGAAAGGTACAGAGATATGAACAGGCAGGCGCTTACCAAGATTATTGAAACAACTCCGAATGAAGCCACGTTTTTCTCCCGGATCGAAATCCATAACGGTTTGGTCTATGTTTTTGTCGCGGACGTTTCTCGACTTAATCATCAACAAATCGATATTTTCTCTGCCGGGGGAAAATATCTGTATCGTGCTGTTTTAAGCATCGAGGACAGCTTGATCATGATGGAACCACAACTTTTCAATCCTCTAATCAAGGATAATTTTCTTTATATCGCAGTCATGGATGATAAAGACAAAGTCAAAATTATAAAATATAAAATATCCCTCCCTTGTTTGTAGAAACATCTAGATGGAGACGGGATACTCTTTCACCTAACTATAAATTTTGTAATCATTTACTGTGTTTTCCAGATCTATCCGATTTTGTAATTACGTATCCCTTGATTGAATTTAGTGATCGCGTATACTGTCCCCAAATTAAAAAAAAGAAATTTTTTCCTTGCGCGATTGTATATGAATGTGGAGATGAAGATGGAAGTTAAGGGCAGAAAAAAAATGAACAGGAGGAAAACATGAAAACACAAAGGTTCGGAATCACAGTGATTGGGATTCTCACCGGTTTGATGCTCTTTCTAGGATTGAGCCTGGCGGATAATCCTGCCCCCTTGGAAGGCATCATCACAGACAACCACGGGACGGCAGTTTCAGGAGTCAAGGTCGTTGCCCAGAACACATCCACTCAAATTCTTTACAATTCAAAGACTGACAGTAAAGGCCATTTCGTTTTCCGCAATTTACCTGCTGGGATGTATGATGTCTGGGTGGATATGCCTGGTTTCCAGGCTGTTAAGCAGACGGGCATTCAAGTCCGAACAGGTAAGACGGCTATGGTGAATTTTATCCTTCATCTGGAAGGAAACACTATCGTTCCTGCACAACCTGTAGAGGAAGAGTTTGCAGACGAGAAGTCGGATAAGCGTGTTTTAGGGAATGTTGTCGGAGGAGTGCTGAACGAAGCCCGCAAAGAGGCGCTTTATCGGCATAAGCCACAGGTCGCTTCTGCTTTCCAACAGTACCCTCAGTACTGGAACACCGAAGAGTATGACCGAATCTATGAGAACAGTTTCTTACTGGCGCTGGATAATCCTCTCTCAACTTTTTCTATCGATGTCGACACGGCTTCTTATTCCAATATCCGGAGATTCATCAACAGCAACCAGTTCCCCTATAAGGATGCTGTCCGTATCGAAGAGATGATCAATTATTTTTCCTACGATTATCCTCTGCCTAGAGACAATCATCCTTTTTCCATCTATACTGAAATCTCCACCTGCCCCTGGAATGATGCCCACAGGCTGATCCATATCGGACTTCAAGGGAGGAAGCTCGAATCCAGAGAACTCCCTCCGAGTAATCTGGTGTTTCTGTTGGATGTATCCGGCTCTATGAGTCCTGCCAGCAAACTTCCTCTCCTCCAGCAGGCCTTCAAGCTGCTGGTCAAGGAATTAGGTGCCAACGACCGCATATCTATCGTTGTCTACGCAGGAGCAGCCGGATTAGTTTTGCCATCCACTGAAGCCACAAATAAGGATGCGATCATCGGTGCTATCGACCGTCTCAATGCCGGCGGTTCCACCGCTGGAGGTGCCGGTATCAAATTGGCCTATAAGGTAGCAGAGGAAAATTTTATTCAGGAAGGAAACAACCGCATCATTCTGGCAACTGACGGCGACTTCAATGTGGGTGTTTCAAGCACCTCAGAGCTGGTGCGCATGATCGAAGACTACCGCAAAAAAGGCATCTTCCTGACCATTCTTGGATTTGGCATGGGGAATTATAAGGACGGACGGATGGAGCAGTTGGCAGACAAAGGAAACGGCAACTATTACTACATCGATAATTTAATGGAAGCCAAGAAGGTATTTGTCAACGATATGCGCGGAACCCTTTTCACCATCGCCAAAGATGTCAAACTTCAGATTGAATTCAATCCAGCCAAAGTCAAAGCCTACAGGCTCATCGGCTATGAAAACCGCCTGCTGAATAAAGAGGATTTCGCCGATGACACCAAGGATGCGGGAGAGCTCGGCGCCGGACATACCGTGACTGCTCTTTATGAGATTATACCCTATGGGTCTCAGGAAGAGGTTCCCGGGGTAGACGACCTCAGGTATCAGGATAACAGGATCAGCCCAAAGGCGTTTAAGAGCAAAGAGATAATGACGCTCAAACTCCGCTATAAAAAGCCGGACGGTAAAAAGAGCAAGCTGATTGTCCATCCATTGAAGGACAGAGATATCTCTTTGGCCAGAACTTCGGAAAGCTTCAAATTTTCTGCAGCAGTGGCAGCTTTCGGCATGCTTCTTCATGATTCCGAGTTCAAAGGAGATTCCACATATAAGAGTGTTCTGAACTTGGCCCGGGACGGAAAGGGCAAAGACGCCTTTGGCTACCGCTCTGAATTCATCCAGCTTGTAGCAAAGTGCAGCCTGCT